>TARA_R110000824_G_scaffold80012_8_pt1 | contig 11051 bp, 16 predicted proteins | sample TARA_R110000824 | Tara Oceans TARA_R110000824 (sample SAMEA4397747) | marine metagenome | biome: Polar Biome; feature: [MES] marine water layer (ENVO:01000295) within the mesopelagic zone...; material: water (ENVO:00002006), including particulate matter (ENVO:01000060) such as...... | reverse complement strand
TTTTGGTTACTCTATGCGGTGAACTCAGCTATAGCTATACGCCCGCCAAAAATTTATATTTTGGGGGGTGCCGGCAAAAAAAACAAAGAAAACCACGGGAAAAAACTGACTTCAAGGGACCCCTATCGTAAGTTATTGATATACAAAGACTTTCTGTAGTCAGGGCACAGTGTATACACACCCGCAACTTTTAACAGTGACCTGTCTGCACAGAGCGGACACAATGGCGCGCGCTGGCGCATCACCAATAACTCTAGCAATATCAATAGGTTACGGTGATTTTTAATTTTTTGGGATTTTTTCGCTTTAAAAAGGCGACGGGCCCGCGTCCAGTTGTATTTCCTAAAAGTCTTTGTCCGATGGTTCAGTTTGTTCTGCGCCCAGAAGTTTGGATAGTCTGTCTTTGATGTCGTCCTTGCTCATGGTATTAAGGTCGGCATTGATGTTGATGTTCTGCGACCGATTCACGGACAACCCAGCCAGCTGGTTTAATTCCTTGATTGCGCTGACGCTTGCGTTGTAGTGGCCTGACCCGAACGCTGTCTCGGCAATCTTCCAAAGCATCGTGCCTGTTTTCTGCGGCGTAATGGCATACCTTTCAGCCAGCTCATCCTGACGCAAGCGCACAGCACGAGTAACCTTTGGGAAGGAAGTTCCATTGAGCATCTTATTAGCAGCAGAACCCGGAAACTCGAAGCCGGCTTTTCTTGCAGCAGATGTCTGTCCACACGCACCTTCGGTGTAATGCCAAACAAAAGCCGCTTGCATTGCTGTTAGTCCAAGCTCCTCATCTTTCTCAAAGGTGCTCGGAACAGATACTAATTTAGGTTTTTCTTTTTTTGGTCTACCCGCCATCTGCAATCCTGTTGCTATAGTTTTCCTTGAAAACCTTCAGACCTTCTTTCTGAGTATAGACTTGCTCTCCAAACTCTGCCCTCTCAGCGCAATTCATCATAAACCATAATGAGAAATTTCGCTCCATGCTGAGCGTCTCGTCGTAGTTAAAAATTAAATCTTCTTGCATTACTTTCTCCTCTAAAGGGGGTAGTGTAGCAACCTTCCCTATATATACGTTCTTGGCGTCACATAACCGCTGTTTTATGGCGTTATACTCCTTCTATATCCAAGTCTTATATATAAAGGGTAGTACCCTGTATGTAGTATAGACCTAGTAGCCATAAGGCTTTGAAGGCAGGGCACATATAAAGTGTAGGGCAGCATAATTTTCCAGAATGTGCACAAACTTACACATGCAAACTTTATACAAACTTGCACACTGCCACAAATTGCCCTAATGGAGTATGCCATGACCCTCTTCAGCCACGACCACATCCGTGAGTTCACCCACCACAAAACAGCCCAAATCTTCACAAATAAGCTCTGCATCGACCCGCGTCTTTGCCACAATACTTGGACCTTCGTAATCAATTCCATCCCAAACAAATCTTGTTAGGTAAACCTTCACATTCATCAAAATATTCCTCTCCGACAACTCTATCCTCGTTATGCAAACAAATGCATTTGTTGTTTATCCACAATGCTGTCAAAATCAGTTTTTCTAATGACATTGCTTGGTGGTACTAACACCCCTTCTTTTCTAAACACCAGTATAAATTCATGCACTTTGCTGGTGTACCTTTTAGCAGCAACTTTACCTACCTGTAAGGCTGCGAAAGGACTTTGGTTGCGCATAACAATTAAGTCGTGATAAACCAAACCAGCACTCTTAAACAAGTTAATACAATCTGCGTGAAATGGCCTGTATTCTTTTCCGTCCCTCCAATCGCCACAAACCCAAACCAAAAAACCGCCCGGCTTCAACACTCGTTGCATATTTATGGCACACACACTAATTTTTGATATGAAATCTTCATAGTTTTTTATATCTGACAGCTGGTTAGGCGTTGACTCGTATTTTTCCAACTGATGATATGGCGGACAAGTCATCACCAAATCAGCAAAGTTATCTGGGGTTGACGACATTTCACAACCGTCAGACAAGTAAAGGTCAGGCGCCATACCAAACCTTTTCAAGTGGTCCTTAACTCTCCGCATGGTTATTGGAGATATTTCATATCCATAATACTTTCTACCTAATGCGGCGGTCATAAAAGCCCTAGTAGCCCTACCGGCAAAAGGGTCTACCACAACACTATCAATGACGCTCCAATAATAAAGGATGTTTTTAGCAAGACCGGCATGAAATTCACTGAACTTTAAGTTAGCTAAGTAGCGCGCATTGGCGCTTCTTTTTACTTCATTGGAGCCATCATCAAGGTATGCATTCTGCCATATGTTTTTTGCCTCTTTTGGCGGCTCTATCACTGACAGGGGTAGCCAACCAAACTGTTCTTCCACTCTTTTGTCGTCCGCTAGAGGTAAAACTTTACTATACCTTGGCTTTTTAACTTCACCAGTATCGTTTTTTTTCATCAATTATCCCAACCCTTGTAACTAACACCGGCGCTAGAATCTTGGTCGGGAGTGGTGTAATCCAAATCATATAGCTTCCTGCCATTGCTTTTTCTTGGCAGTAACCCATTCATTGCCAACACTCGGCTGGCTTCCTTAAAGTCTGGCATCCTTGGGTTTGAAATCCCTAAGTCACGCAGCAACTCGGTCATTTGCACGGGTTTAGTTGATTTGCTGTCAAAAGTGACGTGCTGTAAAACTAAATCTTCCACACTTGATTGTGTCCGATAGTCTTCATTAGAACTGTCAAGCATCTTGCGCTCATCGGGTGTCAGGAACCAATTTTTCTGACCGGGCACATACATAGTATCCTTAACTTCCGCCCAGAGCTGCTGCATATCGATTCCATGATTAAAATTTATGCTCCTCACCGGAATTACCCAAAATCTTCGATTGCCTGACGTATCCGTCAAGAATTCACGAGCGTTTACACTTGCATAGAACGCTGTGCGTCGCTGATACCGTGAGAAGCCCCTGTCATACGGGTTCCGCATTTCGTCAGTTCTAGCTGTCACAAACGCCTTCAACTGGTCTATGTCGGACTTCTTAAAGGTAGACTCAAGCTCCCCCAACTCAACCAACCAATGGCTTACCGCACGTTTCACCGAGTCTTTGTCGCTTGGGTTCAGCGTTGCGCCTTCATACAACCAATCATTTTGTCTGTTGACCAGACGCTTGAACCACATCGTCTTACCCAGACCTTGTGCACCTTGAAATACTAGGATGCCTTCGAGTTCCACTCCATTTGGCTCACAAGCTGCCGCACAACAGCTTATCAGCCACTTTTTCATTAGCATCTCTTTCATGGGCTCGTTACCCGGAGAGCCAATAGTATCGAGAAACTCCTGTAATCTGCTGCGCCCATCCCATGGCCGTAATTCCATCCACTCCTTTACAGGGTTGTGTTCCTTGGCCAAAAGCGTGATGTATTCATGTACCAGACTGACTGGAATACCCATGGAGGTCGCTCTGGTCTTAATCTCACTCACCACTTGGTTATCTTTCAAATCGTGCACACCGGTAAAGTTCGGTATATGTATTTCCAAGCCCTTTTTTATTACATTATAAAAAACCTTAATACCGTGCACGGTAAGAACGCCTTGAATATTTTCTTTTACATTCAAATATCTTCCGGTAGCGCTTTTTGCAAAATCATAATCAACCGGCACGTTTACGTTTTGCAGAGCGGGTAAAACCTCACCCGAAAGCACTTCTAACGAATTCTTATGGTCGTTATAGTCGCCCTTTGACTCGGGCATAAACACATCGGCCTGACCGTGCAGTTTGCGGACGGCTTGACATGCTTTTATAGCCTCTTTTTCACCGGTATTAGAATCTGGGTCGTTGTCTGCAATAAAAACGAACTTCCTGTCGTTCAGGAACTCAAAAACAACCTCAGCAACAGGCGTTAGATTGTAAGCGTCAAAGCACACTATTACGGGCTCGCTAAAATCTTGGTGGTAGCTTGCCGCGGTTGCGTAACCTTCCGCAAAGTTGATTGTTGAGCTCGTTTTAAGGACTTCCTTGCCCAAAATAAAGAAACTGCCCTTTTTCTTTGAACCAGTGAGAAATTTCTTTGTGCCATCGGGGCTGATGTATTGAATACCTACAATAACCATTTGTGCGTCGTACATGGGCATCATCAACAGCCCTTCTTTATTAACCTTGAGGCCACCGTAACTAAGTACCTGTTTTTTCTCTAAATAAGGGTGCCGCTCACAAGCCTCGGCTTGGTCCCAAAGGAACTGCGAGCGTTTTGCAGCCTTGTTGTAGCTTTCCGCCTTCTTGACCTCAGCCTGACGTTGCAGTTCGGCAATTTCTTCCTGATGCGCCTTCGTCATCTTAAAATTCTTTTGGTTTTCCGGCTTCCAGATACCCGTTGGGTCGGTGGCTGACACACGGTAGTCGCCGATTCGTCCAAACGGCACGGACTGGTTCAACCAGAGCTGATACCACCCAACCAGTTTGCGTGCCCCGCCAACATTAATATAAGCGCGCCCAATGCTGCCATCTGTCACTAAACCCTTTTTTGGCTCTGGCTCAAGCCCATTGCTTTGTAAAAAATTACTGAAGTCGCTTCTGTGGTCACCCGTAAATGGTCTGTGCATGTTTTTGGGCGCGGGGCGGCTAATTTTTAATGACATAAGCTCAATTTCGTTTGATTTGAATTATAAAGATATGCATAATAGTATACATACTAATAATTAGCATTCAACCAATCAGAGGTCAAAAATATGGGATTAACAATTTCGAGCAGCGGCGGAGACTATGAAAATTTAGAAGCCGGTCGTTACAAAGCAACGTGCTACAAGCTCATAGATGCTGGCACACGAGAAGAATCATATCAAGATGGCCCACTTAGAAAACGGCAGATTGTATATATTTATTGGGAGGTAACTCATAAACAAGAGGTCGATGACGGCGAAGAACATTGGGAAGAAGTGCGTATGGCAGATGGACGACCGTTTGCGGCATCAAAGAAATATACCGCATCTTTAAATGAAAACGCGGCCTTGTTTAAAGATTTAAAAAGCTGGCGTGGACGACCATTCAGTGATGCGGATTTAGCCAGCTTTGAACTACCTAAAGTGCTGGGTGTCACCGCTGAACTTGAAATGATTAAGCAGAATAAAGATGAAGTTGGTGGTCGGGTCAAGGTTGAGGGTGTATATAAACCAGAGGGTGGTATGAAAAAAGTTACTACTTTCAATGACCTGCAAAGCTTTGACATTGATGTTTATGCGCAAGAGTTTTCTGGAAAAAGCACAGATGAAAGCAAAATTATGTGTGACATGGTTGAAGATATGCCGCCGTGGATGCAAGAGATGATACAAGAATCTTTTGAGGTTCAGGCTGCGCACAATAAAAACGCGGCACAAAAACCGGCGCCGGCATCTGGTGGTCTAGCAGATTTGACGAAAGATGACACCGAAGCTGAGCACGATGACAACATCCCGTTTTAGGAATGCGACGTAAATTTAACCCGTACCAGCAACCCATGGCGTTTGCGGAAGCAAACGAAGTAGAGGCGTATGACCTTAAAGTGGGCCCATACGTTTTTTTACAAACAACTTATGATGGCAACTTATTTCATGCGCCGGGACAAATGTTTGTTACAAAGCAATGGATTTATAATTTTTCCAAACGCGAAAAAAACCGGCACAAAAAAAGCGACCACTGGGCTGTAAGAAAAATTAAATACCAACATCGCACCGTCACAGAAGAAAAATGGGATTATGATGATGCCTAGAAAAATAGTATTTAGGCTGGATAAAAATAATGAGTTAGAAGGGCGCGTGACCAGAGAGGACGCTGTATATATTTTTGAAGCCTTGTCAAAAATGTTAAACAAAGGCAAGTTTGAAGAAATGACTTCAAGTGATTTCGAGTCCGTTGACCAGCCTGAACACTATGCCCTTTCTTCTATGGAATGCATTGATGCCATGGTTGCTGTGTTTGGCCTCAAAGACACGCAAAAATATACTGAGATTGCGGCGTTTAAGTATCTGTGGCGAATGGACAGAAAACACAAAACTTCAGTTGGCGACAAGCTGAAAGCTATCTGGTATCTGCGTTTCAGCATGGGCGACGACCCAAGAGAAGCTGAAAACGCCACTATCAATGAAGAAGTTTATAAAGACCCCTATGATATGTCCGGCCCGATTGAAAGAAAAAGGTGAGGTCGCTATGAAAGATTATCCAGAAAGAGACTTAGACCCGCCAGAACACTGGACCTGCCATGAGTGTGGCAAGCATTTTTATTTAGATATCAATGAAGAACCAGCAGAAGATGAGCCTGTGCTTTGCTATGAGTGCTTGACCTTTGACGGTTGACAACCAGTTAGGATAATACAATGGATTTTAAAGAAGGAATCTACGAAAACTTAGACTACCCAACCTACGACAGTATACCGGCTTGGCGCAGTCACGATTTAACTGCAATTAGCAAGTGTCCGTACTCATGGAAGCATCGCAAGTTTAACAGCGAGTCGCCAGCTTTTTTGGAAGGCAGGGTGCAGCACACGGTGTTTCTGGAGCACGACAAGTTTGACGAAGAGTTCATAATTCAACCAGACATCAACCGGCGCACCAAGATTGGCAAAGAAGAATACGAAGACTTTCTGATGACAGTGGGCGACCGCCAGCCCATCAAGCAAGAACTTTACGATATTTGCATGGCCCGCCGAGAGATAGTTGCTGACTTTATTCCACAAGAATCTCACCGCGTTGAGCTGACAATATGCTTTATGTGGAACAACCAGCAATGCAAAGGCAAGCTTGACTGGCACACTGGCACAGATATTTGGGACCTTAAAACCTGTCGAGATGCTTCACCGCGTGGTTTTAAAAGCGCCATAAACACATTCAAATATCACCAGCAAGCGGCGTTTTATCTAGCCGGTTGTCGGGCAGTAGGGTTGCCGACAGAGAAATTTTACTTCCTAGCGCAAGAAAAACCCCACCCCCATCCTTATGCGGTTTATACCTTGTCTGACGAGGCCATTGCCTATGCCGACGCAAAGAATGAGCAAGCCATGGCGCTGGGCATTGCGTGTAAGAAAAATGATTTGTACGCACCGTTTAACCAAGAAGGTGTGCTTGAATTTGATTTAGGTGACTTATACTAAGGAAGAAGAGGTTGAGCTGGCTGAGCAAAAAAAATATTACGCCGCTCGGTCTGTTTGGTTGCGCCAAAACAAACTAACACCTATTAGCCGCCAGACGTGGAAACAGTGGTGGGAAAAAATGTTTAAGGACGACTACCTTAAATACACTAAAAAAATGATTAAAAAAAAGAGGGCCTAAAGTTATTTTTTTTCGGGCGGCATCCAAGAGCTCGATGCCTTGCCAAGCGAGCTATAATGACCAAGCCGCTTGGCCACGCCGCCCCAGTATTGGCGCATGTCGGGCGGTAAGTTGTTTTTTTTCAGCACCTTATGCACCGCTGTTAGCCGGCTGGCATGCATTTTTTCATCTTCATTCATAATTCAACATTCCGGCTGCAGCTCTTTATAATCTGGCCAATGGCTATCGCAAACCATTGTAGCATAATGTTGTTCGGCCAGAACTGCGTCGTGATAGTCCATATTGCCGATAATCCCAAGGGCAATAAACACTGCAACCCAGATTAGAATTTTAGTTAAGGTATTCATAACTTACTCCCTTCTTCAGAATCCCAATTCCCAGCAAAGTTGGTCAAGACAACGTATTCATTAACATCTTCTGATGCCGCATCCGCCAGAATAATTGTCGAATAACCAAAAGCGTTGAGAACTTTCGTAAACAATAGAACGCTCGCATAACCATTCATCCAATACATATAATTGCCTTCGTCACCCTTTATAGATTCAGACTCCATCGCTTGCATCGCCTCGAATCTATCAATTTGCTCGAAATAAAAACTGCGATGTGATGTGTGCCAAAGACCGCAGGTATCGTCTAGTTCAAAATTCAATGTGATTTGCTTGCTCATTTCATTCTCCTATCAAGTTATTTTATTGCGAATACGTTTTAACAGCTTCGTCCAGCACCCTTTTCCAGAACTCCGCAGTGCCTTGATTGATGTAGCAGACCATTTCGCTCTGAGGAACGTCTTTCATGGGGTGCTTGGCGAATTCTTCGTCTGTCTGAAAATAGTAGAAGTAACCATCGCCGTGATAAATCTCTAAGCGGTTGTCACTGGCACTCGCCAAATACTTATTTAGCTGTTTCATTGTTTTCATGATTCAAACAGTGGTGCAAGGGATACTTCGGCCAATTCACCCGGATCATACTCGTCTGTCAAGCCGATGTCGGAGGGAGCGCAATAATAATAATCAAATCTTGTTTCGAAATCCGCTGTTGTAATACCCTCAGCTTTTAAACTTTTTATAGTTTCTTTCAGAAAACTTAAAGTAACAGGCCCTTCACATTCAATGCGCTCATACTCTTCATTTCCCCACGCATCTTCGCTTGCTGGATATGCTATTTGCCATCCAATGGCCCGGATTATCGGTAATTTAAGCCCGTCAACAGCCACACAATTGGCCATCATTTCTGTCTTTACTTTCTTTTTTTCGGCATTAATTTTTTGTAGTATAGTCTCAGTCATTTTCTATGCTCCTCTATTTAATTAACTAGCCCCCCATTATACCTATTATCGTGTCGTTGTCTACACATTTATACACATTTATGTAATTAAATTAGGATTAAATCAGTCTGTCCCTTCGTACAGCCCAACGACACGACTTTTATCGTAGAGCCAGAAGACCAACAAGTATCTATCGCCGCCATCCACCGGCAACCCTCGGTGCAGGTTGGTGAAGCTGGGAAACATCAGCGCATGCCCGCTGGGCAACGGTTTCAACGTACCGTGATTGTGAAACTCTGTACCACCACCCTTATACCCACCGGTGTTGAGTGGCACCACTACCGATATGTCAGCCGACTCATCGTGATGCCAGTTGCCTTGCTGTTTGTCTACAATGTTGTAGTTCGCTATTTGAATAGTAGCTGCATCATGGCAATCCCTCTGCCAAAGAGAGGTAATGATGGGGTTAATAACTGTCTGCACGACAAACCACATATTTCGATACAGCTCCGGGCACTGCGTTTTCAGCACTATTTCTGGAATTTGCCTGAGCACATCCTCATGCTCATTTGTCTCAAACGCCAGTTCTTTTCGCATGCACTCAATTTCTTCACACATCATCTTGCACCACTGGCGCCGAAAAAGCGGGAATGTATAAACCTCTGGAAAAACTTTTTTGCAGACTTTTTTAGCTGGCGTGCTGCCCAGTTTTTCTATTCCTTCGTTTGCCCGATACTTCGTAATTAACGGCACTGACTCTTGCACCGCCTTATAAGTGGGCTGATGAACCATCCAGTGCGACTGCATTGAAAGCAGGTAGTTTTTTAGCTCGTACATATTGTTGCTAATTGTTGCACGAATCTATAGAATGTTCCATATGCATTCACCAACAAAAACGATTATGGCAGAAGATATAAACCCGAAGATTAGAAAATCTCTCGCGCTTGATGTGCACACCTACAATCTTTTGCAAGATATTTGCGACTTAGAGCGGCGGTCAAAAATTGACCAGCTAAAAGTTTTGATTGAGCGTGAGCACCGGATTCTTGTGCAAGAACAGAATCAGGCTCTATAGCGATGAGAATGTTTGGCAAAAAGGCAAGGCCCGTGCCTCAGTCTTATCAGCCTGTTCTGGACGCCACAGAGGTTATTACGCTTTTTTCACGGCTAACGCTACACCATCAGGCCGCCTTGCTGCGCCTTATATCCAGAAATCTGGTTATTAATATTAATGGTGAAACCCACATGGGCTACGACTTCGATTATGAGGTCGATGGTGCGATAGTGTCAGCTAGGGAAGCTCAGGACGATTTAGACGAGCGAGCCGATACCTGATTTTTTTGCGTTCATGCGCATCGCTATTTCTCTGTCGGATGCAGAGGGTAGAATTGTCGGTGACATTGATGCATCGAAACCGCTGGGCGCCCCACCTAAGTTGTTCTGTGGCATGTCTTCAAACATATTGATGTCTAAAGAGCTTTGCGGGTTGTCCAATGCTTCTTGTTGTTGCAATAATTGATCCTTGATTGCGTCGCGCTGTTGATCTGTTGGATTGTATGACTGGTCACTATCTTCAGTGATTGCATCTATCCCCTCTGCTGTGCCTCTTGTTACGGCTTGCTTTACCCCAAACTCTAATGGTGCAAAATACTGATAAGCCTTTTCAATATTAATGACTGCATCTGGATCAAACAAAGAGTCTGCTAATGCTTTGTAATACGTGTCTGCTTGCCTCATAGCAATATTTTTCATCATGTCGTCACCTATAGTACCAGCAAGAAATCTACCCGGTAAACGGATAGCCGAAAGCAAAAATTTAACTGTCTTTTGTCCCAGTCCAGCAGTATCGGCTGCCAGTGCTTTTTCTAAGGCCCGCAATGGTTGTGTTGTAGATCCGCCTTTTGGAACCGACATTGCTTTGCCTATGATTTCAATCATTTTGTTAAAGTTTTGATATTCGTCAGGCTCTAGCATTTCTTTCATCATTTTATTGACTTTGCTTTTTGCAAAAAATTGCTGAAACTGAGGTAATCCCTCATCAATGCTTTGACGCATCAAGTCATCAAGCTTTGTTGTAATAAACATTTTTTTGGCATCTTTAAATGCCTCTGGATCAACTGCCCTCAAAACACGCTTAGCATTTCTAACCGATTGGATAGAAACATTCGGGTCAAACAAATCAAGAACCGCCCTTGATGTTTGTTTATCAGTCATAATCCGTGACAATTTTCCAATAGCAGAACGCTCTGTCATTTGTAATGCCGGCTTGGTCGGATCATACACTCGCCGAGCTAATTGATAGGTGTCATCAGCGACATCAAACATTGCGGTTAAATCTTCTCTCAAGGCAATCAATCGTGATCCTTGATCGGTTCCAATATTTTCTTTAATTAAGTTTTCAATAGAGCCCGCTCTGCGGTCATGCAGAGACATCATGTTTTGTATTTGGTCGCCATCTTTATCAAACAAAAGTTTTTTAAAGGTGGTTAGGCTTTCTACAACGTCAGGG
>TARA_R110000824_G_scaffold212579_3_pt1 | contig 11052 bp, 7 predicted proteins | sample TARA_R110000824 | Tara Oceans TARA_R110000824 (sample SAMEA4397747) | marine metagenome | biome: Polar Biome; feature: [MES] marine water layer (ENVO:01000295) within the mesopelagic zone...; material: water (ENVO:00002006), including particulate matter (ENVO:01000060) such as...... | reverse complement strand
ATCGATTAGATTCTTTCAGAGATGACCCAAGCGGATTGAATACAGGTCTTATGGGTGGAAGAAGCCAAGATCCTTTTGCTGGAGGTAAATCCCCAAGTGGTTCAAAAAGATTTGGTGGTCTAAGTCCAGAATTTAACTCTATGGTTTTTGACCTTATTGGTGGTGCTGTTGACAAAGCACAAGATCCAGTTTTATTGGCGCTTCAAGAAGCAACAAAAAGAGGAATGACTGTTCCAGAATATGCTGCATTTTTAAAAGACAAAGCCAACAAAGAAAACATGGCTAATGGCGGATTGATGTATCTTTCTAATGGCGGGTATCCGAGAATGAATGGGCAGATATCTGGGCCAGGCACTGAAAGATCTGATGACATTCCCGCTATGTTAAGCGATGGAGAATTCGTTACTAATGCAGCAGCGTTAAGGGGTATTGGCCAGATGGCTGGTGCTCCATCAAATAACAAGCAAGAGCAAAGAAGATTAGGAGCAAGAGAAATGTATAAACTTCAAAGGAAAGGCATGAAAGCTTCGGGAGTTGCGTAATGGGTTGGTTAGAAGATTTATTTCAAAGCGAAACCAAGACTGTTGATACTACTGGAAAAACCGCTCCGCTTCCAACCTTTGATCAAACAACAAGGGCTCCGTGGATAGAAGCTATTGCTCGAAACATGGGTACTTCTTATTTTGGAAGCCCTACTCAGGGCGGCATGATGTCTCAGCCTATCCCTATTCCTATGCAGCAAATTGCTGGTCTTTCTCCTCAAGAGATTCAAGCAAGAAATTTAGCGGGTGGATTAGGTGGGTTTGGTGGCCAGTTAAATGAAGCTCAAAGAATGTATCGCCAAGGTTCTCGACAATTTAATCCTAACGAAGCCAGACCCTATATGGATCAAGGCGCAAGAAATCTTTATGGCAGCAGTTATGACCAGTTTGGCGGTGGTTTTGATGATCCATCAATAAGAGGTATGTACGGTCAGAGCACTCAAGGATTTAACCCGCAATCAACTCAAAACTACATGAATCCTTATGAAGATTCTGTGGTTCAAAAAACCATGAGGGATATTAGAGAGAGCGGGGCCAGGTCAGATATAGGTAGAAGAGGCGCTGAAATTGGATCCGGTTCTTTTGGTGGGTCAAGATCTAGATTAACACAAGGCGAGTCCGATAGATCGTTAAACCGGGGATTGATGGATGCGGTAGGCGGTATTAGATCTCAAGGTTATCAACAAGCACAGCAAGCTGCTATGGGCGAGTTTGGCAGACAGCAAGAAGCCAGAGCTAGAGCGGCCCAAGGTATGGGACAATATGGAAGACAAGGCCAACAAATCAGACAATCCGCGTTTGAAGACGCACAACGCAGAAAACAACAAGCTGCGTCTGGGATGGGTGGGCTTTCTTCGGATGCATTTGGTCAAGCGTTAAATGCTTATCAAACAGGAACTGCTAACCAAAGAGCAGGTGCTGGTGGTATTTCTGGTTTGGGTCAGCAAGGGTTTGATATGTTGAGTAATCAGATAGGAACTTTAGGCAACCTTGGATCTATAGGTAGAGGCATACAGCAAAAAGGATTTGATTCTCAATACACTGCCGCTAAACACATGGCCGATGAGCCGTGGATGAGAATGCAAAGAGGCATGCAATTGCTTGGCGGTATCGCGCCATATGGTGCAACTATTAATCAAGGTTATAATAGTCAGCTAGGAAGCCAGGCTGGTTATCAACAACCTAGCTCATTTATGGGTGGATTAGCAGCATTGTCTTCTCTAAAAAATCTGTTTGGTAATTAACTATGAATGAATATATAAATCGACCAATGTTTCAGACCCCTCAAATGAGATTGGGTGGCGGGGTAATGGCTGGTGTTGCTCCTGTTAGAGGTTACCACGGCGGGGATTTGGTTGAATCCGATATGGTTGAAGAGCAATTGATTGAAGGAGGTGATAGAGAAGATCGATTAATGAATGCTTTAAGTTCATTAGGAACCTCTGTTTATGATAGCGGTGCTGATCTTTTTAGTGACGCTGGAGATTTAGCTGAATCTGGAGTACAAGGAATTGCTTCACTTATTGGTATACCATTTGAAATGGCTGGGGATGCCTATGAAGAATATGCTCCTGAAGAATTACAATCAGTCACTGATATTTTAGGAGAATACTTACCTGATGCTGATGACTATTTTGAAGAAGATTTTATTGATTTTGATCCATCTGAATACAAATTAGGCACTGGCGAAGAAAAAATGAATTTAAGAGACCTTACTGATATTTTATATGATCCAAGCAGTAAGTTTGATAATGCGTTGCTTGCTCTGGCTGGAACTGGAATAGGCGCAACGCCAGCTATGGTAGCAAAGATTGGTAAGTCTGGAGTCAAAGGAACAAAATTATTAAATAGATTGATATCTGCTTCTGGAGCAGCAAGTCGTAAAGCAATTCCTCAAGGAAGATTAGAAAGGCTTGGAAGAATGCAAGGGGCTAATTTTGCAATTAATGCTCCACTTGCTTTTGGTGAAGGAGCTATGGAAGGAATGGAGTTAGAGGGATACTCTAATGGCGGCATTGCTCGATTAAAGAATGGCGGTTTACTAACCAAGCTTATTGGTTATTTAGGAGAGGGCGCTGGAAGAGGTCTTGGGAAACTTAAAAGTATTTTTACAGGCGACAAGAAAGTATTAGATAATCTTGAAGCTCCTCCTAAAGTTATAGCCACAGGAAGGAACGCAAAGAATGGAAGTAAAATAGGAAAAGGTAAAGAAGGAAAAGATACAGAAGTTACCACTACACCTGAATCTGCATCTGCTGTTATTACTAGTGGGGCTTCTAAACCAGGGATTTTTAGAAAAATTGCTAAATATACTGCTGGAGGGGCTGGTCTTCTTTGGATTGGTGATAAATTAGTTGATGCAATAACAAATGAAGAAGTTGATGTAGCGAATGTTAATCCTGAAGATATACCGCCTAAGCCAGAAATGGTTGAAGCTTATGGTCAAATGATGGAAGGATCTACAGTCCCAGCAGAAGACACTGGTTTATATGAAGAAAACAAAAGCTGGAGTGATAAAACTCTAGGCAGATTAAAGGGCGCTGCTGGAAGTGCATGGGATAAGCTTGGAGATCCAAGGGTAATGGCTGGCATAATGGCCGCTGCAAAACCCGTCGAAGGATACACCCCGGTCAATGCGCTTGTCGCTGCTTCAGAAGGGGCCAGAGATTATGATCTACAGGAAGCTCAGTTATCTAAAATTTCTCAAGGTTCAAAATCAGATCTACAAAAACGATTTGATGCTATCAGACCTTATGCTGTTGCTGATGAAGGTGAATCGCCTTTTGATGTAGATAGAAAAGTATGGAAAAGTTTGATTGATCAAATGGATGGTGCTGTAAAGTTAGAAGCACTATTAACGCTTTATAAATCAATGCCTGATGCTGAAGTTGCTAATGTCGATTTTGAAACATGGGCTAAAGGCTTGGGGGTTGGGTCAGTATCTAATCTATTAACCAAGAAAGCTGATACTATTTAAAAATGCCTAGTTATCACAAGGTAACAGAAGATGGACAGAGTGTTTATTTTTCTGCCGGTGATGATCAAGAAGCCAGCAGAATATTACGCGAAAAAAATCTAGAGCTTAAACAAAGAAAAAAAGAAAATGAATTTAAAGCATCTGTTGATTACCAGCCAGGTGAAACTTTAGAAAAAGAAAACATGCCTTGGTGGGGGAGCGTTCTAAGAGGCGCAGCGTCTGGAACAGTAAAAGGATTAGCTAATCTAGGATCAACCGCTGGATTAACTCTTCAATTAGCTGGCCAAGAAAAGCAAGGCTTGGCTATTGAAAAAAAGATGGAAGCTATTAAACAAACTTTTGCTCCAGACATCGAAGGTTTAGGTTTGTCTGCTGAAATACCTGAAATTTTATTCCAATATGGATTGCCTTTTGCAGCTATATCAAGAGCAGCTAAAGGTGCTGGAGGCATTACTAAGCTTATTGCGGCAGCGACAAGTGAGGGGTTAGCTGCGGATTATGATATGCAAACGATGGGAGACACATGGTTTGGAGGCGGTCCTACAGCAACTAAAGATCTTAAAGCTTTAGAAGGGCAAGAGCTTGCTTACGCCAAGTTATATAACAAGGGCATGGTTGGGCTTGAGGCTTTAGCAGCACTTAAAGTAATTCCCGTAGGGTTAAGGGCTGCATTAGATGTTGGCGCTGATGCGGCCCAAGTTGCAGCCAGAGTCCCTGGTGTAAAACAAGTTGGTCAATTAGCTGAAGGGGCTGGTTCTGCTGTATCAAAATTTGTTAAAGAAAAAGAAAAAAATAATCCTTTAATGAGAAAAGCATTAGCTAGTTTTAGATTTAGAGGTGAACTTCCCGATGATGTTGTTGCTGAAATAAAAGCATTAAAAGCAAATGAACTTAATGCTAAAATTTTTGAATCAAAAGTATATACAGAAGATATTAATAATACATTTTCATTTATTGCAAAATCAGGGAAAGCAAATTCAGAAAATCAACACAGAGTTATGGATGCATTAGATAATTATATAAGTCCATCAACAGATGGTATTGGCATGGGAACTAAAGAGGCTAAAAATGTAGTCGAAAAAGCGGCAAGAGATTTAGTGGAAATGGATAAAGAATTTGGTCTTGTAAAAAGTTCTAAGTTTAATGTGAATACTCCAGTAGATAAAATACAAACCGATTACAGTTTGTTTAGATCCGCAACTAAAGCTAAGAAATCTATTGATGATGCTAGTAAAGAGATATTAAAAAACCCTGAGTTCTTACCAGAAGGAGCGGCAGAAGCTATAGCTGGAAACATTGGCACTTATGCGACAAGACAATATAGAACATTTGTAACCGATAACTTTATCCCAACAGAAGAGCAAACTAAAAAAGCCGTTGCTTCTTTAATGAAAATTAATCCTAAATTTAGTGAGTCTGAAGCTAAAAATCATTTGTATGAGCTTCTAAATAAGAATGGGTTCAATAGTGGTACTTTAAATCCTAAAGATTTAATTGATGACAAAGTAATTACATCTGTTATTCAAGGTCCACTTAAAGCAAAAACATTAAGAGATCCAGCAATAAGAGATTGGCTAGGAGAATACACTGCAAAAAGACAAATGGCTGGAAGATCATTAAGCATTGAAGAAAGAACACAAGGATTGTTAGGCACAGTAAAAGAAACTTTAGGAAGAGATGCGGCTTTAATATCAAAAGGAAATTATTTTAAATCTCTTAATGAGTATAATGATTTACTTCCACAAAACTCTAAGATGTTTTTGGATGAGCCTCCAATTGAAGAGTATTTGCGTAGAGACAAGCAAAACAGGCCAGACTGGATAAAGATTGGAGGGGAGGGGAGAGATGCAAACTTCGGCCCCCTTAATAATAAATGGGTAAGAAGAGAATATTTTGAAGCATTAGATAAAACTGGAGCAAGCTGGTATCAATCTGTCCCAGTAATAGGAGCCATGTACAGTACCTTTCTTGGATTAAAAGGCGCAAGCCAGATGGCTAAAACGGTTTACAATCCAACAGGTCAAATAAGAAATGTATCTGGAGGCATGGGCTTCACTCTTCTTAGTGGAAATGTCCCGAATGGAAAAGGAATTTCTGAAGCGTTCCAACTTGTTGCTAAAAATATTAAAGACAAAGCGCCTACTGATCCTGAATTTAAAAAGGTTTGGCAAAAATATACTGAGCTTGGCTTAGTAGGACAACAGTCTCAGATAGGAGAATTAAGAAGTTTAATTGATGAGGCTGCTGAAGTTGGCTATGGTAAAAATTTATTTAAAAGCAAACTATTAAGCCAAGATACTTTGATGGCAAAGCTTTACCAGGGGGGCGATGATGTCTGGAGAGTTTTTAATTTCAAAGCTGAACTAAATAAATTAAATGCAATGGTTACTAAAGCTCAAGTAAAAGGCAATCCGTTTACTATGAAAGCTAACACCTTAAAGCAGATGAAAATTGCCCAGTCTAAGTTTGGAGAGAATTACAATAGAGATAGTATTGATATTTCAAAGTTCTCTAAAAATGAATTAGAAGATTTTTTAGAAGAAGAAGCTGCGTTTGTAAGTAGAAATGTAATACCAAACTATTCTAAAGTACCTGAGATCGTTAAAGGGTTAAGAAAGCTGCCTCTTGGTAACTTCATTGCTTACCCTGCTGAAATAATAAGGACAACAGGCAACGTAATTGGTCGAGCCATTAAAGAAATTGCCAGTGATAATCCAGAGCTTAGAGCTAGAGGAATTGAAAGATTAACTGGGACCACTGCAATGCTTGCAGCGTTACCTATTGGAGTTACTCAATTAGGATTATCTGCAACTGGATCTTCTGAGGATCAACTAGATGCTTATAGAAGATCTGGCGCCAATCCTTGGGATAAAAACTCTACATTAGTCCCGGTTAAGACTGACAAAGATGGCAACATTCTTGAAGTCATAAACGCCTCTTACACTTTCCCTTATGATTATCTATCTCGAGTAGCATTTGGTGTGCAGAATGCAGTTAACAATGGGGTGCGTTCTGAAAAAGAATTAAGTGAAATTAGTTTAGATTTAATGAATGGAGTGGTTACAGATTTTTTCCTCCCATTCTTTGGTGAATCCATGATCACAGAAAGGATATTGGACTTGGCCGCTAGGGGAGGTAAAACCAGATTCGGCACTTCAATTTACAAAGACACAGATGAGGTGGGTGATAAAGTTTGGGGCGGTATTACTCATATTATTAATGGAGTAATACCCCAAATGTCTCCAGTAGAATTTAATCCTAAAGTATCTATATTTAAATCTGCTGAGGGGCTAGGTGGTTTTGGGGATGCTACTAGGTCTTTTAAACTTGGCGACTTATCTCAGTCAGTTTTAGTGGAAAGTAAACTAATTGATCCTAAGCATAGAGTTTCTGAAAGAGGTAAGCAGTTAGATTTTTTTGCTGAGATGGGACAGGCAATGTCTGGTGTTAAAACTTTAAAAATTGATATGGAAAAAAAGTTAAAACACAGGGCTGAAGAAGCCAAGTCAGAAATGCTACAGGCAAATGAAGATTATAGAAGACTTAAAAACGCATATGGGCCAAGAATTCCAGAAGAAGCTTTGGCTGCATATAAAGATGCAAACAAAAGAAAATACACAGCGTTAAGAGATTTATCAATTGCAGTAGATGATGCAAGACTATTAGGTTTGACTGACTCAAAGATTGCTGCATTATTAAAAGAGAAAAAGATTTCTAACTGGCAATCACTTTTCAATCACAAATACATTCCTTATATTCCTCCTCCTTCGGTTTATGTTGGAGCTTATAAGGCTGGTGAAAATAAAATTAGAAATAAAATCCCCTTGGCTGATATTCAAAAAGAGATGAGAGATGCATACAATCAGAAACGAACTTTCCCATTGCCACCACCAAGACAAGAAAGACCACAGCCCCTACCTGAAAGAATAAAACAAAATATTCCTTCGTTATTTAATAGAGCGGGACAAGCATTGAGAGATGTAGAAGTGGATAAGCTGATGGGAACAGATTGAGGCTTAAAAGAAAATCTAAATACAAAGCCATCAAGGTTGAGTACGATGGCATTGTCTTTGATTCCAAACTAGAAGGGGCTCGATACAAGATACTTAAAGCTTTGGAAGGCGCAGGAGAAATTACTGACCTGGAAATACAAACTCCTTACGAATGCTGGGTAGAGGGTAAGAGGATATGCAAATACATTGCTGACTTCCGATATAAGTTAGACGGCGAGACTGTAGTAGAGGATACCAAGGGCGTAATCACTCAAGTCTTTTCTCTCAAGAAAAAATTAGTTGAAGCCCTATACCCTGGCACGGTAATACTAATAGTAAAAAACCCAAGAGCAGATGTAAGGCCAGCGAAGGTCGCTTAGAATGGGACGATTGATTCATCCATAGTCTCTACATAAGTTCCATCAAATTCATTTTTAATTGGCTCCATAGTATCAATCATTTCCAAATCAAAGCCTGTCTTGGATAGCTCTCTCATCTCACAACTACTGTACTTGTACTCTCCTCGCTTACTAGATACCACGTTGAATATCTTCATTATCCCTACTCGATAAACCATCTTATCCTCAGTGCTTTCATCAGGTAAATGATCAGCATTAACTAAAGCTGGTATCCACAAATGCTCATCACACCCAGCGCGTTGCTCTTCAAAAGTTAACGCTTTCTTTTTACGGGAGCAATACCAAACAGCACCATGACTTTCTACAACAGGATTTGAATTTATACAATTTCGACAGTTAACAGATTGTGGTAAGCGTCTTTTAAAATAAACGTCCTGGTACGCAGAGCTTTCATTCTTCATGCGCCAGTCACTTTCCGACCTCGATGGCGGGGGTGGAGCCTCGCTACATATAATTCTCTTGGCTTTTTCTTGGGCTTGTTCCCAGATCTCTGGCTCAAACTCAATGATCTCTGTGTAAATCTCGCTGGTATTTTTATTTACCACTACTACTAAAGCGTGTGTTAAGCTGAAAGCACCCATGTAACAATGGATTTGCCAACGATAAGTTTCGCTCCAAGCCCCATAATCCCCCTCCTTTTGGAGCTGTTTAAAACGCTTATCGTTGGCACTTTTTACCTCCAACAACACGATCGTTTCTTCATTGGGCTCAGGGAATACACCCTTCAACAATCCATCACAAGATCCAGCAAAGTGCCCACCAAGAAGTGACGCGCTAAACTGATTGCCGTCTTGGTCTTCAGCGGCTACAGACATTACCTTGGTGCGCTTAATATCATCGACCACTTGATCTTCAATCCTATTCCCCAGGTTAAACAATCTAAGCATGCGGCCTTCAAAGCTAGAGTTAAGGCAGTGCCTAAAGCTTAACCATAGCTTGCGCTCATCGTCATCACCCACCCCACTCATACCAAAATGCCCTCGGTATCGAGTCTCTAACTCTACAATCTTCTCATCGATCTGTTCAAAAATTTGCGTTGATAACATTCCAGTATTTCCCCTCTTTTCTAACTACGATGTCTTGAATCAAATCAAATGCACCATTGTTTATTTCATCTACCGCATCTTCTATGGTATTAGGGCACGATAATTTATTGCTTAATTTTCCCCACTTCATCTCAGCAGCAAGACCTGCTTTTCCAGACATGCCAATCATAAGAGACATGCTGTATGGGTAGTAGGTATCGTGCGTCAAAAACTTAACTTTGCAGTACGGATTACCGTTAGCTGAGACCGCAAATTCAGCAGAGATATTACTTACTACTTTGACCTGCTCCTTTGTATCAGCTTCCCGCATCTCATCTGACAGGACATAACCTTCAGCCGCCTCATTGGCCGCGGCTACATCTTTATCAACCAATCCAGTTCCTTCAGCCTGTGCAGGTTCTTCTTCAACCTTACTTGGCCTAGGCTCACCACACTCAAAACAAATCTTTTCATCCCAGTCATTCACACCCAAACAGGAGTCACATATCCAAACCTTGTCATCAGTTTCATCTCTATTATTCTTTGGCTTGGCTCGATCGATACAGCCATGACGCTTCATGTTCTCACCGTAATCCAGAAGTAGACAGTCTTGCTTGTCTCCCCAGGTACGCATGCCACGCCCACATATCTGAACATACAGCCCCAAAGATTTAGTAGGGCGTAATACGGCGATACAATCTGTGCGAGGAGCGTCCCATCCTTCAGTAAGCACGGCTACATTACACAAAGCATTGATCTCTCCTGACTCAAAATCCTTGAGTATTTGTACTCTTTCTTTGTTTGGAGTCTCGGCTGTAATCGCAGCGGCCTTGATACCGCTTTTCTTTAGATACATGCACATCTTGTATGCATGAGCGACAGTGACACAAAAGAATACTGAACTGGTCCTTCCTTTACTGAAGGCTTTGTCTATCCAGTCATCAATGATCTGGACTATGGTGCTATCCTCCATAGCAATCACCTCGAGGTCTGCCTCTCGGTAGTCACCGCCTTTGAATTTTACTCGAGCAGTGGATGCATCGATGATGGCGCTGTCTGCTACTGCAAACGCAGATAACCTACATAAATAATTCTGCTCAATGAGATCTGGAATGGTAACCTGGTGAGCAACACCACCGAAGTAGTACTCATCATCCATACCATAGATCATTCCTTGGCCCATGCGGTAAGGGGTTGCAGTCACACCCATTACATAAGGATCACCAATCTCTTGCAGATGGCTAAGTATCTTTCGATACCTGCTGTTTTTATCTGGACCTACATGGTGGGCCTCATCAACTACAACCAAATCAAATGGTTCGCATGTATGTAGCCGTTTCTTTGAAGCCAGTGTATCTCTGCTGGCAATCACAATAGGCGCTGTTGCATCAAACTTTTTTAGACCAGCAGCCATAATACTGTAAGGAGCGCATGGCCAGACACTAAGTAATTTGTCTCGGGCCTGACTAATCAATTCTTGACGATGAGCCAGGATCAAAAATCTTTTATTAGGATTCATCTTAAATAATTTTTGAATCAGAGTAGCAAAGACTACGGTCTTACCTGATCCAGTTGGCAATACAAGTAATGGCGGAGAAGTTTGTGTTCCAAACCAATGCTTGATGCCATCAATGGACTGTTCTTGGTACTCTCTTAGCTTCATTTATCTCTTCCTTAGCAAGCTTTGTATAAACATCGTGCCAGTAATCAATCGCCCAAAGGCTAAGATTTGGTCGTTGTATAATCTTTAATACCGCTTCCATCTTTCTTTTATAGTTCATATTTTTTCTCAACAATCTTTACAATATTTTCAGGTAGGATGCGGCCGACAAAATAATCGACCACACCCTGGTTAGCATCAAAAAAACTCTGCCGAAATTCTTTTGAGCCAACCCTGAAAACAACTATTACTTCGACCATGAAGCATTGAATTGAGCGTTGCCAGCAGCGATATTAGGTTGCTCCGTAGGTTGCCCAGGCTGCATGTCTTGCTGCATAGGCTGCTGTACTTGCTGTTGAATAGGTTGCTGAACTTGCTGTTGAACAGGCTGTTGTGCTTGCTGTTGAACCGGAGCCGCTTGTGGCGTTAAGAAGGTT
>TARA_R110000824_G_scaffold6070_8_pt1 | contig 11053 bp, 18 predicted proteins | sample TARA_R110000824 | Tara Oceans TARA_R110000824 (sample SAMEA4397747) | marine metagenome | biome: Polar Biome; feature: [MES] marine water layer (ENVO:01000295) within the mesopelagic zone...; material: water (ENVO:00002006), including particulate matter (ENVO:01000060) such as...... | reverse complement strand
CGAGCAGCAGTAAAGGCATACCGTCTTTTCAAGCAAAAATACAACATCGACGAAGTGGTAGAAAACTTTGAGATGATTAGTGATGGAGAACCTGATGATTCTTGAATACGCCAAGGTTCACTCTGGGGCTTTGGAACCCCAGAGAGCTAACCCATCAGATGCCGGCTTGGATGTGTTTTTCTCACCGGCGGTCTCAGCTACTGTATTGATTAATCCGGGCGAGAGTAAGATTTTAGAAACCGGCTTAAAGTTCGGAGTTCCACATGGCTATATGCTGGAAGTAAAAAATAGAAGCAGCGTTGCTGCAAAGCGCTCCCTTATAGTTGGAGCCTGTGTGATCGATTCAGGATATGATGGGGAAGTGTTCATTAACCTGCATAACGTGGGAAGCGATGTTCAGGTCATTGTGCCCGGAAATAAGATAGCACAATTAGTGATGATTCCAGTTGTTCACTTTAGAGCTATTGAAACCAGTGAGGAAAAGATCTATATGCACCCAATGACTATTAGTAATAGAGGCTCCGGCGCTCTGGGGAGCACTGATGGATAAGTCTACTCAACAAATAATGTTTTCATCTAAGACTGGGATGTGGTCAACACCACAAGACTTTTTTGATAAATTAAGTTGGCGCTTCGGTAAGTTTGATTTAGATCCATGTGCGTCTCCCTGTAATACAAAATGTGCAAATTTCTTTACAGAAGCCGAAGATGGGCTTAGTAAAGATTGGAGTGGGTTTACTAGTTTTGTTAACCCACCCTACGGCAGAGGCATTGACAAGTGGATTCAGAAAGGATTCGAAGAGTCACAAAAAGAAAATACTAAAGTTGTAATGCTCATCCCCGCCCGTACCGATACAAAATACTGGCATAAATTTGTAATGAAAGCTTCCGAAGTATACTTTGTTAAGGGGCGCCTTAAGTTTGGAAACAGCAAGAACAGCGCGCCCTTCCCATCTGCAGTTGTAGTGTTTGATAGCTGTACTGAGTCGCAAATATTTGGAGCCATGAACCGATGAATCGAGAGCAACGCAGAGCTTTGAAAAAAGAAATGTCCACTGAGGCTCAAGAAAAGATGACAACTCAAATTGCACAATTTGGTAAATTACCTGAAGCGTGTGATGCTTGTCGAAAAGATTTCAACAAACAAAATAAAGAAATGGTGCAATCATGGTCGGTCGTGGTAAAACAAGATGTAGTAAGACTATTTTGTCCAGAATGTATAAACAAAACAAAGGAGGTACTAGATGGCAGTGACCAGAATATCGGATAAAACTTTAGAAAAAATTCTGAAAGGAGATGTAAAAGAAAACTCAACATGTGTTTTGAAATTTTACTCAAATGAGTGTCATCTTTGTCATGCGCTAAGTGAATATTATGAGGATATCTCAAATGAAGAAAAATATAAAGATATACACTTTTTAGCATGTAACTTAGAAGATATCCCAGGCATCGAACAAAAATTAAAATTTAATGGGGTTCCAACTATTTTTGTAGTTCACACCAGTGTAGGCAATAGGAAGCCCACACTTAGGTTGCTACCTGAACCAGAGAAGCCAAACGACTCTACATGGTATAAGGTCAATGACATTAAAAGATTTATAGATCGTGAGGCGCTATGAGTTCCGCATTATCATACGACGACGTGCTACTTAAGCCACAATACTCTGATATTCGCAGCAGAACTGAGGTCTCAACACAGACTGATCTAGGAAACGGATTAGTGCTACGTGTCCCGATACTTGCTTCACCAATGGATACAATCTCAGAGGCTCCAATGGCTATGGCGGTAGGGCTTTATGGTGGCGCAGCGATCATTCATCGGTATAACTCTATTCAAGAGCAAGCTGATATTATTACGATGGCGAAAGAAAGAGCACAACAAGAGCATAATAAGGAGATTGTTATTGGCGCTGCAATTGGTGTCACCGACGATTATCTTAATCGAGCGGCGGTCTTGAGTGCCTTGGAGGTTGATTTTATATGCGTCGATGTTGCACATGGGCACCACCTACTAATGAAAGACACACTACAGACCTTACGCCAAAAGTTAGGATCAGATATTCACATCATGGCAGGCAACGTTGCCACAATTGAAGGCATCAACGACCTCGCAGATTGGGGAGCGGATTCTGTTCGATGCAATATAGGCGGCGGCTCAATCTGCTCGACCAGAATAGAAACGGGACACGGCATGCCGGGCTTACAAACGATCTTGGATTGCAGCGAAACCGATAGAGATGTAACCATAATTGCAGATGGCGGGATAAGAAACTCGGGTGATATGGTTAAGGCACTTGCTGCCGGCGCCGACTCTATAATGTGCGGCTCTATACTATCAGGCACGGATGAGACGCCCGGTACCGTTTTTGAAGAGACAGACGGGACAAGGTGGAAAACTTATCGTGGTATGGCTAGCAAAGAAGCTCAAATTAGCTGGAGAGGTAAGTTTTCCTCACACGAAGGTGTCTCAGCTAGGGTACCTTATCGTGGTTCAGTCAATAAAATTCTTGAAAGCCTTGAAAGAGGACTTCGTTCTGGGCTGTCATACAGCGGATGCAGGACTATTGCAGAATTACACTCTAAAGCAGAATTTGTTAATCAAACCCAGGCTGGACTTGGTGAAAGCAAAACCCATATACTTAGTAGGAAATGGTAGTGTCAGATTCTGATATAGAATACGGAAAGAATTTAAAAAGAATTGTGTTTACCGATACGGATCATAGACATGCTCAATTAGTCATTAAACTCCGTAATGATGGAATCACACAAGCTAAATTTTTTCGTACCTTGATAACCGGATATCTCGATGAAGATCAGAGGTTGCAAGATTTCATAAGAGAGAATGGAAGCTTATCTATCCAAAGAAGAAAAAAAACCCGTAAATTAGAAAATAAGGGAAAAAAGATTGTTCACGAACTGGGTTTGGATACCGAGCAAGTAGAAGATCTTTTTGATATAATAGCAGAGGAGTTCCCAGACTTATGAAAAAAGATGGCTTATTAAGTTGCAGTAGAGTGTGCATGAAAGATCAGAAACCGTGTAAAAGTACAGACTGTAAATTTTTCATTAACTATGAAGAAGAACAAAATTGTTGCTTGATTTCCATTTATGAAAATGGACCGATGACCTTGAGGGAAATCGGAGATAGAATAGGGGTCTCGTTTGCCAGAATTAAACAGATTGAAACTGAAGCGTTGAAAAAAATAAAGAACAGTCCGCTAAATTCGTTTCTAAACTAGGTTATTAGGAAAGTGAATACTATTTATACTAGGAATTTACTTTAAGGAGAAAACTAAATGTCCCGTAAAACTTTATTATCAGAAGCTCAAGTCAGACAGTTTCTGAAGTTGGCTGATCTTGGAGCCGTTGGTGATGCAAAAATTCAAGAGATGTATGGCATGCCAGGCGCCAGAGACGAAGAAGACCCAGATATGGACATGGGCGCCGGCGAAGACGGTGCGATGGACATGGGTATGGATGCTGAAGATGAGCCAGACATGGACATGGACGTCCCCGATGAAGAAAATTCCGCCGCAGGAATGGTGTCGGTTGATGATTTCATGGGTGCTCTAGAGTCTGCCCTTGAAGACGTTATGGGCGAGCCCACTAGCGTTGAGATGGACATGGACGACGAACCAGACATGGATATGGACGACGAACCAGACATGGATATGGATATGGGCGGTGCACCAGACGATGAAGACGAGCCTGATCCAATGATGGAAGAAGAAAAAGAAGAAGAAGATGTCGTCAATGAAGTAGCGCGCCGTGTCGCTGCTAGGTTAACAAAGAAAAACAAAAACGAACAATTAGTTGACCAATTAGCAGAAAGAATATTAAGCAGACTTACTAAAAAATAATTTGACTATAGTTTTACGAGATGTTATAATAACCATCTAGAGCAATCTGGATGGTTATTTTTTTGGATTAATATGAATTATTTTCTTTATTTTTTAGTATTTTTATTTGGATACGTCACCTGCAGGACTTTTTATTTTCTAAGAGCAAACAGAATTAGCTTATCTTTAATTAAATTATCACAAGTCCTACACCTTACAAACACAGTAAAATGTGTTGAAAATTTAGTTTATACGAGGGAAAGATTGCGAGAATACTATTTAAAGATGGACAAGACATCAGTGGAAATTAGTGCCCTAGAGATGAAATTTAATAACGATATTGAAAACTTAAAACACAATTCAATTAAATATATGTTGAGATTGCATCCTAAGATGTATAGGGATTCTCTGTCATTCGATGATTGGGATTCTTCAATGAAGTTTCTTACTGAAAATAAAGAGCTAGTATTTGATTTTTGGAGGAAATACGATGATTAAGAAAATAAAAGAAATACTTGATAGCGCACTGGGGGATAACCAGTCAGAGCAAAAGATTATTCCTATCGACAGCCAACTGTTGCAAGAATTAGCAAACGAGATGGCACCGAAAGAGCCCGATTTGAGAACTATCGGCATTTTTACAGATGTGGAATCAGAAAAGATCGCCGAATTGGTGCACGCTCTTCTGTATTTAAATGAAACAAACAAGATGGAGCCAGATTCAGAGAAGCATTTACCAATTGATTTTTATATCTCTACCTATGGTGGTTCAGCCGATGACATGTTTGCTCTCTACGATATCATGAGACAAGTTAAAAAAACGACTGAGATTCACACTATTGGAATGGGCAAGGTGATGTCTGCTGGGGTGCTCTTGCTTGCGGCAGGAACCAAAGGAAAAAGAAAGATAGGTAAATACTGTCGCGTCATGATCCATTCAGTTATCGGAGGTAGTCACGGGTCGTTGCCCAATTTAGCAAATGAGATGGAAGCAATGCAACAAATTCAAAAAGACTATATAGAAGTTCTTGTTAAAGAGACCAGCATGACAAAGAAACAATTGAAAAACATGCTGGAACGCAAAGTTAATGTCTATTTATCAGCAGAAGAAGCAGTAGAATTAGGTATTGCTGACGAAATTATTTGAGGTTTTTATATGGGCAATTATTTGAAAGATATGTTTATTGAGGTGAGAGAGAAAAATGAGACAATCTCGCCACTTACTGAATTAGAACAGATGATGGCATCTGTTACTGAGGTATTATATGGCGCTAATGTTATTGAAGAAGCAGCCCGTGAAGGTTTTAGTGTACGCTTGTCGCTACCTAGGTTGACCCCTAACGAATCATGGGGAAACCCTGACAGCCAATCAAGAAAAGACGTTGACAGAATCTTCGCGTCCATCACCAGAAAAGGTACGATTAAGGAAAGAATAGATCATATTAACAGCTTTGCCGACCCTGCCCGCGCACAACGGAAAGGTACTGGTCAGAGATTTAACACCATCCTAAACATGATGATGATCTTGGAATCACTGCAAGCGTGTCTTAACGATTATAGCGAGTCGTCCTCTGGTTTTGTTTTCGAGGGATTCATGGCTGCGGTAACGGGCGGTAAACAGATTGCTGGTCGTGTTGGTGGAACATTGCCTATTGAGGACTTTGTCGCCGGCGATGGCGAACCAGTTAGCCTTAAGTTGCTGAGCCCCAAGACTCCCATTCACGGAAGCTTTACCAACCTCGTTGATTACTTGTTTATTCGTGGCGGTACCGGTGTTGACAATATCAAATACTTGATTGGTCGAAAAAACTCCGACGATGCCGGCAGCGTTACACAACTAATGTTGCTTGAATTCATTATCAATCGTAGAAATTTTGTAGAGATCATGTTAGCATCCGGTAATCAAGATCTCCTCGGAGATCAAGCTAAAGCGATTCAAGACCTTGCTGAGGTGTGGAAAGGTAGCAAAGAAGAAATAATTGATATGCGAAATGTTCTTGTACAAACCCCAGGATACAACCAGACTTTGGGTATGTTTATAAAGAATGTTGGCGACGATGCGAGTTTTGATGCTCAAGCCAGCGATCCCAAAGATCCGGCTGTAAAGCAAAAACAATATGGCGGAGAAAAAGGAAGGGCAGAGAGAATCTCCGCGCGCGTCCAGGGTAAGGCTGATGCTGCCGCAGGCAAAGAGCCTGATTTTGAAAGCTGGCTGGCAGACCACCCTGAGTTAAAAGATCCAGAACAGAAGAGAGCCCTTAACGCAGCAATAAAAACATACAAAGCTGGCTATGCGGAATACAAACCTGAACAATCCGAACAACCAGCGCCGCTTGCTGAATCTTATTTCGGAGAATTCCACGAAAGAGAAAAACTTATGATGGAACACGAACGCGCACTTATGGAAGCCAAGGGTGGAACCGGCGGCAAGCAATGGTCGATTAGTGCAGCCGCAACTGAAAAGCTCGCCAATATCGCTGATGTTGATTATTATGGTGAGCTTAACTTATCTGATGAAAACATTAAAGCCTGCACCGATATCTACATCGAGCTAATGGGTGAAAACCTTGTAGCTCTCTTAAAGACAACAGAAGAGTTTACCAAAAATATTGGCAAATACTTTAGCGCAGATCGCCGCTCGACTGCGATGAATGCCAACATGCAAGCGCAGACCGATGGAAAGGCTATTGTTACCACACTCGCAGCAGAACAAACCGCTAGCAAAAAGAAAGACGATATTGAATAAAAACATTTGACATTTATTGCAAAATTGATTATAATATAAGCACAACTACGAGGTATTAATGAGTCGAGCATATGACAATAAACAAACACTGCAACAAAAAATAATAAATGGTGTAAATATTTTGGCTGATAATGTAGCGTCCACACTGGGACCTAGGGGTAGAAACGTTCTCCTACAAGAAAGCGGCAAATCTCCATTTGTAACGAAAGATGGTGTAACGGTTGCGCATTTTGTTTCCTTGGATGATCCTTTTGAAAATGCAGGCGCCCAGATTATAAAGCAGGCAGCTGTTGAGACAAACAGTACAGCTGGCGATGGCACAACGACTGCCACCGTGTTAGCAAGAGAGATACTAATAGAATCACAAAGGTACATTGCTGCCGGCGCCTCACCAACAGAACTGCAACGCGGCATAAACGCTGCAGTCAAGGAGGTTGTCTCTAATCTAAATGAAATGTCTAAGCCAGTGACAAGCCTAGAAGATGTGGAGCACATCGCAACAATCTCAGCAAATAACGATCCCTCGATTGGCAAACTTATTTCTATGGCAATCGATCGAGTCGGGCAAGATGGTTCAATAACCATAGAAGAGTCCCGATCAATTGAAACTAGTATCGATATAGAAGAAGGGTTTAGGTTTCATTCTGGCTATTGTGCATCAGCATTTATGACTGATGAAAGACGCTCTCTGATGTATCACGATGAGCCGCTCATCTTAGTTACAGATCAAAAGATTGACTCCGTAGAGCCAATCTTACCGATCTTAGAGATGATAGCAAGAGAGTCTAGACCACTAATCGTTGTTGCTGAAGAGATTGAAGGTCAGGCTTTAGCGGCACTAATTATGAATGCTGTACGAGGCACGTTAAAAGTGGCAGCTATTAAGGCGCCATATTACGGAGATGAAAGACAGAACACTCTTAAAGACTTAGCTGTTTCTATTGGTGCGACTTTTATGTCTCGCGCCTCTGGCACTAAGTTAAAAGATATACAACTTAAAGATCTCGGTACAGCAAAGTTTATTGAATCAAATAAGTATTCTACGACTATAGTTGGAGGTAATGCTGACTACGAAGAAGTAGAGAAAAGAATCGAGTCTCTCAAAAGTGATATAAGGAGCACCGAAAACATACAACAAGCAGAAGCGATACAAGGTAGAATTACTAGATTGGTTTCGGGTGTTGCTGTTATTCGTGTTGGCGGCACAACAGAGGTGGAGATGACCGAAAGAAAACACAGAATTGAAGATGCCCTTGAGGCAGTCCGTTCAGCCCAGGACGAGGGTGTTGTTTCTGGTGGCGGAACATCCCTCTTAAGAGCAAGCCAGACAATTATTATCACTACCTACGAAGAGGCGTCTGGTGTGTATAATTCTGCTGGACACGATCAAATATCTGGTGCCCTGATAGTTAAAAACGCATGTAGATCTCCAATTAAACAGATGGCACTAAATGCTGGAGATTCGCCCGATTTAATAATTGATAAGGTTTTAGATGCGGATCCAGAACTTGGATGGGATTTTAAGAGAGGCAGGTTGACAAATATGATCGACAGTGGTATAATAGATCCAGTTAAGGTAACCAAGACAGCGTTACAGAATGCAGCAAGTTGTGCTGGCACACTTTTGACCACAAACTATGGTATTATACAAACGGGAGATAAATAATATGCAACAAGGAGACTTGGTTCATATCCCACAAGGCGTTGAACTGTGGTGCGATACAGATAAAGGCATGAGACTGCGTATTTCTGAAAAGCCAATCGCGGGTGTTTATTTAAGCACGAGAAGTCAGTACATTTATCGCGTGTATGCCAATGGCGATTGGAATGTTAAGAAAAGCGATGTATACCCAATGGAGAGCAGCCATGGGATTAGTTAAGCTGACAGAGGTGTGTCAGAATACGTATATGGTGCCAACGGTAGAAGATTACACATTGCGTGAGGTTTTTGTTAATCCAGAACACGTAGTAATGATTAGAGAAGAGCGAAGAATGCAAAAGTTAAACGAACAGGGCAAATTGCCCGAGAATCTCGATACAAGCCACCAATTTACTAGGCTGACAATAAATCGAGGACACACAGGAACAGAGATTGTCGTTGTTGGTGCACCCTCTATAATTGAGGGCACATTAAACAACAAGAAAAAAAAGTTAATAAAGGGATAAAATGACAAACAAAAGAATAAATATACAATATTCAATCGACTTGTCCGAGTTATCGGATGAAGTACAGAGATTATATGATAAGGCGCATGCAGAGTTTCGGGACATTAATTTTCCCAAAAAAGTTGAAGATGTCTTGGACTTCTCAACAGCTAAAAAGGTAGATGAAGTTAGACAAAAGTTGGCAAAATTTGATTTAATTTTGTCAGACATACAGTCAATTGTAAGCTCGTATGTTGAATACGAGGCTTCAAGCACAAATCCGCAGCCACAACCAGAGGCGCCAATACCCACAGCGGGCATGCCAGAAATACCTAATATGTCTAATATGGATTTAGCTGAAATATCTAAACTTTTCAATGGTGGAGTTAGCAATGAGATTCAAAAGCCCGATCAAAGATCCAAATAATTTTGTTAGCGGTCCCGCGTTAAAGGAAATAATACCTAAAGAAAAAAAGATTAATAGCTTTTTACTTTTTTCTGGTGAAGTTGAATTCACACTTTATTCAGCCGGGTACGATATACAATTAAATACAAATAGATTCGTAACCTATGAGTTCTGGCATTGTGCAAGAAATGATTCTTATAATATAGCTGAACAAGCCATGAGCATACACAAAAGAACACACCCGCAATCGATATATCACTATCAAGAAACATGGCCACAATACAGAGATCCATATCTCCGCTCGGCTTTGTTTTATTTGCTAAATCGATACTCTCCTACAGGTACAATTTCATATGGAGACGTAAATCGAGATAATCTGTCGCTACTTTCTGTTGAAACGCTCAAAAGATTTTCGGAGAATTCTAAAGACCTTAAATTGGGTTATTATAGAGAGGATAGTTTTATGGATGGCTTTGATAAGGTTGATAAAGACGATTTAATACTGCTTCCGGTCGGAAAGTATTCATACGGTCTCCTTGGGAGACAGTCAATAGAGGGACACGAAACTTATCATGTTGATCATAAAAAACTTAAAGAAAAATTAATTGATGTGGGAAATGATTTCGTGCTTGTTTACAAGAAGCACCCAAGACTGTTGCACCAATTCGCAGAATTTAACATGACATTTATTAACAAATATGGACAAATTACCGGAAACCCAGAATTAGCAGAAGAAGTAATAATTTCAAACTTAGGAATATAAAATGTCATTCAAGTTACTTTTGGCTTGCTTTTTATTTGCCCTGGGGCAAACAATGGGCTGGTTCCAGCTCAATTCACAGTTTGTATGGGATTGGTGGAAAGACAAGCCAGTCCTCACGGCGTTTATTTACTCTGTACCAACAGGTATATGTTTTTGGTACGGCATAAGGTTGTGTTACGAAGAGTGGGGCGAAGTTTGGGGACCTAGATTTTTGATCTTTAGTATGTCTTATTTAACTTTTCCGCTGTTGACTTGGTATTTTCTTAATGAAAGCATGTTTACGATAAAAACCATGTTGTGTGTATTTCTGTCCTTTATCATTGTAGCGGTCCAATTATTTTGGAGATAACTTAATGAGCGATATTTACCTTTTCGATGTTGATGGAACTCTAACACCGGCTAAATCTAAGATTAACCCTTCATTCAGTAAGTTTTTCCAGCGCTGGATAGACACCAAAGAAGTTTATATTGTTTCCGGCGGGACATTCGTACGTATAGTGGATCAGCTTGGTTTGGATATAGCCAACATGACCTCCGGAGTTTTCCCTTGTATGGGTAACATGTTTTATCAAAAGCGGGATCAAATTAATGAGAACGGCTATAGCGAATGGGAAATTATTTATGAAAACAAATTCAACGGAGCAAAAAACCTTCTACGTTCTTTGAATTCTTATGTTACGAGATCGGACTTTCCAATCAAAACCGGCACTCACTGGGAAAAGCGCCCCGGTATGATGAACTTTTCAATTGTTGGTGTAGATGCCACACCCGAACAGCGCCAAAAATTTAAAGACTGGGATGATAATTTGAGGGAGAGAGAAAGAATAGTAAACAAGCTAAGTAAAAAATATCCGGAAATAGACTTTGTGATCGGCGGCGCCGTCAGCATCGATATTTTCGATAAAGGTAATGATAAAGCACAGGTTATACCTCGGTATTTTGTAGAGGCGCTGGAACACAACCATATTCACTTTATAGGCGATAGAATTTCTTTTCCGGGGAACGACCACTCTTTAGCACAAGCGTTGCGTGAGCATCGAAATGGCACCGTTTATGAGGTACAAAGCTGGCGGGACACAGAACAACTATTAAAGACGGATGCTTTTGCGTAGATACCTCTAAAAACAACTATTTATAATGTTGGAGTTTGAATA
>TARA_R110000824_G_scaffold157869_3_pt1 | contig 11055 bp, 13 predicted proteins | sample TARA_R110000824 | Tara Oceans TARA_R110000824 (sample SAMEA4397747) | marine metagenome | biome: Polar Biome; feature: [MES] marine water layer (ENVO:01000295) within the mesopelagic zone...; material: water (ENVO:00002006), including particulate matter (ENVO:01000060) such... | reverse complement strand
TTACAGGAGTATCTAAATTAGTCGTGTCTTCAAAACTCTTACTAGCTGATAATAGTTCTCCAAAATACCAGTAAAATAATACATCCTTCTTAATATCAAAGATAATATTTCTCTTAATCTTCAAATCAAGGACAGCTATTTCTGAATTAGGAGGGATTGTAATTGTATTACTCAAATGATTGTGAAATGAATAAGGTCTTTGTATTCCTGTTCTAGGATTTGTGAGGACACCATCTACTTCCGTATCATAATGCTCCTGAGTGTTGGACAATACTATTAGCGACATTTTATGATAATACATATTAAAAAATTGAAAATAAAAAATATACAAAACTATAACATATTACTAGTAATGCCGTCTTCAACACGAAAGAAAGCCAAGCAAAAGGTCATCAAACCAGCCACTACAGGGACTCAAGATGGATGTAATCGTTTCAATCCTAATCATAAGATACAACATAATGTTCCGCAAGAAGTAGACAAAGATAAAAAGGTTAAAGAATCTGAAGTCTTTGAGGGTTTAAAGAAATCAAAAGATAGTAAAAAGACTAAGAAATAAATGTGGAGGGTGTGGAGGGTGTGGAGGCCTATTTAAAGAAATGATAGAAAAAGATAATATAAAAAATACTATCTTTTCTAAAACGTCTATTTATCCCCCCACACCCTCCACATTTAAATATATCCCTCTAATTTCACATATTTCACGAGATGTTCAAACTTAGACGAGTATGCTTTCTTTAGCGCAGGATCTATCTTACCCTCAATCATAATATCAGAGCTAAATGCTAATCCAAACGGAATACCTTCCATATCATCAATGATATCATCTTGCTCACCTTCAATCTCATCAGTATCAAATATACGACCATCATATTTCTGACTGTCTCTAAAGGCGTCTCGAGCTACATCAATATGCGGACAGAACCACATAGATTTCCAACCAGTTCCAGATATAATTCGTTTATTACAGCATTTCCATGAGTCACCAAAGATCGCCTTAGTTAAACGCCAGAAAACATTAGGATCATCCTTAACATCATATTTAGTCATTTTCCAGTCTAAATAGCGAGAATATATCCAATCTTTGTTATAAAATACTGATAGAACTTCTTTTGTTTTAGGGCGAACTTTAATATATCCAATATTTTCATCATCTTCAATGTTACGATACTCCCAATCTGCATGATAGCGTATCTCGGGCCCTTGACGCCTATTCGGATTTCCCCAATATCCACTATTGAGAACTTGATGCCAGAACTTAGTAGTAGCTCCCCAACCATTAACAATCTGAGTCTGTGCTAATTCAGTCTTTGTAAATTCACGAGGATTGAACTTAGATATATCGCGCTCATATAAGAATCTCGCAAAACTATTAATGACATCAGGACTATAAGCATCTTCACCATCAGTACCAGATATAGCATCAAAATACTTTTTCTTTTGAGCCGCAGACCAACCTTTAAAGAATTTATCATTCGCTTGATGACACGAAAACCGTCTATTATCCGCAGTTAAACCAGCAAATGAATCGTTATTCGTTGTAAGCATCCAAGCAGTATAGTTATGAATAACATAACCCTGAATGTGTTTTTTACGAATATCCTGCATCGGTTCTGTAATGATATTTTTAATAACTCCTTCCATTTGTTTAGATTTGCCCCAATATGCTTCATCAAGATCTATGAGACATTTGCCTTCTAATTTCTCAGTCCAAGACCCTATGATGCCTTCTGTTGAATTCGCCTGGTAATAGTATCCGTCTCGAGCTGAGTCGCCGTCCATAATGTGACGCAGACAATCAATAACAATACCTTTACCAACTCCTTGTTCAGACTTCATCGCTAATAAAACACCTATCTTTTTATGAGGTCTTTGAATAACCCACGAAATCCAATTCATAACATATTCATATTCTTTTCTACTACCAGAACACCACACATCTAATATATGTTGCCTCATGTTCTTAGAATGTTCAAATGAAGTGTCTTTACACATATTATGAGTTATATTATATCCTCTCCATAAATTGAATATAGGCATTCCATCACGATGTGTGATATCCTTAGGCACGAAGTCAATCTCACATACTTTTCTCTTTTTACGATGTTCTCTCCATAACGAAAATGGATTGACTTTCTTATCTTTACCTTTCTTATCAGTAATCCAGAATGACTCTTCCATAAAATCCTCAGTAATACTTTTGACTGGTTTTATGAAGAACTTCTCAGGTTTTGTATCCGGATATGGTTGATAGATGATATCACTATTATCCATTTTGTATGCGAGTTTATAATTGATAAACTTAATCATAGCATCAAGTCCTTTTGATTTATATAATCTCTCGTATTCATTTTCAGGAGAATCTTGATTAGCCCACATTCTGACCGACTTCCAAGTCAACTGCTCTTTTGTCGGTCTATTAGATTTGTATGTCTTCCAACGTTTTTTATTATTATCTTGAGAATATTTAGTCTTTGATTTCTTACTCCACTCATCCCATAATTGAAAACCATCAATCGGATCAAACGAGTTATAAGTCGCAAAACCGACTTCACACCACGATTGATGTGATTCAACTCTCCACTGATCTAATCTATCCAAAAAGTCTTTATATTCTTGAACCGAGCATCTAGGTTCTTCAATAGCGTCAAAACTTTCACTATTTTCACTGGTGACTGACTCACTGTCAAGTGACGGTGCTCCAACGCTAGTGAATACATCGCTATCACTTTTAACTAACATTTTCATCTCAATAGGATCAAAATATTGCTTAATTTCTTCCCAATCTAATACAGCCAACTTATCACCTTTAACCTCACGATCCTTGTGCTCCCACGAGCATTTAGGAGATGTATTACCACATATATCAACTGATTTAGCGCCTTTCGGTGCTGTTGCTAAACCAATAGCCTGTGAGCAACTGAACTGCGGCATGTTCTCACATATGATATAGAAATGAAATCCATTAGGGGTTGATGTATAATAGGTGTCTTGATGTATAAGAAAGTTATACAAGTCGTATGTTATGTCTTTCGTATCAACATCAATACAATACAATTCAGGACAACATGATTTCAAATGCAACAGATAAGTATTCCAAGGACACCGACCTCTATTTTCTCTGATCCATTTATCATCAACACCAGTTTCAGGTTCGGGGATAATATTGAATGGTCGTTTTTTACCATTAAAATTCCCATCTTTGTCTTTTTCACGAACAACCTTGATCTTTTGTGCAAAAGCACCCCATTCGCTTTCAAGCGAATCAATAAAATCCTTACATTTCATATATTATGACAATTTTTTATAATCCACTTAACCTAACTTACAAATACTATATATCTAAGTTTTATGTATGTTTCTAATTTATTATTTTGACATTAAAGACATTTTTATCCAAGCCAGTGTTCAGTAGAGATAGTTGATGTATAACCGCCAATCGGAGCAGATAATGGAACGCCTTTAAATTCCTCAATTTGACCTTTAACTGTCTTAAGAACTTGAGGATTAAATATACCTTCTTGCGCGCGGACTGTTATTATTTCACGAAGCCCGCTGTAGCCGGCCCACTCTCTCTCTTCCTCCACCTTCTTCTGTATAATAAGATCTCCGTGACCGTGGTGACGCCTGACTGGTCCGAATTGACGCCGGCTCCTGCCCTCGCCTTTCCATATAGAACGCCTGAGTGCCTTAATTTCCTCGTTCGCGCGGGCTGCTTCTTGATATCCGATGGTTGCTCTCTGGGGTTTTTGTGCCTCCGAGACTAATTGTTCTTTTTTTCCTTCACGCACGCTCTCATCTGCTTTATTTCTACGTATAACTTCTTCTTCAAGTTCCTCGCGAGTGGGTAGTTTCGGCTGGACGACGGCGCCCTTAGTAGGAGCAGGTAGCTCCTTCAGCTCGAGCGCGGGGTCGTATGAAGGTTGAGCTTCATGATGCTCCTTCCACTCTTCGTCCCCCCATTTTATTGAATTATCATCTGGATTGTATTCACCGACCATATCCCACCGATGATTATAAATCTCATTATCAGGATCGGATAAATAATACAGAACACCATTAATAAGAATACGTTTATCCTCCCCTTCATACTCCGGGCCCCAGGGATCGCCAACCGGTTTCGGAGGTTCGGGAGGTCTCAAGAACCGCGGAGTCCTCTTGCCCAGGTCTGTCCACCGGTTTATTTCTAAAGATGGGCCTACTGACCAAAGGGGAACACCTTTTAAAGGGAATTCAATTCTCTCTTTCTTTTTCCTTTCTTCTTCTTCCCTCGCCTTCTGACTTATTAATTTCCTTTCAGTATGGATACGTTCTCTATATTTATCCATATTTGCCTTTTTTTTATGTTCATCTCTATGACTGTCGCTTTCCCAGTCTAGATCGTAATGACCTGATAGGTTTTCAGGAGGCGTATATTCACCGATTACATTATATTCTTCATCATATATTTGATTAGTACCTGAGTCCCATTCGTAGTCTACATCATCAATAGTGAGAGGGAATGTATCATCTTCCGTTGTCGTGCTCCATTCACCTGATAAAATCGGTCCTCCTCTTTTTTCACCCGCTTTCTGATATGTATCTGATGTGCCCTCCTTTTCTGCTAACAACCTTTCTTCTTCTTCTGCTTTTGCTCGTAAATGCTCTTCGTATTCTTGTGTGCGTCTTGATTTAATGATTCTGCCTCTGTATTCGTGAGCCCATTTTTCTTCATGAGGTTTTTGTTCTAATAATGCGTGATGATAATCTACTATGGTCGCTTTGTGTTCCATATCAATAGTGCCTTCATGATGTCGGGATTGCTCGAGACGTTCCCGCCTCTCAAGTGGGTCACCTATTTCATCACTAATTGATAAATGTGCTATTTTTTCTTGTCTCTTTCTTCCCTTTTCTCGGCGTCTTTGCTGACCTAATTGTGCTTTTGTCGGGCCTTTTTGTTTAGGAGGAGAATATATAACTTGACCTGGTGGTGCTCGTTTCCCAGGCATTCCAGGATCCGCTATATGACCGACAGCTCTTAATTTATCAATAAGTTGTTCTCGTGTTTGTTTTACAGCAATACCTTTGATACGTTTATCCTTTTTCATGACTCTCACATATTCTTTTAATTCAGGCAGGGAAGATTGTTTTGTGGGCATATGATCTGGATTCCAGCTAGTATCCATTTTATATGTATATAGATTAAAATATATTAAACTACATACAAATGCCTGAATGTTTAAAATGTGCTACAATGAAGAAAGGTGATGGATCTCCTTTAGATTTTTGCTCAGAATGTAATGAAACAAGCGACAAGAGAAAAACATCTATATATACAGCAGAGCAGAGGGGTGTCACCTCTGAGGCGGCGCCCATAGAGGAAGAACAATATGATGATGATGATGATGAAACTATCACATATGATGGCGTTGAATACGTCATAGAGCGTGACACTAATGAAGTCTATACAATGGACGAGATGGAACTGATCGGCACGTGGAATGGATCATCAATTGACTGGGAAGATGAGGACGAGGGGCCGGCATTACACGAAGAACAAAAAATGTAATTAATTTTGAATTATATTTTCTAATATCATACTATAAAATGCCGAAAGCTCATGCTGGAATGACTATTATTGAATTAAAAGCATATGTTAGATCTCATAAAATCAATAAACCTGAAATTAAAATATCTATGAATAAGGCTCAATTAATCGCAGGTCTTAAAAAACACGGACACTGGGGCGAACAAGTACCCGGAGGCGCTCCCGCATCTCGCAAAGCTGGTAAGAAAACTGTAAAAGTCGTCGGGAAACAGAAGAAATTAGGTGTTGTGAAGTCTAAGGCAGATTTTGATAAAGCACGTAAAAATCTTAGAACAATGACTGCTCCTACAAAGAAAGGTAAGAAATTAGGTAAAAAAATTATATCTAAAGATGCTTTTGATAAAGCAAGAAAAGGTCTCCAAGCCGGTGTAGTGCCGACTAAGGCTGGTCCAAGAAAACAACGCTCGGATAAAGGCAAGAAACGCCCTCCACGCGGTAGAGGCCCGAAGTCTGTTCGTCCAGGAGGCATACATCATAAGGCATCGGGCGTCTGGGCACAACAGCCTCCGGGTTATTAATCATTTAAAAATATATTATGATACATAAATGACAACAAAGTTAGATATGCCTGAACGATTATTGATTTCTATGGATGATGCTCGTGGTCTTGAACGCCGTAAATTATTAAATTATGATGATTATACACTTAGTAAAGGTGTTGATTATGAACATACGAGTGATTTTGTAAAGAATACTATGTATCGTAGATATAATGAGTCAGATGATAGTTCTCAATGGAAGGCGAAGTGTGGTATATTTCAGGCTCATATAAATGCTCTACAATATATCGTAGATAAAAAGAAAGATAACGTGATAATCTTAGAAGATGATTCATTTTATGAACCTCCAGAGTGTGTAATTTTACCTGAAGATGCTCCTTGTTTATTAAATGGTAAATTGTGTCATCCGACAGCTTGGAAGAAAAACATAGAATTCGTTAAAGATAAAGTAGATGATATATTAAATACATTTACATCATCTCTTCATGAAATAGATTATGATACATATAGATGGAGCGGTGCCTTTGCGATATATTATCCTAAATGGGAGAATGCTCGTTCAATTTTAGATTTCATATATAAATCGGGTAAGAAACTAACTCATTTTGATATTTATTTAGCAAAAAATAGATTAGTAAAATATTTACATTACCCTTCAATATATACGCATGATGATACATTAACAAAAGGCAAGTGCGGTGGATACGAGGGATTTATAAAAAACTATAAAATAAATGATACACATATCACATCCTAAAAAGGATTTAATTGAGATCATTGAATTATTTGAGTTATATGATATTGAAGATTACAGGGATCTCGCTAAGGCTGATTTATCAAAAGAATTATGGAAATATTTAACAAAGAGTAAAATACAAATACAACCTGATAATGATTATTATTTCGTACAAGATGTAAATGATTTATTAGAATATCTTAAAAGACCTAATGAGAGACAAATCACATCTAATGCTGTGCGATATGATGTCACTGATAGAGTTCGTAATATTATTTTTTATTGTCATCAATGCGAATATTATATTACATCCTCAAATTACGATTGCATGGACGATATTATTCAAGATGCTATATTTATTGCGAATTATGGGAATATGCCTTCGGTTCGCAGGGCGCTAAGATTACTTAATAAAGATGATAAATTAACAAATAAAATTGAGCCTGTTATATCACGTAAAGTAAAAAAGAGATTAGAGAAAGAAATAATTAATAAAAAGAAAAAGAAACAAATACCTTTACTCAAAAGTGATGGAAATTTTATTCTTGTCTTTGATTGATTTTCTTTTTTGATAGTATCGTTTATTTTGATATTTCTTTTTTTCTTTACCTCGTTCAGTTTTGTAATATCGTGTAATAGCTTCTTTATGAAGTCTTTTTCTTTCCTCTTCATTTCTCCACGGCGAATGTTGATTACATATTGTATGATGTGGACACATAGATTTAGTTAATTCTAATATTTCTCTTTCTCGTTTTCTTAATTGTTCTGATGATTCACAGGGGAAATCCTCAATTTTCTCAATTGTATAATTATCAGTCTCAAATATATTACCATAAGATTTACGTCCTAATGTAGCATGATCTCTATGAGCCCATAATCTACGACTAAGTCTTCTAACTGAACTACCGATGTAAATATCTGTGCAATCTGGATTAGTTAATTTGTAAATTTGTCCTTTAGAATAATCAGGGTGTTTCATCATTATAATACTGAATTAGTATTTAATTTCTCTATTATAAACGCAACACATAAAACTGATTTAAAATTATAATATCTATGTATATATAAATGATAGGAGTAATCAAATCCGTTCGTAGAGTTCAAGTTAAACAAATAGCATATTGCCCTAATATTTTTAAAGCAGTAATCACCTATGAAATGCACCCCACGGAATATGATGAGAGTGATGATATAGAAGCACAGAAAGAGTTAATGGAATATTGGTTCAAAACACGATTTAATAAAAAGAATACTTAAAACTAAAATATCTATATATAATATAAAATGGAACAGATACTTCGTGATAGAATGGTTGAATTCGGTGCTAAGCGCTCTCGCGGTCCTTACAAGGAATCCACAATAAAGATGTATATTAGTAATTGCCGTAATTTTCAGAAATTAATAGAGGGTGATAAACTCTGGGACGATCTGGACTGGGCTCGAGACGGCGATGCAGTATTACAAAAATTATATACTGATATGTATTTAGGTAAAAAATCTCAGACTACTTACAGAAATTACATTAATTCGTTAATTGCTTGTCTTCAATGTATGGAATATCCTTCTGATGTAATTAAACCTTATGAAACGAGAAGGGATACGTTGACGGCGGATTATGTTAAAAAGGGAAATCTCACTGAAAATCAAGACAAGATCATGAGTGAAATCTCAAAACAAGATATCTTAAATTTTTTAGATATGGATGCTCTTAAGAAATCTAAATTAAATCAGATGGAATTACAATTATATACAGTTATCGCAATTCATACTCAGTATCCATTCAGAAATGAATTAGCGGACATGAAGGTGATTCGTAAATTAACATTTGATAAATTATCACCCGAGGAAAAGAACGCAAATAACTGGTATGTCCTCAGAAAGGGGTGGACAGAGGCCGATTTTTACATCACGAAATACAAGACTGCTGATATATATGGAGTAAAGGCATTTGAAGTCGTAGCCCCGTTTCGCGCATATATTCATAAGTTATATAAACTTAGAAAAATATCTCTAAGTAAAGCAAACAATACTCATCTCCTTCAATGGAATAATGGATCTTCCTTAGACCGTAATCAACTCTCTAAGAAACTCGCTGAATACACAGGGAAGAATATAGGACATCCTATTAGTACCACCCTCCTTGCTAAGTATTTCGGTGTTGCTGCTAAAGACCCCTTGAATCCTACACCTGAGGAATTAGAATTAATGAAGAAACAGGCTGATATTAGAGGACATTCAATTTTAACTAAACTACTACATTACTGATCCATTACACATTGCGCCCCTTCGGGGTGGTGTAGTTTTATGCGTTAGATATTTAAACATATATTATCTACATTCATTATAAATGATTGTAGGAGATAAAGTAAAGATTACTGGTGGAAAATATAAGAATGAATGGGGATATTTGAGGGGATTAAAGGAGTCTTTTTGTGAAGTAGAGATTAATAAATACATTAAATCTAAGGCAAATGGTGATTCAGTAGATGAGGTTGAAAGGAATAGAGTCCGTGCAAAACGCGATTTCATAGAGGTCATCGCTGATGATTGTTTTGAAATGCCTGATGAAAAAGATCTACAGGTTGTTGAAGAATTACCTAAGGATCCCGAGACTCTTAATGATGCTGTTCAGATGGTCATAGAGGATTTAAAAATGCCTGTTCCTGAGAATGATGATGATATATTATCACAGCATAGTGAAGATGAGCATGAAGATATTACAGCGTTCTTACCTAATATTGATGAGGCTCTTGATATTAAAAAGGAGAATATTGTATTAAAAGATGATATTAAAGGTCTTGAGAATGTTGTAGAGATGTTTAAAAAGCAACAGTCAGAAGATACAACACGTAATGAATTACATGCAGCACGTGAATCGGTTAAGAAATATATGGAGGAGAATACACAATTAAAACGTCAACTGGCTCAGTTAAATCAACGTTGGTCTATGATCCAGCAACTAGTTTATGAGGCCTGAGTGGATGCCTCAGGCGCGGGCGCGGGCGCGGGTTCGGGTTCGAGCTCAGGAGGTTTTATTTCTCTTTCACACGCACAGCAGGGCGTTTTCACTCTTTTACATTTAGATTTTTGAATCGTTAGTAATAGTGAGGTTAAAATTCCTCCTATTACTCCCAGAAAGACACCGAGATCCGCGAGTGTAAATTCATTCATATGATATATATAATACATATAAAATGTCTTCAATGTCAAAATAATAAATTAGATTTGGGGCAAAATAATTGATAAGTAGATTTAACTATAATATGCCCACCACCCGCCAGGAAACGATTAACGATTTGAAGAAGCGTCTCTTAACAGCAGAATGCGTCATTAAGAAGCACAAATATGTTAAGCACCCGACGTTCACTGAGTATGAAAAATTGCTCGCCGAGAACTCCGAAGCAAAGAAATTGAATGAGGGACTTGCTAAGGAGATTTTCAAGCGAGATGATGAGATTAAGTCATTGAAGGATCGTCTTGAGGTGCTCAAGAACGGCTACGCTGACATAGTTGAGGGGTTTGATGAGAAACTTATGGCGAGGTCTCTGGCTAAGGATGATGAGATTGAGTCATTGAAGAAGGAGGTTCAGATGGGACAAAGCTCGCATGACGCTACATTTTACGACGCAGAGAAACTTCAAAAGGAGCACAAGGAACTCAAGGAGGATCTCGCTAGGGAAGTTTGCTCGTCTATCGCTAAGTCTAAGAAGATTGAAGATATCAAGGAGGCGGCAAATCTCAGTGAGGTGTGGTCTGCTAAGAAATCAAAAGAGATTGCGAAACTGGAGAAGAATTTGCGGGATCTTACCGATGAGCGTGGTTTCAAAATGACAACGAACAAGTAAATGTATAACGAACAATTCTGTGTATTAAGAAATCCATCTATATGGATATTTTTTATGTGAGTCGTATGAGGTTACTAAAAATGTCTTTAATGTCAAAATAATAAATTAGATTTGGCGGTAAATTATTGATAAGTAGCATTAACTATAATATGGCCCGTGGTGGTATGATGTCGTCAGTGGGCGGCGCAAAGGCAAACCGAGGCACGCAAGGTGGTGAGCTCGTGGTGGTGAAGGATAAGGTTCCGAGACTCCAGGACAACGGGTCTCTACATATCTGGCGGGAGATTATGACACCGAAGAAGACTAAGAAAGTCATCGCTGATATCAAGGAGAATCCGCAATTGTATAACTGGTTTGGTCGCGTAGAACCGACTAAGAAAGGCTTAC
>TARA_R110000824_G_scaffold315257_2_pt1 | contig 11076 bp, 3 predicted proteins | sample TARA_R110000824 | Tara Oceans TARA_R110000824 (sample SAMEA4397747) | marine metagenome | biome: Polar Biome; feature: [MES] marine water layer (ENVO:01000295) within the mesopelagic zone...; material: water (ENVO:00002006), including particulate matter (ENVO:01000060) such as...... | reverse complement strand
AGGTATGTTAAATTTTAACCACTCAACTGATAGGCTCCTCTTATCGCCCTTTTCCTTATTAAAATCCCTAGCCTTATAATATCTGGAAAACATAGTTCTTAATCTTTCTTTAGTTCGTTGTAAAATCTTACCCTTCCATTCGTTATCAGCAGGTTCTATATGATTATCTCTTTCACTAGGGTGTTCTCCAATTGAATTGATATATGAGTAGTAAGAATTGAAAAGGATTATGCTGCTACATCTTTTTACGGGAAATAAGTATTCCATTAAAAAAGAGTATTCTTTCATCTCACACATTCTGTCAATGTAACATTTAAGAATTTCCCCAGCATTTTGCTTAGGAACTTTTTGATACATATATTCTCCCATTGAAATATCCAAAACATCTTGCTCAAATTCTAGAAGAGGAAGCGGATAGTATTCAGTTTCATCTCCATCAATATTGACAAATTTTCTGCTGCCTATGGAATTACCTTGGAATGCTGCTGTATTCATCTCTAGATCACTTCTGCAATAAGAAAGCCTCACTCCAAATTTTATACCAATTGAACCAGAATAACCTTCTCCATCAACATTCAACGTTGCATCCCCAAAATAGTCAGAGATGGAAGCTGTGTCTTCAAAATTTATAGTCATATCTGTTAGGCTTTTGATTTTTTCTTGGAAGGTAGCTATACTCATTGGTCTGCCCGTCCAATCTTCGAAAACATCTGACATTTCTTTTGATACAAGATCACCTGTTTTGAGAAAAGTCTTCACATACTTTTCAACGTAAAAGAAAGAAACCGGCCTGTCTTTTAAATTTGGATCAACATGTAAGTTATCGCTTTCTCCGGCAAAGATATTAGTATTTTCGATTATAGACATAATGCTGTACATATCTCGTGCATCATATTCATAATCTGATGAAACATTCTCATGAAGATCATGTACATCACCATATTGTTGATTCGATACGCCTCCTAAAACCTTTTCTACCTCATATGTCCCAACCTTTATGGGTGGACCCCAAGCCAAACCAGATTGGGGATTTAATGCGAATTTCGAAACATTAAAAACAGAAGGCCCACCTTCACGGCTAGTTGTATCTATCCTATATGTTTTTAAATATCTTTCTAATTCTTTTCTTATAAGATAGCTAGAAATGTTAATAGCCATTTGCTCATTTTGATGTATCTTATATATTTTACATGCTCTCCTAAGAGTTTTTAGACTAAAGGTATATCCATTAAACTTAGTATTTTTCAGTGATGTATTCGATGAAGAAACGGAAAAACCAGATAACTTACTCTTAAAAAGCGGACCGAGGGCATGAAATGCTAAAGCATCAATCATAAATATCAGACGATTTCTTTGAGTCGCAGATACATCTTCCCATTCTTTAGGGAATCTATCCTTAAAATTCACACTTTGAATCGTCCCACCGATAGAAATATTGGTCTCAACACTTTCATCTTTGAAAAATCTTCTTCTCCCCACAGTTTCAATCAATCTTAAAAATTTAAGATCTTCTCTATCCGGTTGTTTATATGAGTCCCTTACTCCTGAGATAGTCTCTAACATCGCTGTCAGGGTTCCATCCGGAGACAATTCACCGGCCAAGATTTCTCTCTCTGTTGTTTGAACCATTTGCTCTAAAAGCAAGTACCAATATTCATCTCTGCTAAACTTACGAAATGAGAAGTTCTCTGGTGTTTGTTTGGCTCCTTTTCTAATATTATCGATTAGAAAAGCGCTCATACTATCGTCAAAGTTTTCCGGTGTTAGTCGAATCTGTTCTATGACAGGCATACATCTCAAAAGAAATTCCAATATGTAAGTTCGAATAGTTAATCGAACAGTTCCGTGTATGTATGCATGAGAAGAGTTATCAGCTATCAAATCAAATGGTGGCTCGTTCGCACATTCTACATCTTGACTCATTCTCTCGTCTCTCGTTAGATTTTTCTCTAATTGTAAAATCTGATCTTTTATTTCTTTTATAAATAATTTAATTTCATTTTTTGGAGCACAACCATCTGGTTCGGGAACGTAATATTGAAATAGTCCATAAATACCACCATACGAAGCAGGTTTAACATATATTTTTGGTCTTTTATAAGAACCGCCATAGATATCTGGATTTAAGAATACGACTCGTTCATTTCCAGTCGCAGACTTTCCTAGCTTCTGGTCCTCCTCCTCTTTATCATAATACCAAGAACTGGGATGGGTGGTTGCTTCTGGATTTACATAAAGTAAATCATTAAATTTTATCTGTTGTTCGTGATCATAACCAAATTTAAATGCATTTGAGTGGGAACGTTCTTGTTGTTCTGTGCTGATGTTGCTTGTTAATTCTACAGCTTCCAATTCTTCGCCGGCTCTCAATAAACCCGCTGTCATCTTATTTATAATATCCTGACAAACTCTATCATAAAAACTAGCACCAGTTGAGTAATAACCCTGCCACTTATTCTCACTAGAGTAATTGTTCGAATTATGGGCTGGGAGTCTCCATACATGGTCAGATATATTACTAACGGAAACATACTCTTCTTGAAGTTTTCTGATTAATTCATGCTCAATGTGTTTTTGAAAAGCCCATTCTTGAGGAGATTGAGAATTGTAAGGGGACTTTTCATCAAAATAGCTATGATATAAATCTTGATACCTGCTAGTGTCTATCGGCACCGATATAACATTGTTTAATACTCTATTTCCGTTTTCAGCTGTTGACTGTTTTTTCTTGTTGTTTGGGCCCTCAATATCAGTGGCAATCTGTTCGCCGGTGTCTATATTTTCTATATAACCCTCTATGTCACTATCAGGAGCTTTTCCATAAAATACTTCATAGCAAGAAATAACATATCTTGGTCCATTTTGTTCTTCTAGGTTTTTATACCATTTATAAAATATATATTGGTCGTTTAAAGTGTGTTGGTTTCTTTTATAAAGTTGGTTTTGTGAATAACCGGTTATAGATTCATATGCTTTTCCAAGTTTTGTTTTTACCTCTATATCTGGTGTTTTTGGAAAAGGTTTATTTAGTGCGTGTCTAACTGCTGGTTTATACATTTGCACTTGACCAAGACCTATTAATGAAAGATCTACCGAATAGGTGTCTCCACTACTATAGGTGTGATTTTCTTGAATATCCTCCACAAAAGTTCCATCTGTATTGGCTAAACTTTCCTTAAAGCTCAAGCCAACGGTTTTTGGTAATATGTTACTTGGCTCAGGATAATCAATTTTAAATATTGCAAAAAACTTTCTAATTGGGCCCGAAAGTATCTTGTTGATCTTTTTCTTTACAAATTTCTTTAGCTTTTTTACTGTCTTTGCTAGCCAACCATCACCTGTTTCTGGTGGCGCATCTACTAAATTTTCTATATCTTCGTCTTGAGCTGTTTCGATTTCATCCATTCTTCTGTTATGGGATATCCTCATAAATAATTTTAAAAGAAACCCAGCCCCAATCCATTTGTCTTTATGTTCTCTTGTACTATTATTTGCATTTGGCCATAATAGATTAAACTTGGTTCTAAACTCGTGAGAAGGATCAAACAGTTCGCCCCTTGTAAGTTTCTTATTACCCCTGTCTGCTAAAATGTTATTAAAAAAGGATTCTTTTGATGAGATCAAATCATTATAATATGAAATTTCTAATATTTGGAAAGTGGAATCTGCTATCTCTTCCTTCAGCTCTTTAATAGCTTCTGGTTCTTTACCTATAAGTGGTTTTTTCCCTGAGATGGCGTTTGCATCATCTTGAAATAAATCCATTACGTCTTCGCAGTAACCATCATTACCAAACGGATCAGATATTTCTCTAAAAACCTCACTATAATCATCATTAGGACCTTTGATAAAATTGTTTAAAAGACCTTCAAAGTCTCTACTGAAGCGGGGAGTGTTTACATCGTAAGCAAATTCTGCTGGAAATTCTTCTGTTCCATATGTCAGATCACCACAGAAAATTTTACATATTGTATCATTTCCGACATCCCAATAGGAACCAAAGCCGTTTATAGTTTGTTCTATGTTATTTCTTTCTGGTGTTGTTAGGTGGTCGCTCAAGAGGTTAAAAAAAGCACTCAGTTCGTCCTCGCTTCTTATATACCCTGTAATTTCTGGAAATCCTTGTGTTATCAGCCAAGCATCAGCAACAGCAGTCCCACTTGAGTCGGCCCCTGTTACAAATAATTCTTTCCAGCCATCTAAGGTGACTACCTCTGATATTGAAGTTCCCCAGTCTACTATTACATCTAATGGGATCTGTTTCCCTGTATACATTTCCCAAGAATCTGATAAGGTCTGTGCGCCTGTACTTTGATATGCTCCTGCTGGGCCAAATTGGCCGGCACCATTATAGACATCTCCATTGAAATCTCCGCAAAAGGAATCCGCTATAGCGTCAAACAAGTTTCCATTCGACATTCCATCTTGTCCGCCATTCAATAGGGCCCCACCGATACCGGCAAGCAAGTCACAGATTTTTTGAACTATTATTTGCAGAGCTTTCATAAAGTACGCTAATAGAGCTGCCATTATTCTCTTTGTAAGCTCTTTAATAAATTCTTGTAACATAATCTCCAATATATCTAAGAACTTGAACCCACTTATATTTGGAATTGGAGGTAGTTGCCAATTAGAGTTCTTACAGGGATTAATATCTAAGCTGGCCCATGCTGCTTTTTGCCAAGTTTCTAATAATTCGCTATGGGGACATAGTTGCGCTTTAAAAATTGGTAGGAATATCTCAGCTCCGGGCAAGGAATCTACTAATTCTTTCAGCTGATCGATTGACAACTTATTTATTATTAAGTCAATATAAGCCTTACCAACGGTTTCTAATATTTTTCTTACAGCTTTTTCATACTGATTTGGGCTCGCATTTTTAGTCAATTCATTTAAAACTGCAAATGCAGCTGTATTTTTTTCCTGTTGTTTGGTGCCTATATCTGTTGTCAATTCTGTCATTGCTGAATCATACTCTTCTTGGTTTGAGAAATCTGTCTCCTCAAAACCAGCATCTTGCCACGTACTTTCTTGTTCTACAGAGAGGTCGGCTAAAACTAGAATGAAATTATCAATTTGAGCTTGAGCGCTTGCAGCAGCGTCTGGATCATAGTCAGGATCGGGATAATCTATAGTGTCTGGAGCAAAATCCTCACTCCCATCATCTTCACCGAGACCAGTCGTTTGTGAGATTGTTTCATTTGAATAGCTATCCCTAATGCCTTCCCATTGTGTGATAAGACCTCCTGTTTGATCTATTATAATTTGCAAACGATCATATTCTATCTTAGCGATTAAACCCCGTTCTTGTTTTGATAGTAATTCTTCCAGTTCATCTGTTGTTGTTTCATAATCATCTCTAGATTCTTCAATATCTTGCAAGGCAGAAGGATCTGCTTGTGCTGGATCTGGTGGGGGAGTGACAGGACTTCTTTCTTGTTCATATTGCTGTTTCGTTTCAGCTCCCTGCTCTTGTTGCTCTGATAATGTTATGTAAGTGTCAACATCAAATTCTGTGTAGTTCTTAAAATAATCTAAGCCTTTAATTGTATCCCATACTTCGTTTTTAACCTCTACTTGTATGTCTGATGGTAGTCCAACAAACACCCTTTGAAAATCTATCGGTGATAAGTTACCCATTAAACTTGCTGCTGTTTTTCTGAGGACTGTGTTTGCGTTTAAGCCCTTCATCATACAGCGTATGAGATCTAGAAGAATCTTTTCCCAGTTACAAGGGTTGATCTTTGACATTAACTTACTAATTTTCTCGCCCGGATCCTTGGCGGCGTTTTTGACAAACTGTCCGATTGGCTCGCCCATCAATCTTTCAAAAAACATTTTTTCAGGATTTTTCTTGTCCCTTAACATCTTTTTAAACGCTGTTTTACTCTTTTTAGCTAAATATGGTCTGGCTTCGTTATATTGGGTAGTTAAAGCTTGTCCATATTTTTTGTAATCGGTCAACAGTTTCATGACCTCAGGGTTATTGGATGGATTGAATTGTTCAAACAGTTCTTGGTATTCAGTTATATCATACTCTGAAATCTTTCTACAGTTAAGAGTATTCATTGAATATTCTAATGCACTAGAAAAAGACAAGGCAGATGAAAGAAGTAGATCTTCTAAAAGTGCCTCATCATCCGAGCTATCACTTGTCGTATTGACCAAGCAGCTTGAAGCATCCAAACCTTGGGATGGATTTCCATAATTGTAGAATATCTCTGGGTATGTGAATTCACTTATAAAATTTTGCCAAGGTGGAACCTCCTTGCCTATATAAGTCAATTCTTTTTTCTGCTTTATTACATAGGAGATAAGAGTCTGTTCATTCTTCCAGCTATCAATAAAATTGCCAACTCCCCTAGTCAATCTCTTGTACGGACAATTGAAGTATCTAGCGAAAACCTTTTTTATAACGTATTTTTTACCCGGTTCGTTTTCAACAACTATTTTTATCTCGTATGCATGCTTATACCCACTATCTTTTCTTGTTAGTCGGAAGCCATTTTTATCCAAGAGTTCTTTAAAGTCTGTATAAAAATCCTCAAATTTGAATTCATATTTGCCCAAATAAAAAGGCATGGAAGCTTCATCAATGTTTCCATCTTCATCTTCGGGGTAATTTATTCTAACTCTTCCATTTTGAATGTGTAAAAAATGAGCTTGATATTCTCCAAAGGTTTTAAATAATTTTGCAAAGTCGTTCTTAAGTATTTGGCGTGCATCAATGCCTTTAATTATAGTTTCAGAGACTCCTTCTTGTGCTGTTGGTTCAACAGATTGGGCTTCACTGTTTTCTTCGGACGCATGGATAAAAGGATCATCGGGTATTGAACCTATTAAGGCAGCAGGTACCCTAACTACATGAAAAGGTCTCCAATCTGGCTGTTCTAAGTAGTCTGAGGCTGATCCTTGTATTCCCTTCTCCATACTACATTTTGAGTATAATTGTAATGCCATAGGATTCTCTATTTTTGCTATATCAAATACCGCAGGGTCTAGTCCATATATAGAAACGGTTGTACCATCGTTTTGTCCGGAGTCTATACTTCTTTTAACAACGCTGTTGAGAATTGGATCATCAGGATCTCCATAATCTATATCTATTCCCAATTGAGTAACATCTTGATATTCCGAAGGATTTGCCAAAATTGTTTCATTACTTACAACTTTCCCCCTTTCTGCTAAAATCTTTTCTAGTCCAAGATAAATTGCTCTGTTTTTATATCCTTTGGCAGCTTCTAGGTTTTCCGGGAGTTTTAATTCGTTCCAACTCAAATCATTTGTTGAAAAGTGGAATTGAATTACATATTCGCAAGTATATTCATCTAGCCAAACGGTCTCCATCGTGTGGTGCCTCCAAGAACTTGAAAAACTATCATTGGGGATACAAGTGGGGCAAACACGCATATATTCGCCCATTGATAGAATTACATCTTCAGGATCTGGGTCTAATGAAGTGTCACAAACTTCTGGTTGCAATTCAACAAAAAGACTTGGCTGGGCATCTGGATCTAATACATCTTCTATTTCTGTAAGGCAATGGTCTGGATCTTTATAATCCCAAGAGGATGCGGTAAGAATCTCAGCTTCCTCTGAAGTAAGGGTTGTGGCAAGAGTCTCTTCCATAATCTCATCTGCTCCTGAGCTATGGGACGCTATGTATATGGCAGGGTGGTGAGTTTCTACCCCAATCAGCGCTTCTCCTAAGCTAATCTCGTCATCTTTATATGGTGCCAGAACTGTTGGGTCACCAGTTATAGAGACATCTAAAAACCAAGGAAAAGAAGATTGATTATATCCTTCAGACGATTCAGATCCTTGTCCGAATATATCTCCGATTAGTAAAGCGTCTTTAAGCTGTTGTAGAGTTTTTGGCTCATTATAATCAATTTTATAAACCTTTCCAGAAAGCATGTTTTCTGAGTTGTGGATATCAACTGGATTAAATTCAGATTCATAAATTTTACTAACAACAGATGAAACTGGGCCAAATGCTGTCATATAGGGACCAGAGTCTATTAACATTAACTTGAAAGAATTCCTAAAATCTTGATTAAATTCTTGTTCTTCTGTTTGACCAATGTTAAGTGACGAAAAGACTGCTTGTCTAACGTCTTCAGAGGAAACGCCAGAATTTAAATCACCTCCGTTATAATCTTCATTTGGAGCAAATATGATTTTCAAATAGTTTATTATAGAACCGGGCGAATATATTCTAAATTCGTAGGTTATTATATCTGTGACCTGTGACATTCTTTATCCTTTTTTTAAGTTGTAAAAACATTTCCACTTAAAATGTTTTTCTTGGTCTTTATTGCGTATTTAGCGCTTTCTGCTCCGGGGAGGCCTAAGTAATTTATTTTCATAATTTGAAAATTCAATGCATTTCCTATGTGATTTTGAATCTTTTGGATGTTTAATGGTATTTCAGCCAATGCGGTAGAAGCTAAAATTGGATCTGGTCCCGATACCACCAGCCCGACACCAGCTCCGACATGAAAATGGCCAGCTACAGCTGCTTGTAATTTTATTATGTTTATATTTTGCTGTATAAAGGCTTCTTCAATACTTGATAATTTATCTAGTAATTCACTCAGAAAATCAGATAAATTTTCCCCTAGGACAAGTGGTTGAACTTCTTTATCTGTATTTGTTATAAATTCAATTCGGGGGTCTACAAGTTCTTCTCCATTTGAGTTTAGTTCTCCTCTAAATCCTAAGTTGGCAGCTCGTGATCCACCAGCAAAGATTTTTACTGAGTCTCGCCCAATAAGTCTAATATGATCTGATTTCATCCCTATTCCAGCTTCACCTTTTGGTCTACCGAAATCTCCGGGTGGTAGACCAAAATAATGGTCTATATCACATTTTTGACTGATATAAATCCTAGAGGCATCAGAGAAGAAGTTATTACCAACAAGAGAATCTCTTTTTACAGGATCTAGTGTCTTTTTGAAAAACCCTTTCTTTGTGTTCGCAGCGGACATTCTTCCTGCTACGATATCTATCGACGCACAAGGTTGACCACCGATTTTTCCATATCCGGATAATAGATGAGATGGCCGATCCCTACCAAAAACTATTTGACAGTTCAATCTATCCTTTCCTCCGGATTTATCTCCAGCTGATGAAACATATTTATCATCCGGATAAGCAAATTCACATCCGGCTTTTTCAAACGTTGGCATTTCTTCATAATAAGCAGAATGAAGAAGGCCCGGTCTCTTTGTACCGTCTTGTACTTCTTTTATTAAGAAGTCCGGTGTTATATTTGTATTTATTCCCATTTATTTTCCCTTATTTATATTTTATTTTTTCTTCTTTTTTCCATAGTCTATCTTTATTATCTGGCCCATCTCATCAGGCAAGGCTGTATGATGCCAAGCTTCCCCTTTGGTGCCGGCGGCAGAGCCTTCTGCATTTGAAAAATGATATTCGTTTAATTTTCCAAGAATCCATTTAGTTTTAGCACTTTCATAATTGGCCTTTTCCCATCGTGGATGCAAGTCTATTGCAAGAGCCCAACCATGATTCGAATGGCCCGGGATGGCAGCAGGAGTGGGATCATCATCATAATAAAAACGTAATTGTTTCTCATAAGATCTTGCACCAGATGCTATGCGAAGAGGCTCCTCATATTTGGTATAATATTCTATCGCAAGCAGTTTGAGTTGGGTGGCGTAATTTATAGTTGTGTGTTTAAGAAAAAAGTTTCCATTATCACCACCACCTTGATATATAAGAATGGTATTGCCGGCATCGTCTGTTATGTTTTTATCATAATAATCTTTAATTTTGTCAGGCCAGTCGTTATACTTACCATTTTCGATTTTGATTTTGCCGACGAGTGGGTGTGTGTATTCTGCGACATACGGTGGGTGCTTACTAGCGTCAACGAACGCCAATGGTTTAGAACCTCCGAAACTTGTAAAATAGTCTCCAAATTTAGTATTTGAGAATCTACCTCTTAAACGTTCTGCATAAGATTCATCACTTGATATCTTAGCCGTGACGACTGGTGTATCCCATACAAACTTCGGGACTCCCACAGGGGGCCATGCAAAGGTCACTTCTACAATATCTCCTGCCTCTAATATCTGTTCTATACTTACATAAGCATCTTGGTGATTTAAGATCGCTTCCACCACATTACTACTTTCTAAAGGGTTTGGCAAAGACCGATCAAGTTCTTTGATTCTCACCTTTACGACACCATTATATTCTTCGTCTCCATCAGCTGATGTGGTTATCACAACTGCTTGATTAGCTCGAGGGACAGATATAACTCTTGCACGATATACAGTTTGGCCGTTGAGAGTATTTGCAGCCTCTCGTGCTTTCTCTTCTTGTTCTTTCAGTCTATTTCTTATTCTTGCTTTAGGTTTTGTAAGAAATGCTTTTTTCTTGTCTTTGCTGCAACTCATTCCTCCTTCTCCTTATCAATCATAGAGAAGATATTCTCCATATCAGCCTCTGATAGGCCTTCTGTTGTTTTTTCTTCCTTTTGTACAAGAGATGCAACCTTCACCATTTGTTCGTTAGAACGTTGAAGAACTTCGACATATTTGGCCAAAGTCATGCCAATGTCTCTGTGTCTGGACTCATCCTTAGAAAGGTAGTTTATAGCATCATTGAGAAGATCTCTCGTGACCTCACGATCCTTCTCGATATTCTCGAGTGCTTTTGTTATTATGTCATCTAATTTTTTACTCATAACCTAAATAGTTTTTAGTCGAATTTGTCATTGTCCCATCTGTGTTTGAAACTCCTATATTTTTTTCTCATCTTATTTAACTGGGAAACAATTTGTTTTGTGTTAAGGCCAGTTATCTCTCTGAGATATAAGTAAACAGCTTTTTTATTAAAGATCTCTATATCTTCTTTGGAGTTTAAGATTATCTTAACTGCATTATAAACCTTCTTTTCATTTTCATTCATCAAATCAGTTTCCCAACTGTTGATTTCATCCCAGAGAGAAGTCCAGAATTCTTCTTCTATTCTCTTCTCTAAATAAGAGTCATCAGATGTTCTCATAACTTTTTCTATTTCGTTTTGGGCTTTATCATATTCAAC
>TARA_R110000824_G_scaffold167528_1_pt1 | contig 11078 bp, 13 predicted proteins | sample TARA_R110000824 | Tara Oceans TARA_R110000824 (sample SAMEA4397747) | marine metagenome | biome: Polar Biome; feature: [MES] marine water layer (ENVO:01000295) within the mesopelagic zone...; material: water (ENVO:00002006), including particulate matter (ENVO:01000060) such... | reverse complement strand
GATGCTGAACGAAGGAGTGGTGTCATTGTGGTAGGGGCAGAGGCACTGCCACTCGTCACCAGACCGGGTGTGAACATCAAGATGTTTGCTGACAAAATCCTTAGTTCGCATTGGCTTTGTCTTCGTCGGTCAAGTCACGAGCAGTGTCACCACTGACTTCCTCAAACCGCCCAGAGTTGGGGGCAAATTCGTTGTACCAAACCTGACCATCCTGACCATGCCTGAACTTGGCCAACTTCATCTTGATGACCCGTTGCGACTGCTGCTTCATGGTGATGACGCAATCAGCATCCTGACCAATGGCATCGGAGGCTGCCAAGTGTTCGGCACCCGGCACATCGTTCCCGATAGCCATACGGTTGATCTGGGCAGCAGCCACCACAGGGATTTCATAGCGCATGGCGATCCCTTTGATTTCACCCGACAATTCAGCCATGGCCCGCCAGTCATCACCACCACTGTTGATGAGAGTCAAGTAGTCAATGAACACAATGTCAGGGCGGTTTCGTTCAATCTGAGCAGCAATGGATGTAGGGCTGACCCGACCACGAGAAGTGTCATTCACAATAAGCCGACCATCCAGTTGGTCTTGCAAACCCTTTAAGAATTCTCGGTAAGCCACTAGGTCAAAGTCTTTACCGTGCATGAGGTCCAGCGTCTTAAAGACCTGCTTGCCATAGCGACCAGAAAGAAAAGAATGGCAACGCATAGCGATCTGTGCCCGTGATTGTTCTAGTGCGTCGTACTGAACAGTGGCATCAGAGAATAGAGCAGCACAAGCCATACGAATCAAAGTCCATGTTTTACCCTGACCTAATCGGGCTGCTACTACCCAATAGTCACCGGGCTGGGGACCACCAGTAAGAATATCTAAAGTAGGAAAGCCAGTAGTAATTCCTGCCATTCCTTTTTCTTTATTACGTTCATACCGTCTAGCAACTTCACTAAAAGTATCTTCCCAGTCTGTAAGTATTTCTGATTCATTTTGACCACCATGTGCATCTACTTGAGTAGATGCCATTTGGCGGTAAGCACCATCTAATACTTGCTCTGGATCATCATTATCTTTTAAGCGTTCTAGAACTTCATCTACAGTATTAATTAGGGAAAATCTAATATGAGAATCCCTTAGCCTTCCTAGAGAGTAATCAACATCATCAGATTTCAGAATAGTAAAATCAGGGAATCTATCTCTAAAAAGAACTTTGGATGGAGCCTTGCGATGTCGTCTGAGGTATGTCTCAATCCAGTCCCATTCGTCATGGTGCGAATGGAACCATTCTTTAGTTACACCAGCCCCTAATGGGGTAGTTAAATCCTCTTGTCGAAGTACCGCAGAAATAAATAAAATCTCGTCCTTACCGGACATTTAGAACCACTCCTTATTGTCAATAATGCAGCCATTAGTTTGTTTTATTGAAACTTATGGTTGCCTGCGCTTGGGTGGCTGCACCTTAGCCTGCGCTTCTAGCCTTGGTGGGGACCACCACAAGCCTTGGGAAAAGACAGGTGCAAGCCATGGCCGCTGTTTCAGGTAACATCCATCACTATGGCTAGCCCCGACACCCTTCTCACCCAAGGAGTGACTGTGGAGTATGGGGTTTCAGTGTCCACTGACCCGGCTGACTGGCTGGATGAGGAAGTGAGAGTGGACGACGATCTGATTGCCTTTCGGTTTCAGTTGGGCAAAGAGGATTGGACCCATCGTTATGTGGTGCCCGTCTTTGGGGCTATATCCATGGTTGCATCCTTAGTCCATCAACTGACTGAAAACGGCCACCATGAGTTGGCGCTGGACTTGTTCAGAGAATCGGAAGGGCGAGCCGAACAGGCTGCCGTGCTTGGCCTGCTACAAGCCGGGATGGAACAGAAAGATGCGCTCCAACGAGAGTTGGCATACCCGCATGATGAACCAACCTTGGATCTCATTCGGGCGTGTAACGCACTCATAACCATGGTGACCTCTGGTAATCGTGACGGCGCTGCCGCTGCAATTGCCCAGATCAATGAAGCCAATGGCTTAGAACCGGTAACACGGTTCATGGGGTTGATGGCCGGTAGAGCGATTGGCTACATAGCCATGATGACCAATATGGAGCCTGATTCAGTTCTCCATGTCTTGGCTGGGGCTGCCTTGTTTGAGTCTCAAGAGGACGAATAGCCACCTATCGCCATGAATGGTGTGGTAGGGTGACGAACCCAATCCCAAGCAAGGAGAGGCAAGTGCCCAATCAGAAAGTAGCCGGGTCTAAACTCGGCACCATCGAAGCAGTCAAGGCTTCACTGAAGCGGGGTGCCAACAGCAACGTCAACTACATCAAGCATGTAGGGGACGAAGGCATGGTGGTCCGCTTCCTCACCGAACCAGAAGACTGGTTTGGCTATCAGGAATACTACGACCTTGAGAACAAGCAGTTTGTTCCCATGGTCGTGGATGAAGTGCTGCCCGACGGGGTGCGCCCATCGTTCAGGTATCTCACCTGTGCACTGGACACACAGACAGACCGGGTGGTCGCCCTCAAACTAGCCAAGACCTGTGCCAATCTACTGATGATTAAGTATGAGAAGTACGGCACCGTCTTGGATCGCAACTACGAACTGGATCGCCATGGTGTCGGGCTGGATACCACCTACGATGTCACGCCCTGCTCACCCACCGAGGTGAACACTTCCAAGTACGACCTGCTGGAACTGGATGAGATTCTGGATCAGGCCCGTCGTATTGCCGAAGGCGAAGATCCTTTCGACAGCCCCAACACTCCAATCACCATGGGGGATGCTGACGATGACGATGATGTAGACAGTGATACTGACTCCAGTGAAATGTGGGGCAAATTCGCTGTAGCCGACCTGTTCCCTGAGGGTAGGTATCGGGATGACTACACCGAAGACGAGTTAGTGGCTATTGGTGAGGAAGGCAAGAGTGAACTGGTAGCGGTCATCAATGATTGGCCCAAAGAGAATGCTGACAAGAGGCTGTCAGTCTCTAAACTTATCCAGCAGATTTTGACCATTCAGGGTGGGGGCCAAGCCCAAAAACAGGGTGCAGAGGAATCTGAGGAAGACCACTCCATTTCCCTAGATGCAGATGAGTTGGATGATATGTCCATGGGGGATCTGCGGGCGCTGGCCGACTCACTATCAGTAGACCACGACGGCCTCAAGAGAGCAGCCTTGGTAGATGCTCTTATCGAAGCCAACGAAAAGTAGGGAGCAGGTCCATCACTAGACCTGTTCTCGGCGTAGCCCCGGCTCAACCAGTGGGTCGTTATTGCCTTTCCGACCCCCCAATGGTGGGCTGGGGCTACGTTTCGCTCACCTAATTTATGCGGGAGAAGCCATCATGGAAGTTGAAAACCCATTCGATAAGCACAGAGAGCCAAAGCGTTACGACGTAGCAGAGATGCTGCTGACCAAGGACACAATTTCATGGGCCGACATACTTCAGAAAGTTGGCAATTTCTCACCACGCACCATGGGGTATGTGTTGAGAGGGTTAGAGAATCAGGGTGCCACAATTCTGCGGTTGCGGGATCGGGAACATGGCACGCTCTACCGTTATGACCCCGAATGTCGGTTTGAGGAACGGTACCGTCTAAGTAAACCGGACGGACCTGATGCTGACAGACAAGACTCACCAGAACCCCCCGCCGTTACCGCCTATGCGAGCGTGGATATGCGGTAGGTGTGGTCGTCATGTTTTATCCACTGACGACCGTTCGCAGTGGTGGCTTGAGGGCATCAGTCCATCGGGATACCCGGTGGTCCGGTGCCCTCAACACATTACGGACTGGGCTATGCGCCAAGCGGGTAGGTCACGCACCATGGCTAGTTACAAGTGGCGTCGTGAAGGTAAGGAGCACGATGCCCACTGGCTACTGCAAGACTCTTTCGTCCACAACCCATACTTCGACCCAAACGATCTGATGTAGATGACCAACTTTTTCCATACTCACGCTCACAGTGAGTTTTCCTGCTTAGACGGCATGGCCGATATAGCCACCATGGCTGCCAAAGCAGAGCAGTTTGGCCAGCCCGGTCTAGCGATCACTGACCATGGCAACATGAGTGGCTGCTTCCAGTTGTATCAGGCGTGCCACCGCCATGGCATCCTGCCTTTCCCCGGTGTAGAGGCGTACCTAGTAGACGACTTAGACCAGAAGGACGGCAAGCGGTACCACATCACTCTGCTCGCACTAACTACCGATGGTTACAAAACTCTTGTGGGGCTTTGCAGCCAATCACATCAGCGGGACAACTACCACTACAAGCCCCGTATCTCATTGTCAGATTTAGCCGAACTCCACCATGAGAATAAAACGTCGGGAATGGCCTGCTTGACAGGATGCTTTTTTGGCCGAGTCCAACAGGCGTTAGTTACCCATGGTGACAAAGAGGCGACTCGTATTGCCAAGATGTTGGCCGGATGGTTTCCACATACCTATGTTGAAGTTCAACACCACCACACCGACCATGCAGATGACTTTGGCTGGACCGATGACGACTTAGCAGTGTCTCTACACGAGATCGCTGAAAAGGTTGGGCGTCCAACTATTATTACGCAGGACTGCCATTATTGCGACAAGGCCCACAAGCCTCTTCACAACATGATGAAGAACATGGCCTACTCAGGTGAGGCGGGGGAATACGAGTTCCCCGGCGACTCATACCACATGGCCAGCACCATCTGGGTGCAGAACCATTACAAAGGGAACCTTGCCACTGTGTGGGCTGCGTCGCAAGAGTCGTACACCGACTTACTAAGTCAGCACCAATTGTCACTGCCGATGCTTGACACTTACAAATACCATGTGCCATCTATTGCCAAAGACCCCATGGCCAAACTTAAGAGGGTGTGCAATAGCCAGATGCAAGACACCATGCTGGACATGGTGCCAGCGTATGTAGATCGTCTGGAAGAGGAACTCACAACCATACGCAAGTTACGGATGGCCGACTATTTTCTGCTTGTCTATGAATACGTCCAGTGGTGCGAAGACGAAGGCATCTTGGTCATGGCTAGAGGATCAGCAGCAGGCAGCCTGATCTGCTTCCTGTTGGGCATTACACAAGTGGACCCCATCCGTTGGAATCTCACCTTTGACCGATTCCTGACGCCTGACCGCATCCGGCCACCTGACATCGACTTGGACATTGAAGATGTGCGCCGGGACGATGTGGTGGAGTACCTGTCTACTAAGTTCGGGATTGTCCAGATCGGCACCTACAACCGGCTGGGTTACGACGAAGAGACAGGGCGTGGCGGGCTGTTCGTCCAATACATCTCAGGGATGCGGAAGAAACTGGGCGACCAGTTTGCTAGAGAGTTGGGCGCTGTCCAGAACCTTCACGACCTAGACCGGGTACGACCAGAAGATGCCCAACTGTTGCGAGGTCTGGCTGACGTACCAGTGCGTCGGTCCCCCGGTGCCCATGCTGCCGGGTTCGTGGTGTCAGCAGAAGATCATCAGGTGTCCGACTGGATACCCACCATGCTGATCCCCTCATCCGGCACAGTAGTTACGCAGATGACCATGGATGATGTAGAGGATGCAGGGTTTGTCAAGATTGACCTTCTGGGGCTGCGCTCTCTTACCACCATGCGTCGATGCCTAGAACTGATCGGGAAAACAGACAGGAACTTCATCAAACTTGACGACAAGCCCACCATGGCATTTCTCCGCAAAGGCCGTGCTGAAACGGGCGTCTTCCAGTTGGAAGGCTTTACTGCTGCTCAGGGGTGCCGAGAGATCAAAGTCAAGACCGTGAGAGACATCATCTTGGTCAATGCCCTGTACCGACCGGCTACTCGTGACCATGGCTACACCGATCTCTACCTAGAGAACCGCAAGTCTCCTAACGATGTTGAATACATCCATGAAATCTTCAAGCGTCACTTAAAGGAAACCCATGGTGTGCCAGTGTTTCAAGAGCAGGTGCTAGCCATCTTGCGTGACCTTGGGATGCCGGTAGAAGAACTCAATGACTTCCTACAGGCTGTGAAGGGCAAGCACGCCATAGCCGGTTATTCAGACAAGTCAGACAGCATCTTTCGCAAACACAAGAGCCGGTTCAACAAACTGTGCAAGGCCGTGGGGATGTCCGAAGACCAGATAGTGGAAGCATGGTCGCTTGTAGAAGGGTTCGCTGCCTATGGGTTTAACCGTGCCCATGCAACGGCCTACTCCTTGTTTGGCTATCAGATGGCATACATGAAGATCCACTTCCCATTGGAGTTCCACACCGCTTTGCTGGAAACGACAGCAGGGTCACCTAAAGAAGCCAAATACATCAAAGAAGCCCGCACCATGGGTATTCGCATACTTCCGGCTGATGTGAACCTGTCGGCTGTGTCATGGATTATGGACAAAGACAAAAACGCTATTCGCAGGGGGCTTATGTCCATCAAAGGGGTGGGTGTGAGTGCTGCGGAATGTGTCACTGACCATGCACCATTTAAGGACATTGAGGAACTAATATCTACCTGTCCTGCCCGTTCGGTGACGGGCGGCAAGAAGTGGGCGTCGAGCCAGCAACTCACTGGCACCATGCGCCGACTGCAAGAAGCCGGGGCTTTACGAAGCCTCGGTGTCACCCCATAACAATAGGAGAAACATAGTGAAGAACAGGCTAAGGAACAGCAGACCATCTCTGCTGATGCTTGCCATACTCTGCTACAAGTGGCAAGGCACCATCAGCAGCGCATCAGGCAGTGCGAGAAGACTTCTGTACGAAGAACTGTTCAGTCTTTTCCCAGATGCCTACGGACAGAGAAAAGGCGCTTCCCCCAACGTACTTGAAAAGGATTCGGTCCTGCGGAACATGCGAGATGCAGGGTTGGTAACCCTCACTCCAGCCTTCGGAGGACGAACCAACACGGTGCAGATATGCCCCGCCGGTAGTCGCCAACTCCGGCTTGCCCTAAGTGATGATCGTTACCATGACGACCTAATCATGGTTCGGGATTACTTTGGTGGGCTTTCAGAACCGAAGCAATGCCCAGAACCAGAGCCGTTGATGAAGGTGCTAGCCCCAGAACCGGAAGAAGTAATGCCCGTAATCGCAATTGCTCCCGGCTGGGACCATGAAGCAGCCATTGAAGAAACAGTCGTTGAAGAACGAGTAGGTTGGGCACTACTCACCGGGGGCGAAAGATGGGAAGTCGTCAATGACGACATGGTGGCACTCATCGACGCCATCAACGATTGCCTTGAAGTCCGTGCCATCTACCCACTAACGGTAGCCAACGCTGTAGCACCTCGCTAAACAGCCATCCCCCACTAGAAAGGCAAGGGAAACTAATGGAACCGTATCATGTCCATCTTGATGATTGGACTGTCTCAATGTATGCCTTTGATGATGGTCGCCTCACGTTCACAGTAACCAATAACAGTGAACCCGAGAACTATCTGACCAAAGTAGTGGGGGATGTTCGGCTGCGCCGTTACTACATAGGGCAGATGTGTGCAGGGGAGTTACACCCTTCACCCTTTCCCACCTACCGGGAAGGCCAGCCTAAATCCAAATCTAAAGAAGCCATCCTTGCCGAACAAGGAGCCGGGTAATGGGGTGGGGAAACTATGACGCATGGCTAGAGGGACCAGCAACAGATGGGTCCAATGACGCATGTGATTTCTGTGAAGACGACGAAGGCTGCCATCGGTGTAACAAGGAAATGGCTGCGGACCATGCGGCTGAACTAGCGATGGATCGGAGGGAAGATTGAAAACAACCGCCAGAGAGTTGGCAGCCGAGATCAACCAAGCCCTCGGTGCTGGCACTGTTCGCTTGGGGTCCGACGAATCACTGGTCGTGACCACCATCCCGACCGGGGTTCTACCTATTGACTACCTGCTGGGGGGAGGAATCCCCAAGGGCAGGTTCACAGAGTTCTTCGGTGCGTACAGCACTCTGAAGTCCTACATCGCTTTGCGTGCCATCGCAGAATGTCAGGCTGATGGTGGAACGTGCGCCATTGTTGACACCGAACATGCCTATGACCCTGAGTGGGCACGACGACTAGGAGTGGACCCCGACGAGTTGATCTACCAAGCACCCAGCACTGGCGAAGAAGCCATGGATGTATCGGAAGTCCTCATCCGCAATGGCATTGACCTGCTTGTGTGGGATTCCATTGCTGCCACCGTGCCACAGACAGAAGCCAATAAGCGTCTGGCCAATGAGACAGTCCAGCCAGCACGCCTAGCAGCCCTGATGTCCATGGGGCTACGCAAGTTGACAGCAGCCAATGAGCATACGGCTGTCATCTTCATCAACCAGACCCGACTAAACGTAGGTCAGATGTTCGGTGACCCAGAAACGGTGCCGGGTGGTAGGGCCATGCCGTTCTATGCCAGCCATCGGGTTGCCTTGCGAAGAGCAGGCCGGGTGAAGGAAGGCCAGAAGGTTTACGACTCAGAAGGCAAGCAAGCCAACGTCACTGTCACCCATGGTCACAAGGTCAGGGCCACGTTAGAGAAAAGCAAACTGACTGCACCCAGCAAGGATGTTCTGTTCACTTTCGACCTGCACCATGGTGAAGTGGATGAGGTGGGATTTGCCATCACTCAAGGTCTGATTGATGGTCATGTGAAGCACGAAGGGAGAAGATGGTGGGTGGACATCAATGGCGAGGGGGACGACCCAGTGGTGGGCCTACCAAAGTTCCGCACGATGCTGGAGAAGGATCAGGCCAGATTGAGCCAATTGAAGAAAGCACTGGCCAACTCCAAATCCCATGGGACACAGGATCAAGACAGCGGGACGGACGACTGACAGAGAAGCGCATAGCCAAGGAACTGGGTGCAAAGGTCCACCCAGCATCGGGCGCTCTACGGATCAAGCATGACGCATCCGATGACGAGATCCTGTACGAAATCAAAGATGCCAATAAGACCCACACCATCAAGGTGGACGAACTTCTGTCGGTGTGGAAGGAAGCAGCCATGGCAGAGAAAGAGGCTGTGTACCTAGTTAAGTTCACTAATGGGATAACGCTCTTTGGGATTATCCAGAAAGGCTGAAATGGCATTCACACCAACCTGTGAAGACTTAAGCAATGGTGAAAGAGAATGCACTTTAGACATTGGTCGAAAGGTCATTAGTAATGGCACGAGCCAATACGCTTTTTATTGCACTGTTTGTAGTGCTCCATTTGCGTGGCCGGGAAAGCACCGGGGAAATTACCTATCCAAAGAGACAGTGGCCCAACTTCTTGGTTGTCAAGTGGGAGAGATCGAAAGTCAGGTGCCAATTTGTGGGGTAGCACAGGGTAAGCCGTGCTCAGTCAAAGGCTGTGTAACCACTGAAACAGAACTACACCACTGGGCACCTAAAGCATTGTTCGGAGATGCAGAAGACTGGCCACAGACCTTTCTGTGTAGGACTCACCACAAGCGGTGGCACGACACCATGGACAACCCTCTAAGCCCTGTAAGCAAAGATTTCGCTGTAAGCAAGGATTTATTCCCCTACCTAGAAAGGCAAACATAAGTGTCAGCAAATCTAAAGCGCATGGTTCAAGTAGCCAAGCAGCGATCCCGCATTACGCCCAAACTCACCGGCTGGTTGGCCAGCCATGGTGAAGGGGTGGTGGTTACCGATGAAGAGACTGAAGCCCTGCTGCTGCAACTGGTGAAGCCCGGTGGGAGTCGATCCCATGCCTTTCACCCATCACAGTTGTACCAGTGCCAACGTCGGCAGGTGTTCGACTACTACGGAGTGGACGGACTACGGGCTTACAACCCCCAACTCCAAAACATCTTCAATGACGGCACATGGCGACACATGCGATGGCAGATCATGTTGCTCAACGCTGGGATCTTGGACCGGGTGGAAGTGGGCGTCAGTGTTCCTGAAGTACGCCTAACCGGGTCCATGGATGGAGTGAATGACACTGAAGGTTGGATGTTTGAGTTGAAGGGCACTAGCCAGTTCACCAGTGTCAAGAAAGGCGGGGTAATGCCTGCCCATGTAAAGCAAGTCATGGCTTATCTCATGGCTGCTGAACTAGACAAGGCCGTGGTGGTGTACGAAGACAAACTCAGCCAGAACTGGGCAGAATTTGAGGTTCACCGAGATGAAGCCACCATCAAAGAGATAGCCAACATTTTGGAAACCCTCAATGAGAGTGTTGACCACAACCAACTACCGGAGATGCTAGATGACTGTAAAGTTGCCAAAGGTAAAGCGTATGACGAATGCCCCTACTCCCACGTTTGCCACAAAGCAAAAGACGGTAACCATGCGGTCGAACTCAGTACGATCATTTAAGATCAACCATGGTGTCCCCACCGTGGGGGAAATGCGGGATGAGATTGATGAATACACCCAAGTCCTGCTAGGGCATGAAGAAGCCCCAATTCAGAACGGTGTGCTGACCCTTATGGAGTACGCCAATGCTGTCTACAGCAGGGCCATGGAACTCACCATGTACCTGCAACGAGCAGAAGCAGATGGGGTGGTCATCAAGGGGAGCAGGCAGTACCGCTTCCGCACAGGGGAACTACGCACGTTCTGTGAGATGGCAGCCAAGGCCATCGAACTTGGCAGTCGCCGGGTGACGGTGGCACAACTTGAAGCCGACTTGAGCCGGGGATGATAAGTCCCCCGTACCAGATCATCTACGCCGACCCACCATGGGACTATGGGGGTCAGCGCCAGCACAACAGCCGTGGCGATGATACGGGCGGGGCCGATAAGCACTACCCAACGCTGACTGACCATGAACTTGTCGAGATGGATGTCGCCAAACTGGCTGACCCAGACGGCACGCTTCTGTTCTTATGGACAACTGGCCCGATGATGTTCCGCTCACTAGCAGTGATGGATGGATGGGGGTTTCAGTACGCAACCATGGGGTTCGTCTGGTACAAAGAGTCCACTAACCCCGGCTACTACACCATGAGCCAGACTGAGTTCTGCCTTATCGGAAAGATCAACAAGATCCCACAGCCCCGTGGTGCTCGTAACGTGCGCCAGTTAGTAAGTGCACCCCGTGGGTTGCATAGCCAGAAGCCTGATGAAGTCAGAGAAGCCATTACAGCGATGTTCCCTGACCAGAATAAAGTTGAACTATT
>TARA_R110000824_G_scaffold68196_2_pt1 | contig 11086 bp, 13 predicted proteins | sample TARA_R110000824 | Tara Oceans TARA_R110000824 (sample SAMEA4397747) | marine metagenome | biome: Polar Biome; feature: [MES] marine water layer (ENVO:01000295) within the mesopelagic zone...; material: water (ENVO:00002006), including particulate matter (ENVO:01000060) such as...... | reverse complement strand
TGTTTTGAATGCAACCATAGCTTCTAAAAAAGAGGAAAGTTTAACCCGATGATTGACAAAGACCACATCATTGCTAACCTCAGAGAGGTCTTTGATCCTGAGATTAGTATAAATGTCTACGATTTGGGGTTGATATATGAGGTTGAAACCTGTACTGCTGAATATAGCGTCGATATTACACATACCCTGACATCAGCTTTCTGTCCCTTTGCGGATGAAATTATTAGCAATATTCGCCAAGCAGGACTAGTTGATAATGTACGCATTGTTAATGTTATAACTACATTTGAGCCACCGTTTACAATTGATTCAGTACCAGAAGAAACAAGAGCCATAATGGGTTGGTAAAGGGAAACTTATAACATTTAATCTAATATCTGAGGTGGATGAGGAAGGATTATACGATGAATTATTACAGGAATGATACAGAAAATAATTTTGTTATTGAAGCAGAGAAAAGAGGATACACGGTAAACAAATCCACACCTTCTCAAGATATGTATGATCATGTGGACTTCTATGTTGAGAAAAATGGTAAGCCTTTCTCAGTAGATGTTAAGGGACGTAAGAAAACTGCACGAAGAAATAATTCATTCGATGATGTGTATACGTGGGTAGAGTTTAAAAATGTAAGAGGTAATCCTGGCTGGCTTTATGGACAGGCTGATCTGATAGTCTTTGAAAGAGAAAAGGATTATCTCTTCATAGAGAGGGAACCCCTATTAAATTTTTGTCTTGATACCATAGAGGATACGTATGTGGATACGCCATCCCAAGCAATATATAAATATTATACAAGAAAGACAAGGAAGGATGTCATAAGCAGGATTAAACTAAGCGATGCGCTGGCAAGTGAATACTTTAGGGAAGCACCTATGGTGTGGGAAAAGTCCCTATGAGAACGGCAGTCGTGGATATTGAAACGGATGCTATAGAGGCTACCAAGATACACTGTATCGTAGCTGATCCTATTACAGCGCCATTGAAAGTATGGGTAGGAGAGGAGTGTCAAGAGTTTGCACAATGGTCAAAGGGTATAGATCAATTTATAATGCACAATGGTATCAGTTTTGATATGCCCATTCTTAATAAGCTAACGGGATCTGATATTAAATTAAATCAGGTAAGAGATACCCTCATTGAATCTCAACTGTATAATCCAGTAAGAGAGGGAGGGCATTCTTTAGCTTCATGGGGTGAGCGTCTTGGCTTTAACAAGGGCGATGTCAAAGATTTTAAAGAGTACAGTCCCGACATGCTGACCTATTGCAAGAGAGATACAGAGCTTACCAGAAGGGTTGCCAATAAACTTAAAGAAGAAGGGGAAAGTTTTTCTACCAGATCCTATGAACTTGAACGGAAAGTTCGCTGGATAATAGACGAGCAGGAAAACAACGGATTTGCTTTTGATATGAGAAACGCAACGATATTACTTGCTCAGTTTATAGATGAACAAACTAAGTTAGAGGAAGAGGCCGCAACTTTATTTGAACCTACCAGGAAAGAATTAAAAACTAAAACTAAATATATCCCTTTCAACATAGCAAGCCGAAAACAGATCGCGGAAAGGCTCCAAGAAAGGGGGTGGAAGCCTAGACAGAAAACAGAAAAGGGAAATATAATAATTAATGAAGCGGTCCTCTCACAGATAAAAACCCCTGCTGAAGTGAAACCACTCGCTGAAATGTTTAACAGATATTTTCTTTTACAAAAACGAACAGGTCTTTTAAAATCATGGATAAAGGAATGTCGTAACAGTGACAGGGTACATGGTAGGGTACTGACCCTCCGTACAATTACTGGAAGGATGGCACATGCAACTCCTAATATGGCACAAGTTCCCTCTGTCTCTAGTCCTTATGGTCGAGAATGTAGAGAGTTATGGACAGTTAATGATCCGACTAAGTATCGCTTGGTAGGTGTGGACGCCAGCGGGTTAGAGCTTAGATGCCTTGCCCACTACATGCGCGATCCTGGCTTTACTGACACTGTTATCAGTGGTGATGTCCATGCCGCTAATCAGGAAGCAGCGGGACTGGCAACCAGAGATCAGGCCAAAACATTTATTTATGGTTTCCTATATGGAGCAGGCCCAGCCAAGATAGGTAAAATAGTAGGAGGCAATTCAAAACAAGGGCAGATTCTTATTACCAGATTTCTAAAAAATATGCCCCACTTAAAAAAATTAAGGAATCAGGTTATAGAAAGTGTCCGAAAGACAAATTCGATTAAAGGTCTTGATGGTAGGGTTCTGCATGTCAGGGCTGAATACTCAGCACTTAATACCCTCCTGCAAGGAGCGGGAGCGATTCTGTGTAAGCAGTGGTTAATACATATAATGGAGAAGGTCAGTAAATATAAACTAGATGCCAGGCTAGTTGCCTCTGTGCATGATGAATATCAATTTGAAGTGGCTCTTTATGACATAGATAAGTTTTGCCGTATCACAAAAGAAGCTATGTACCAAACGCAACGAACATTAGATTTTAATTGTGACCTGGACTGTAATTATAAAGTTGGAAATAATTGGTCCGAGACTCATTAAGTAGTTTACATTTGGAGTTAGATGTGTTATAATAGGACACTGTTTAATTAATAGTGGACAGCACGTTATTATCATTCGTTATTAACAAAGGAGAAGTTTATGAGTGTTATTTCAGGAGAAGCTTACTGGGCGCATATTATGGTTCCCAATACTAAATTCAATGATGATGGGGAATGGTCAATTGAAATCTGTAATCTTGATGAAATGAATAAAGAGATTGCTGCATCTGACGGTCTTACTATAAAAAACGAAGGAGATGATAGAGGGGATTTCGTAACCCTGAAGCAGTATGCGCGAACTAAGGGGGGAGATTTTAGGGGAATGTCTGTTGAAGACGCCCAGAGAAAGCCCTTCCCCTCTGAGAAACGTGTAGGCAATGGCTCTAAAGTTAACGCGAGTTATTATCCCAAGCCCTATACCCAGTTTGGAGGGGGTGTGAAGGGCTATCTACAAGGTGTTCAGGTAATAGACCTTATCGAATATGGAGGCGGATCAGAATTTGACGTAGTTGAGGGCGGATATGTGGCACCCCAACAGGAAGAGAATCATGAATTCAAGTGAGGCGGGATTCGTAAGAGCAATGGCCAGAGAACTTCTGGTTCATCGTCAGGATATTAAGGATGTAGAAGTGGCAGTAGAAATAGCAGAAGAGTTGTTAGACCATACGCCAATGTCGCATACACAGAATGGTGATAGACATGCCAGACGCCACTGAAGAGAAGCTAGTATTAATCGTCTTTAACAATTAGAAAGGGTGGGGGACGTGCGAAAGTGCTTCCCCCTTTTTATGCCATGAAAAAGATAGAAACCCTGGTAGAGGATATCTATTCCCTGTTCTCCCTAGATCCTATTGACAAGGAGGAGAAAGATGTAGACGCCTTGATAGATAATTTTGGAGAGATGTTGAAAATTCACATCAAGGATTTTCTATATAAAAAACCTGGTGGTAATAATCGTTTAAGATTATCAGGTATTGGGAAACCAGACAGGCAGTTGTGGTACGATGTAAATGTAGCTACGACAGAGGAGACCCTTCCTCCCAACGTGCGAATCAGATTTTTATATGGTTATATTCTTGAAGAGTTCCTGCTTCTGTGTGCCAGTATAGCTGGACATACTGTTGAGGAGCAGCAGAAAGAGGTATCTGTTGAGGGAATTAAAGGACACCAAGACGCCATGATTGACGGCGTTCTGGTAGATTGTAAGTCATCTTCGGGTAGAGGCTTTGCAAAGTTCAAATCTAATAATTTAATGCACGATGATCCTTTTGGTTATCTTGCACAGATTTCAGCCTATGCTGAAGCTAATGATGTAGATCGTGCTGCCTTCCTGGCTATTGATAAATCAACAGGGGAGATATGTTTAGCCAAGGTACATTCAATGGAAATGATTAATGCTGGAACACGAATTAAAAATCTGAAACAAATTGTAAGCAGTCCGAGTCTTCCAGACCGATGTTACGACGACGTACCTGATGGTAAGTCAGGTAATTATAAGTTAGCGGTGGGGTGTGTTTATTGTAAACATAAAAAAGAATGCTGGGCCGATGCCAATAATGGTAAGGGACTAAGGGCATTTCAATATTCAAATGGCAAAAGATTTCTCACGAGAGTTTCTAAAACACCTGAAGTATCTGAGGCGCTTGATTGGTAAAGCGGGCCACATCTTCTACTAAAAGATCACATTGGAAGTATACCAAGAATCCAAATGTTCAAACCATGTTCGGTTTTGTATATATTATAACCAATATAAAAACAAAGAAGGCTTATGTAGGATGCAAACAATATTGGCACTACAAGAAAACAAAGAGAGCGAGACAAACCAACTGGAAATCTTACATGGGATCATCCAAGTCTTTGTTGGAAGATATAGACAAGCTGGGTAAGAAACATTTTTCCTTTAAAATACTTGCTGAATTTAAAAACAAACGAAGTCTAAGATACTATGAATGTTACTATCAGATGAAATATAACGTATTGTCAACAACTCTAGAGGGGAGCGATGAAGCAGCTTACTATAACAATTATGTAGGCGGTAAATTTTTCAGGCCAGTAGAGTCCTATGAAGATTGATAAAGAAGAATTACTGCTTCTGGAACATTTATATGAAGACAGTAAAAAGAATCCCCGTAGAACCTTATTCATTTCAGTAATATTCCAGGCACTTCTCGATGCCTCAAAACCATACGTCAGTGATGAATCTGAAAAGATAGACTCACAACGAAAGCAGGCGGTGGCCTGGTTCTTTACATCCATAGGAGTAACATGTGAAAATTTTGAATTCATTTGTGAAGCGGCAGGACTTACAGCCAGTGATATGAGACAGCTTGCCCATCATGTAATTAATTCCGAAGATTCACCGAAGGTTAGAAACTGTATTATAAAATTGTTAGGATAATAAAATGGAAAATAAACCGACACCTAAATGGGAACGAATTGATACCGACACTGTTAAATATGTAGGAAACAATGCACTTGAGCAACAGGTTGGTGGCCAACACTACAGGGATTGCAAGATACAGCCAGTGGAATATATTGTTCAGAATAATCTTGATTTTCTGGAAGGCAATATAGTGAAATATGTTACAAGACATCGGACGAAAGGGGAAGGAAAAAGGGATATTGAAAAGGTCATACATTATGCTCAATTAATATTAGAACTACATTATGATTAGATAAGGGGGAAACATGTTAAACAATACTTTACCAACGCTATACCAGGAATTTATTCATCTGTCGCGATACTCACGCTGGATGTATGATGAGAATCGTAGGGAAACGTGGACCGAAACGGTTGATAGATATTTTACATTCTTTAAAGAACATTTAAAAGAACTGCATAACTATGATCTTAATGAGGAAGTCAGTCAGGCACTCCGTAATTCTGTACTCTCATTGGATGTAATGCCTTCCATGCGCTGCCTTATGTCTGCGGGCGAGGCACTCAAACGTGAGAACATAGCGGGCTATAACTGTTCGTACATATCTATTGATCGTGTTCAGTCTTTTGATGAGATACTTTATATTCTCATGAATGGTACAGGCGTAGGCTTCAGTGTTGAAAGACAGTTCATATCCAATCTCCCTTCTGTTGGCGAACAGTTTCATACAACCGATTCCACAATCATTGTTGCTGATAGTAAACAGGGATGGGCAAGAGCCTTGAAAGAATTGATAGGAATGTTATATGTAGGGCAGATTCCCCAATGGGATCTTAGCAGGGTACGTCCAGCAGGCTCCCCTTTAAAAACTTTTGGAGGAAGGGCATCAGGTCCAGAGCCACTGGAATCCCTGTTTAAATTTTGTATAAATGTTTTCAAAGCAGCGGCAGGACGTAAGTTAAATTCTGTTGAGTGTCATGATATTGTATGTAAGATCGGGGAAGTGGTTGTTGTAGGTGGGGTAAGGCGCTCTGCTCTTATCAGTCTTTCAAATGTCTCGGATGATCGTATGCGTCATGCAAAGGAAGGACAATGGTGGGAAGCTAATCCACAAAGAGCCTTGGCAAACAACTCTGCCTGCTATACCGAGAAGCCTGACATTGGGATATTCATGAGTGAATGGAAAGCCCTTTATGAATCCAAGTCAGGAGAAAGGGGTATTTTTAACAGGGAGAGTTCTATAAAGATGGCGTCAAGGAATGGGCGCAGGAAAACAGAGGGGTGGGAATTTGGAACCAACCCATGTTCTGAGATTATATTACGTGACCGCGAGTTCTGCAATCTGTCTGAAGTCGTAGTCCGACCTGATGACACACCTACTACTCTTACCAACAAGGTAGTAGATGCTGCTATCCTGGGAACCTTACAGTCCACTTTGACAAACTTTAAATACATTTCCAAAACCTGGCAAAAGAATTGTGAAGAGGAACGTCTTCTGGGCGTATCCCTTACAGGTATCATGGACAATAAGTATACCAATGGAAAGGCAGGAGATCCTTCCAAGTTACTACGAGAATTAAAAGAAGCCGCAGTCCTTACGAATAAAGAGTGGGCGAGAATGATTGGTATCAATCAATCAGTGGCTGTTACATGTGTCAAGCCTTCTGGAACGGTCAGCCAGCTAACTGACTCAGCATCTGGTATTCATGCAAGACACAACCCTTATTATATTCGGACGGTACGGGGAGACAAGAAAGATCCTCTGACACAGATGATGTCAGATCATGGTTTCCCTGTTGAAGATGACATCCTTAAACCAGAACATACTTCAGTGTTCTCCTTTCCCATGAAAGTAAACTCCAGTGCTGTCTTTCGCAGTGATATGTCTGCCATCGAACAACTTGAACTGTGGTTGATTTATCAACAGAACTGGTGTGAACATAAGCCGTCTGTAACCATCTCAGTAAAAGAACATGAGTGGCTTGAAGTTGGAGCTTGGGTTTATAAAAACTTTGAATATATGAGCGGAGTTTCCTTTCTTCCCTTTAGTGAGCATAATTATCAACAGGCTCCCTATCAGGATTGTACAGTAAAAGAGTACAAAAGCTTACTCAGGAAGATGCCTAAAGAAATTGATTGGACACGTCTGGCTGAATATGAAAAGGTGGACATGACAATTGCCTCTCAGGAACTGGCATGTGTGGCAGGTGTATGTGAAATTTAAAATTAATGCTTGACAGACAGGTATGAACTAGTGTATAATAAAACAATATCAGAGTATTGACTAGGAGAGATGTGTGAAAAATGATAGAATAAATACAGTGTATATTGGATACGATCCAAAGGAAAGGGTTGCCTACGATGTCTTGAAGTTTACAATTGATCGTATAACCAATACCCCACTTATTATCAAGCCCATCAGAAAAGATGTGGTGGAAAGAATGGGCATGTACTGGCGCAAGTCAATGGAAAATAATGGAGTCAATATAGATGTCTCCGATGGACGCCCATTTTCCAGCGAGTTTAGTTTCACACGCTTTCTCGTCCCTGCTCTGAATATGTATCAAGGCTGGGCCTTGTATATGGATTGTGATATGTATATGCGAACAGATATTGATGAACTGTTTGAAGAATATAATATGGACTACTATCCTTTATACTGTGTTAAACACGATTACAATCCAGACGAGGAATTAAAAATGGATGATCAGAGTCAGGCAAAATATCCTAGAAAGAACTGGTCTAGTCTGATGCTGTTTAACTGTGGGCATGACCTCCATAGATCCCTGACGGTCGAGAATGTCAATACAAAAGATGGCTCATGGTTACACCGCTTCCAGTGGTTGCCTGATAAGGAAGCTGATATAGGCTCCATTAAAGAAGAATGGAACTGGCTTGATGGTCATTCAGATGAGAGCATCAAACCAAAGAATGTTCACTTCACTACAGGCGGTCCCTGGTTTAAACAGTGGCAGTGCAAGAGAGAGGCGGATGGATACTATGCCGCAGAATGGAATGCAGAGTACTCTTATTTAGTAGGTCATAACCTGATAGAGCCAATGAATGTCTAAAATTAAATTCGTAAGCTGTTTCAATGAAGAATATCTTCAGACCATTTCAATCCATTTTTTAAACAGGGTCCATAAATCATGGCAGAATTCCATTGAATTTCATTTTTATTATTATGATCTTGACCTGAAAAATTACTCCCTTCCAAAGGCGAATAATATTTATTATCATAATCTTGAAGAAGTCGAGGATTATAATAGCTGTATCGAAGCATATAAAGTTCATGACGGTACAGAAGGTAATGCTATTGCATACAATAGAAGTCTGGATGCAGTACGCTTTATACCAAAGGTCATGGCACTTACAGAATGTGCTTTCAATAATACCGATGGCTGGCTGTTCTGGATTGACGCTGATACAATGTCAATTAAAAATATTTACGAGAACGATTTATTATCCCTTCTCCCTGAACATGAGGAGAAATGTGACATGGTTTCTCTGGTAAACAAGGAAGATGATATCGAACATTTCCTTGAGGGATTTAATCTTTCTCGTCAAACACCCGTAGAGTTATTAGGTGATCTACGTGGTGCGTATCTATCAGGAGAGTTTCGTAACTATAGGGAGTGGCACGATGGTTTTATTTTAAATCGTTTGATAACCATCTACACCGCTCATGGTATGGCTTTACATAAAATACCAGCAGAAAACTCTATAGTATCTGATATGTTTATTCATCTTCATGGTAATACCAATATTGCATTACGGGACGAGGATGGAGAACGAGTGTTTGAGTTGTCAGATGACGAAACTTCTCCTGATATTTTACCTAACCGATATAGACAGTTGGCTGATATCATACGATTTTATAAATCGAAAACCCTTCTGGAGACTGGAACCTGGAACGGTGGCAGGGCAATTGAAATGGCACTAGCTGCCCTTGAGAATTCCGACGAAGTACATTACATAGGATACGATTTATTTGAAAACGCCACTATTGAAACAGACGAAGAAGAGTTTAATGTCAAGCCCCATAATACGATAGCTGCTGTACAGAAACGTCTTGAAGAATTTACAGAGGTTATAGCCAAACGGGACAAAAAGAAATTTACATTTGAACTTCACAAAGGAAATGTACGTGATATTCTAGCAATAGAGCGTACTGATATTGATCTTGCCATGCTGGGGAGTGGTAACAGCATAGAGACTGTGGCACATGAATATAAGACAGTCAAGGATATTCCTGTGGTGGTTACAGATCATTACTTCACAAAAGATGAAGATGACAATCTTCCTCCTGACAGATATCATGGTTCAAAAAAAGTCTTTGATGACGTTCCTACAAAGAAAGTTGATGAACAGGAAACAACGAAAGATGGCTGGACAACCTTTGATGAAAAATCTACCACGAGAAAATACCTTCTTCCTTCAGGAGATAATGTTATAGGAGGTGGGCATACCCATCTGTGTCTGTATCTCCATGATACTGAATTAAAAGAATGTCCAGATGAATTAAAGCGTGTTCCAATTATTGTCCATCCAAGAGACTGTGTACCACAGGATTATATTCAGGATAATATTAAAAGCAATATGAAATTAATCGATAAGGATTCCTGGATTCGCAAGCATCCTGCCCATAAAGAAACTGCCATCGTTGTTTCGGCTGGTCCCTATATAGATTTCAAGGAACTTAAAAAAACGATACGACAGAATAAAAATTCAAAGGTGGTCTGCGTCAAACATTCCTATCCAATGTTATTGGAGAACGGTATTAAACCGTGGATGTGTACAATTCTTGATCCCAGATCAATCAATGGTACCAGCACACATGGTATTGTACGAAAGGATTTATTCAAAGAGATAGACAAGGAGACGCTGTTCATGGTAGCATCCATGACAGATCCTTCTGTTACAGAATTTTTGCAGGATAAAGACTGTCAGATATGGGGATGGCACGCCTTTACTGATTCACTGAGACAGGAGATGGATCAGGGTAAGGAAATAAAAAACCAGAAGGTTCATATTATGGATGATCTGGGTATCCCAAAAGGAGCAACACTGATTACAGGTGGTACGTGTGCTGCAATGAGAAGTATAGGAATGCTGCACACAATGGGCTTCAGGGATATACATCTTTTTGGTTATGACTGCTGCCTGGATGAACCTACCGATGAAGCAAAGACTGAAACCACTGGTGATATTGAGGGTGGGGAAACTCCCCGACCTAAGTATTTCCAGGTAACAGTAGGAGACAATACATACTGGACAACAGGAGAACTTCTGGCAATGGGTCAGGATTGTGAGAAAGTATTTTCGGATGATGGGATGGATGGCGTGTTAACCATGCACGGTAAGGATACAATGGTAGCTGATCTGTGGGATTTAAAACTGGAACGGGATAGTCGCCCCCTCTTTGAAGGTCATTATGATAGAGTCTAATTCTGAATACAACAGGGAAAATCCCTCAGAGGATTATACAGATCTTCTTAAAGAATATAAACTTATGCACAAGGCTTCCGAAGGGATGTTCAATGGAAGAAGTCTTGTCAAGTTTGTAGAGACACTGGGTTACTTTCTGAAAAGATACAGGTGTGAATCCCTTCTGGACTATGGATGTGGAAAGGGAACTCTGTATACACAGAATTACAGAAGTGTTACTGATGCTCCTGAGATTGACAGACCGCTTCAGGAATTATGGGAAATTGATAAGCTGACACTTTTCGATCCTGCCTATCCCAAGCATGATAAACTTCCTGTTAAAGAAGTCTATGATGCAGTAATATGTACGGATGTTCTTGAACATATTCCAACTGATGATCTGGAGTGGGTAATAAGGGAGGTCTTCAGCTTCTCCAGCAATCTTGTATTTCTTAATGTTGCCTGTATGGAGGCACTTAAAAAGTTAAAGGATGGTAGGAATGCTCATGTATCTCTCTTTACTTCAGACGAGTGGCTACAGTTTATAGCCTACATTACAGAAGATTTTCCCTGGCTAACTGTCTATGTTTTTGCCGATGAATTTAATTCAGAACGCTTACTGGAAACAAAGGGATTTAAAATTATTCCCCGTCCTACCATAATCCCTTTAAAAACTCAAAACGAATAAGGAGATAGAGATGGTATTTGGAATTGCCGAATCAGTCATCGGAGTG
>TARA_R110000824_G_scaffold13280_2_pt1 | contig 11098 bp, 10 predicted proteins | sample TARA_R110000824 | Tara Oceans TARA_R110000824 (sample SAMEA4397747) | marine metagenome | biome: Polar Biome; feature: [MES] marine water layer (ENVO:01000295) within the mesopelagic zone...; material: water (ENVO:00002006), including particulate matter (ENVO:01000060) such as...... | reverse complement strand
TTGCCGCATCTTAATCCCGGCATAATGAACGCTCAGGACTATGCCATATTGCGGCCACTATCGGCTTCGATGGGCTTGATGCTGGAAAGCAGTTCCGACCGGCTTTGTGAAAAGGGGATGCCACATTATGGCTCGCCGGACAAACTTCCGTCCGTCCGGCTGGAATCGATTCGCCTTGCCGGAGAGGCCGAAGTTCCGTTCACCACCGGGCTTCTCATCGGGATTGGCGAAACGCGGCTGGAGAGGATCGAGGCGTTGCTGGCGATTCGGGATCTGGCGGAACGCTATGGCCATATCCAGGAAGTGATCATCCAGAATTTCCGGTCAAAGGCCGATACGCTGATGCGCGATGCGCCCGATTTGCCGCTCGACGAGCATTTGTGGACCATCGCAGCCGCACGCCTTATCCTTGGGCCAGATATGACCATACAGGCCCCGCCAAATTTGCGGGATGGTTCGCTGTCGCAACTCGTCCGCGCGGGCGTGAATGACTGGGGTGGGGTTTCCCCGGTTACGCCCGATCATGTAAATCCGGAAGCGCCGTGGCCGCATCTGGAGAAACTGGAAACGGAAACCGAGGCGGCGGGCCGCCACTTGCGTCAACGCCTCGCCATCGGCCCGGCTTTTGTACGCGACGTGACGCGCTGGGCCGACCCTGCATTACAAACCGCAATCCGCCGCTCGGTCGATACGCGCGGGTTGGTGCGGGAAAATAGCTGGCATCCGGGCGCGGGCGATGAAGCGCCGGAATTAATGGCGTCAATCATCACCGGACGGGATCCCCAGATTGCAATCTCTTTGGGACTGGTCGAACAGGGCGAAGAACTGGGCAAGGCCCAGATTGCACGGCTGTTTACCGCAGAAGGCCGTGATTTTGACCATGTCCGGGCTCTTGCCGATGAATTGCGCGAGGACCGCGCGGGAGAGGAAATCACCCATGTCGTCAACCGCAACATAAATTATACCAATATTTGCCTTTATCGTTGTGGCTTCTGTGCCTTTTCCAAAGGCAGCACGCGCAGCGAGCGGGGGCCTGCCTATAATATTGATCATGAAGAAATCGCCCGCCGTACCGTGGAAGCCTGGGAGCGCGGGGCAAGCGAGGTCTGTCTGCAGGGCGGCATCCACCCAAGCTATGACGGGCACACCTATCGCGGCATAGTTGAGGCGGTGAAGGCAGTCGTACCGCAAATGCACGTCCACGCCTTTTCGCCTTTGGAAGTGCATCATGGTGCAACGACTTTGGGCCTGTCTTACGAAGACTATCTGGCTGATTTGAAAGAGGCAGGGCTGGCGACCTTGCCTGGGACCGCCGCCGAAATCCTGTCTGACGATATCCGCGCTATCATCTGTGCGGACAAGGTAAATACGCAGGAGTGGCTGTCGGTGATGCGTGCGGCGCATAAAGTCGGTCTTCCATCTACCGCGACGATCATGTTCGGTCATGTCGAAACCTATGATCATTGGGCCGAGCATCTGTTGCAGTTGCGGATGCTTCAGCAGGAAACCGGCGGTTTTACGGAATTTGTGCCGCTGCCCTTCGTCCATATGGAAGCGCCCAACTGGCGCAGGGGAGAAACCCGTTCCGGTCCGACCTGGCGCGAAACCGTGTTGATGCACGCAGTGTCGCGCATTGCACTTGACGGCGCGATATCCAATATTCAAACAAGCTGGGTAAAGCTGGGACCAGACGGCGCAGCAGCCATGCTGCAATCCGGCGCGAATGATCTGGGCGGTACACTTATGGATGAATCCATTACACGCGCGGCCGGCGGAGTGAATGGCCAGATTTTTGACGTTCCGCAAATGCAGTTGCTTGCAGATACGCTGGGCCGTCCTTTGCGGGAACGCAGCACCGTTTATGGCCAGCGCTCCGGGCAATTGGTGCTGGCAGATTAAAGTTAGGAAGAAAGCATGAGCAGCAAAATTGCCGTCATCGGCGGAACTGGAAAGCTGGGTAGCGCATTGGCGTGGCGGCTCGCACGGGCGGGACGCAATGTGATAATCGGGTCACGCACAGCAGACAGTGCAGCGGAGAAAGCCGCTGAGCTCGGCCACGGGCTGACAGGCATGGCCAATGCAGAAGCTGCCGCAGCAGCTGATCTGGTGATCGTGACGGTGCCCTTTGATGCCCAGGCGACCACGCTTGAGGATATTAAACCGCATGTTACCGGCAAGATTGTCGTGGATACGAGTGTTCCGCTGGTTCCACCCAAAGTGATGCGTGTGCAAATGCCGCCGGAAGGCTCGGCGGCGGCGAAGGCCGCGGCCATATTGGGCGAAGATGTCCGTCTGGTTTCCGGCTTCCATAATGTTGCCGCGCACAAGCTGGCTCAGGATGTCGATGTAGATTGTGACATATTGATATTCGGCGACGAGAAAGCGGCCCGTACCGAAGTTGTTGCGCTCGTTGATGCCATTGGATTACGCGGTGTTCATGCCGGAGCGCTGGTCAATTCGGCGGCGGCAGAAGCGATGACTTCACTGCTCATCTTCATCAACAAATTTTATCAGGTGGATGGCGCTGGCATTAGAATTACGGGCGAATTTGGGCCTGCAGATTAACCGCTCCATGATTGAGATAATTCCCATCGCAGGCCTGCCTGAAATTCAGCCGGGCGACCCATTGCCGCAGATGCTGGCGTCGCGGTGCATGGAGAACGACGCCCGGCTCTCCCCCGGTGATGTGCTGGTGGTCACGCAAAAAATCGTGTCCAAGGCGGAGAACCGCTTTGTCGATCCCGCGAACATAACAGCGTCCCCGGAAGCGATCGCCCTTGCCGGGGAAGTGGGCAAGGATGCAGCACTGGTCGAGATTGTTTTGCAGGAATCCAGCGCAGTCGTTCGCAAGGGACCGGGAGTCCTGATTACCCGCCACCGTCTCGGCCATGTGATGGCCAATGCGGGGATTGACGCATCCAATATTGGCGCAGGAAATGACAACAGGCTGCTGCTTTTGCCGGTCGATCCCGATGCCAGTGCGAAGCGGATCGCCGACGCCTGCAAAGCGGCTTTGGGTTTTCCTCCCGCAGTGGTGATCTCGGACAGTTTTGGGCGTCCTTGGCGGATGGGCACCGTCAATGTTGCAATAGGCGTCGCCGGCATGCCTGCCATGCTGGATCAGCGCGGCGACGTGGATCGTGACGGCAGGATCATGCAAGTGACGAATGTCGCGGTTGCCGATGCGGTGGCCGGGGCCGCCGGACTGGCGATGGGCGAGGGCGCGGAAGGCGTAGCGGCCTGCATCGTGCGCGGGCTGGCTTTGCCGGGCGCGGCGCAGACCAGCCATGCCATCGTGCGACCTGAAGCTGAGGATCTTTTCCGATGAGTTCGCGCTTCACCGTGCTGACCGGAGGCGTTGGCGGGGCAAAGCTGGTCTACGGGCTTTACCGCATTTTGCCGCAAAACAGTCTGACCGCAATCGTCAATACAGGCGATGATTTCCGCCATTTCGGCCTGCCGATTTCGCCAGATATTGATACGTTGCTCTACACGCTTTCGGGCAAGTCCAATCAGGTGCTGGGTTGGGGGCGCGAGGGTGAGACGTGGAATTTCATGGCTGCGCTGAAATCTTTGGGCGGGGAAGACTGGTTCAATCTGGGCGACGGCGATTTGGCTCTGCATGTTATGCGTGGCATGGCCCTGACGGCTGGCGAGCCTTTGTCCGGGATCATTGCCAGCTTCGCCGATGCATGGGATTTGCAGCTTTCCATTCTTCCAATGACCGATGATGCAGTAGCCACCTGGGTCGAAACGGACGAAGGATTGCTACCTTTTCAACGTTATTTTGTCGACCGGCAATGCGAGCCCAAAGTGCAGGCCGTGCGTTTTGAAGGCGCGGCAGAGGCTATCCCCGCGCCGGGCGTTATCGCGGCTATCATGGAGAGCGATGCCGTCTTCGTCGCACCGTCCAACCCCTGGCTGAGCGTTGATCCTTTGCTCGCCATACCGCAGATCAGGAAAGCTCTGGAATCGACCAAAGCACCCGTGATTGCTGTGTCTCCTTTGGTTGAAGGCAAGGCTGTAAAAGGTCCGACCGCGAAACTTATGGGCGAATTGGGACTGGAAGTGACGAACCATAGCATCGCAGCCCATTACGGCAATTTGCTGGACGGATTGGTCGTGCACAACGAGGATGAAGCACCGCAATCCTTGGCGATTGCGCGGACCGATACACTGATGAAATCACCCGAAGACCGGGAGCGGGTGGCGCGGGCTGTTTTTGCTCTGGCGGCGGAGTGCAAGAGGTGACCGATTGGCGCGTGCTTGTGCCCATCAAACAGGGGAATGATGGAAAATCCCGGCTGGGTTCAATGATGGGGGGCGATGCCCGGTCTGACCTTGCCGAGCGCATGGCGGCGCACGTGCTTGGGGTTTTGCAGACATGTATTGCCCCGTCACAAATCACTATACTCTCACCCCGCCGTCCAGATGGCTGGAAAGGTGGGTGGTCTCGGGATTGCGCGCGCGGTCTGAACCAGGAATTGACAGCTTGGCGCGAGGATCAGGAGAGGGCAGCAATTCTGATCATCCATGCCGACCTGCCTTTGCTGACGGGAGAGGATGTGCAGACGATTGTGGACGCCGCTGGGGGCGGCGCGGCAATCGCGACGGATCGTGCGGGGCAGGGGACCAACGCCTTGGCCATTGCAGACGGGCGAGATTTCACTTTCCGTTTCGGAGCAGACAGCTGTGCTCTCCATTGCGAGCAATATCCACAAATGCCAGTGCTTCGACGGGTAGGGTTGATGGCCGATCTGGATACGCCGGATGACGCAAAATTTGTTGGTTCACGCGGGTTCGTGGTCTGAGTATCCCTTTCTTTGGGAAGGTTTGACAGAGCTTTTTCCTCCGCATTGTAAAGTGCAAGAAACAGACCGGGAGAGCAAGAAATGAAGCTCAATATTGGCGTGCCCAAAAGCATGAAAGTGGCGGCCATGGTGCAGCCATGGGAAGATGAGCTCAACGGCTCTGATGTAGGCCGCCTGATGGCGACTGCCGATGCGCTGGGTTTCAACAAATGCATGCTGGGGGAGCATTTCATAATCCCCAAGGAGCATGTCGAGCTTTCGGGAGACTGGTATTTCCACACGGTTGTTGCACTGGGCTATATTGGAGGCCAGACGAAGAATTTGCGCTTGTCTTCGTCCGTTTCGATCCTGCCGCTGCAAAATCCGATTGTTCAGGCCAAGGGCTGGTCAACGCTCGACTGGTTGACGGGCGGGCGTGCCGAAGCCCTGTTTGGCGTTGGCTGGCTGAAAGAAGAGTTCGATATATTGGGTGTGCCCTTCAACAAGCGCGGGCGCATGGCGGATGAATATGTTGCCGCGATAATCGAGCTTTGGACGAAGGACGATCCCGAATTTGAAGGCGAGTTCGTCAATTTCAAAAATTGCGCTTTTGCTCCGAAGCCCATCCAGCAACCGCGCATTCCAATCTGGTTTGGCGGCGATGCCGAACCGGTGCTGAAGCGTGTAGCGAAATTCGGTGATGGATGGTCCCCGTTCCGGACGCCACCGGAAACCTTCCCGGCGTGCATTGATCTGATCAAGTCACAGCCGGAATATGATGGCCGTCCGCTGCACTTCTTCTTTGCGCTGGAAATGCTGAATGTCGGCGCACAGCATGAAATCCTCGATGATCCGCGAGCGCCCGGAACCAGCGACAAGCAAAAAATCCTCGATCAGATCGGCTGGTTGAAGGAACTGGGCATTACGGAGACTATTGTTCCACTTCCGCCCGGCCTGACCGACGCGCAAGCGTGGATTGATCGCCAGCAATGGGTTGCGGAAGAGATCATGCCAGTCATTTAAGCCGGTTTGCTTAGGGTGTGGTCCCGGAGCTGACTGCTCACCCCGGTCCAGCTGCCATCATATCCATCATATCGGCATAATGCGGCTGGTGGTGGCAGATACCCCCATCGACCGAGATGATCTGCCCGGTCACGAAGCCCGCCAAATCAGACGCGAGCCACAAAACGGCTCCTGCAATATCATCCGCGACGCTTTCGCGCGGCAGCAATACATGGCGCTGGATCATGTCGAGTTGCGCCTCGCTCATCTGTGCCCGTGCTACAGGGCTGAGAACCAGACCCGGCAACACCGCATTGCAGCGAATATTCGCGCGGCCGAATTGTGCTGCAGTATTGCGGGTGAGCGCATTTACCGCCGCTTTGGACGCGCTATAGGCCGGGTTCAATATGTCACCCAGTAGCGACACTCCAGAACTTGTGTTGATGATCGATCCACCGCCGCCCGCAATCATATGCGGTGCAACATGTTTGGTCATCAACATCGTTCCGCGCGTATTGACGTCAAACGCGGCATCCCAAACTTCCGCCTCCATGTCGGTCAATGCAGCATCACGAGTCATCTGCGCCGCGCCGGTATTGGCGGCATTATTGTGGAGTATGTCAATCCGTCGAAATTTCTCCATCACAGCGGCAACCATTGCGGCGATGCTGGCTTCGTCACCCAGATCGACGGCATGGGCAAAGGCGGTTCCACCACTCTCGGTAATTTCGCTCGCAACCCGCTCTGCGCCTTCGATATTGATATCCGCGACCACAACCGTGGCACCCTGCGCGGCGAGCATTTTGGCACATGCCTCGCCGATATTTGCTCCCGCACCCGTGACAACAGCTACTTTACCTTCAACCAGTCCCATGTTCATTCTCCCAAAAGTTTCCAGGTGCCGTAATCTTCGGCAGCGGCAAAAAAGCGTTCGTTCATCGGGATACCGTTCTGGCCCCATTCGTCGAGATTGGCGACCCAGGCTTGCAGCCCGTACATCACAAACAAGCGGGTTTGATCCCAAGCTTCTTCAAAGCTGGGAACACCTTGTGCGCCCGTTGCAATCAGATATTCGCGATATTGCCTGACCATATCCTTATGGTGTTTGCGGCGCTCTTCGATAGTGAGTGCACCGATTACAAAATAGGTAAGATCGCGCCAGGGTCTGCCTCGCCGTACCAATTGCCAGTCGAGCCACAGCCTTTCGCCTTCCGGCAGGATATAGGTATTGCCCTGATGGCAATCACCCAGTGCGATGCAATGGGGTGCATCATAAGCGCGCTCGATCTCGCCCAGTCGGTCAAACGCGCGTTCTACCTTGCGCGGATCATCAAGAAAATGCTGCGGCGCTACACTACAGAAACCGGGTTCCTTCAGATTGAGTTCGATCCATTGCCACATGATGCGGACCTGATCGCTATCAACCGGAGTATCCATCTGGGTCTGCAGCCAGGGTGCATTTTCCGTACTGATCTTTTCGCTGTCCCAAAGGCTGCCGTGCAGCTTGGCTAGGCCGTTCAGATTCTCCATGATCATGTCGACGCCATTATCCTGCGTACTGTGACCGAATTTTCCGCCCCGATCGTTCAGGTCTTCGAGCACGATGAAGCCGTGCGCGCTGCCATCATCGTCCCAGTCTGCATAATAGCATTTGGCAGTGGGCACTTTCATTTCCTGCACCATGAAATGATAGAAGCGGGCCTCCAGCGCGTGGATATCGACATTGTCGAAGGAGCCGGACCAATTGGCCTTCATGCACAGATTGGCGGGCAGACCAGCGGCGATGCCTGCATCATTCCAGTCTACCCTGATCCGCCATTTGGTGGTGTGGCTGTTGAGCAGTTCGACCGTGTCCATCGATTTCGCGACAACGCCCGGATATTTATAGCCCATCATGCGGCTCAGCCAAGCGGCGTCAATGCCGTCCATCGAAGTCGGAATATGATCGGTCCGCGCCGGATAAGGGCGAGGCACGCAATTGGGGTCAACATTCAAATTCTTATATTGTGCGGGGGCTTGCGGATCCATGTTCCACTCCTTCTTGATTTGAAATTCTTATCTGACGGCTGGCCATCATCAACAGTAGGCCGCCTGCAATACAAAATAGCATGGCAGCGCCAATGCCCCAGGCGACGCCATCCTTGCCGCCCACTACATCGCTTACCTTGCCGATCAGCCATGCGCCAAGGCCAACCCCGATCAGGTTCGCGCTCATCTGCACGAAAGACACGGCCAGTCCGCGCAGTTGTGGCCCGGCGACGGTGACAATGACGGCGTAAATCGGTCCGTTATAGGATGCGCTGAAAAAACCAGCCGCCATGACAAAGGCAATGGCCAGACTCGTATTCTCGACACCGACGGCCAGCAATCCGCTGATTGCTGTCAGCAGCGGGATTACAGACCCCAGCAATGCTGTATGAGCAGGATCAAAACCGCCGCGCCGGGCATTTATCCGGTCAGCACCCCAGCCCGCAATCAATCCGCCCACCGATCCTAAAATTCCATAGGCAATGGCAACGATAAGTCCCGACCGAGAAATTGAAAAAGCATGGCTGTCGATAAGGAATGTGGCGAGCCAGATGCTCATACCGTAAATGCCGGTGGCGATACAGGTTATTGCCGCGATGGCATAAGCGATGCCCGGGCGCGCGAACAGCTGAGCGAGGCGTGCCTTAAGGCCAGCGTCGCTATTTACCTGCGGTGCGTCCTGTTGACCGCGCACAGGTTCCCGCACGGTCGCAAATAAAATAGGGGTAAGCATCAGTCCGGGGATGCCAGCCGCGATAAAGGCCCAGCGCCATCCATATTCTTCGACAATCCAGCCGCCCACGAAAAAAGCTATGGCAAAGCCGATGCCACTGCTCAGATACCAGATGCCGATCGCTGTCGATCGCTTGTCGGTGCCGAAATAGTCGGAAAGTAGCGACATGCCGGTGGGAGATCCTCCGGCCTCTGCGATGCCGACGCCCGCGCGGCCAGCGAGCAAAGACCAGAAACCGGTTGCAACCCCGCACAGAGCCGTCGCCCCGCTCCAGGCCGCCAGCGCAAATGTCATCAAATTCTTGCGGTTAACCCGGTCCACTGCATAGCCAAACGGGATCGCAGCCAAGGCAAAGGGAATGCCATAAGCAATGCCAGCCAAGAGACCTAATTGTTCACCAGACAGGTCGAACTCCATGCCGAGCGGCTTGAGCACCAGCCCGATGACGGCCCGGTCTATGCCATGACAGGTTTGCGCAATCGTCAGTACGGCAAGGACATACCAGCGATAGGTGTTAGGCGGTGCGCTGGTCGTCACTTGTTCCCTCCCTCCGTCATCAACTTCGCCGTCAGCATTACAGAGCAGCGACAATCTCAACCTGCCGAAGGAAAGGGGCGGCTGCCGTTGGGATACATGACAATTCCGCAGGCAAGGAGGAATGCTGGATGAGTCAAGCAGAAGCCAATAAAATGATTGTGCGCCGTTTTCTCGGTGCGGTGGAATCCGGAGATGTTGAAACGATAGAGGCTTTGCAGGCGCCCGACTGCACATGGTGGGTAATTGGCGGCGGCGATATAACGCGCGAAACCTATACAGAAGCAGTGAAAGGCATGCTGCTCAATGCATCTCCCCGCAAAGTGGAAATCATCGGGATCGTGGCCGAAGATGATAAAGTGGCTGTAGAAGTTCGGTCCGAAATGCATTTCGGAGACCGGGTCTATGCCAATGAATATCACGACCTTTTCGTTCTGCGCAACGGGCAGATCATTCATGGTCGCGAATATTTTGACACCAGTAAAGTCGCGGCCTTTTTTGGCCCGCAGGAAGGTTGATCGATGAATCAAGAACGGATTGTGCGTGATTTTTTGGCGCTGTTTCATACGCAGAAACTGGATGTGGACGCTTTGCGTTCGATGCTGGCGGATGATGCCCGCTATCAACCGGTCGTGCCGATTGCGCCTGTCCGGCAGGGCGCGGATGCCATTTGCGGGGAGATGGAGCGGCAGTATCAACTCTATGATGAATGCGCGTGCGATATATTGCACGTCGCGGTGAATGGCGGCACCGTGTTTACCGAGCGGGTCGATACCGTGCTTCAGCTGGCCAATGGCCAAAAGACCACCACCCATGTCGTCGGTGTGTTCGATCTGGATGCGCAGGGCAAGATTGTCTGGTGGCGCGAATATTGGGATGCACTCGATTGTGCAGGCCAGTTGGGCATAGATGACAAGGCGATGCGCGCCATCATGTGCGCGTGAAGGAAATGACAATGCAATATGATATAGTGGTTATGGGTTCGGGTGCGGCGGGCATGACGGCAGCATTGGTCGCGGCCAAGGCGGGCAAGAAAGTTGCGCTACTCGAACGTGCCGGACATTTTGGCGGAACCACCGCTATTTCTGGTGGTGGCATCTGGATTCCGGGAAGCCTCCAGGCAAAAGCAGCAGGTGTGGACGACAGCGTCGAAACCGCCCGTGATTATGCTTTGGCCGTTGTGGGCAACCGGGCAGAACGGGCGTTGATCGACGCCTATTTGGACAATGGCCCGGAAATGGTCGAATGGCTTGAAGGCAACAGCCGAGTCCATTTTCTGCTCTCGCCGCCTTCCAGCGACTGGTATCCTGAAATGCCCGGTGCGGTTGATGAAGGCCGGCTGCTGGCTCCGGCCGAATATGACGGACGCAAGTTGGAGCAGGACTTTGACCGGCTTTCCAAACCGCGCGAGGAATTTAATGCGCCGGGCGGGATGATGATCGATCTGTTCGACCTGCCATATATCGCCCGGTTGCCTGCACCCGGCGCACTTTGGCATATGGCAAAAATCGCTATCCGCTTTGCTCTGGACAAGAAAAAGCTGGGCCGCGGATCGCGGCTAACAATGGGTACAGCGCTTGCTGGCCGGTTGCTTCACTCTGTTATCGAAGCGGGCGTGGACCTGTTTGAAAATAGTCCAGTCGAAGAATTACTGACCGAAGACGGCAGGGTTATTGGCGTGCGAGCCAAGCTAAAGGGTGTCTCCACAGAAATCAGAGCCACCGATGGTGTTATACTCGCCTCGGGTGGCTTTTCCGCCAATGCCGAAATGCGCAAGGCCTATATTCCCTTTGCGGAAAAACATGTGTCGATCTTGCCCTATGATAATATGGGTGATGGCATTGTTGCAGGCCAGTCGGCAGGCGCGGCGATGGGCGCGGAAAATCATGCCAATGCCGTCTGGGCTGTGGCTTCCAAACGTACCCGTGATGACGGCTATGTCGAACGCTATGCCCATCTGATCGATATGTCGAAGCCGGGCTGCATCGCGGTCAATGCGGCGGGTAAACGC
>TARA_R110000824_G_scaffold7831_9_pt1 | contig 11099 bp, 14 predicted proteins | sample TARA_R110000824 | Tara Oceans TARA_R110000824 (sample SAMEA4397747) | marine metagenome | biome: Polar Biome; feature: [MES] marine water layer (ENVO:01000295) within the mesopelagic zone...; material: water (ENVO:00002006), including particulate matter (ENVO:01000060) such as...... | reverse complement strand
GATGTACAGACTGCAAAAGATGGCGGAATTATGTCGGTTAATTGTAAGCCAAGGCAGATGGTAGGATGAAGCTTTCGGACCATTTTTATCTAAGCGAGCTAACCAAATCCAGTACGGCAGAAAGACAGGGCATTACCAACGAACCTGACGAAGAGCAAATACAAAACCTCACCCTTGTCTGCGACAAAATCCTGGAACCCGTCCGCAATCATTACGACACACCGTTCATCCCCAACAGCGGCTTCCGCTGTCTTGAGCTAAACCGCGCTATCGGTTCTTCGGACACGTCCCAACACACCACGGGAGAAGCCGTAGACTTTGAAATCCCAGGAATTTCCAACAAGGAAGTGGCTCTCTGGGTAAAAGAGAACTGTGAGTATGACCAGCTTATCCTGGAGTTTTACAAGGAAGGCCAGCCCGCCAGTGGTTGGGTCCATTGCAGCTACACTATAAATGAGGATTTAAGAAAGACCGCCCGTGTCTTCAACGGCAGTAGCTGGACAGACCTAGCTTAACCAAGCCCGCACGTCTTCCCCCAATATCTGATCCGCTATCTTTATCTTGCCGCGCAACGCATTGACAATCTTCTCGTCAATCGTCTTCGGGGAAATCAAGTCTATATACGTGACCTTGTTGGTCTGCCCTATGCGGTGGGCGCGGTCCTCTGACTGAAGCCGAAGCTCCAAGTCATAGCTGTTTGAATAGTAGATAACCGTAGTGGCGGCTGTAAGCGTCAGCCCAAACCCTCCGGTGCGGGGATGCCCCACGATGAAACGTAATTCCGATTGTCGATCCTGGAAAGATTCCACGATCTGTTGACGCTCAGAATCAGGTGTTTCACCGTGGAGCGGTGAGACCGATAGTACGCTAAATCGGTCTCGCAGGGCCTCAGTAATCGAGCGAATGTCCATGGTCCATGTCGCCCAGATGATCGCCTTACCCTGTATCTCGTCGCAAATGTCGAGCAAACTCGACAGGCGGTTAGATTTCACTTCATGTACAGTACCGTCATCGTCTGTTAGGTGACCACAGCAAATTTGTTGCAGCCGCATAATCTGTGTCAAAACATTTTGTGTGGTGGCTAACTCACCACTGCCCAATCGCGCCAATGCAAGGTGCTTCATTTGCGTATAGGCAGACGTTTGTTCCTTGGTCAGTTCCACTTCACGTTTTACATACACCTTGTCTGGTAGATCCAGGCAGTCTTCTTTCCGCACACGGTAGGAGTGCTCTTGCAGTTTTTCTGTAAGCTCGTCCAGCCTGCGAAAACCGACAATATGATTAAAAGAATGTGCGCCCATGGTCCGTCGCTGCACAACCGCATAGCGGCCTTGGAAAGCGTAGTAGCTTTTGAAACCCAGTATACGTGGATTTAAAAAGTCCATTTGGCTGTACAGGTCCATGGGGGAGCGGGTGACCGGAGAGCCCGTCAGAATGCGCCGCATAGCACATTGCTCGCCTATCTTACAAAGGGCCTTGGTGCGTTTGGCTTTTCTGTTTTTGATAGTTGTGGATTCATCGACGGTCATAAACACGTCAAAATTTTGGACAAAATACTCTGCTACGTCCACGCCTTTTTTACTGCTAAAAGCTTCTACATTCATCAGCAAAAACTTCAACGTCTTAGGGTCTTTTTTGGAAAGGTCCCGGAGTTCTTCTCTTTTTGTTTTAGTAAGGCTGGGTTTCCAGATGACAATTTGACGGGCTATGCGCTCCGGCAAATGCGTTTCTATTTCGTTTGCAAGGTTGGCTACCACCGCCTTGGGTGCTACCATGAGGGCGAAGTCAATCCTACCCTTTTCAAAGTTGTAGCCTGTTGTGTCGATATCAACCTTCGATTTGCCCGTCCCCATATCCATTAACAGCGCATAGTCGTTTTTGTCGGCGCTTGCGTCGAAGGCTTCCTTTTGGTGCGCGTAGGGTTGGGTCTTAAAAATAAATTCCGACATACCGAAGATTTCTCTTGCAATGTTTCATATATCCCCATATAAGGGATGCTGATGGTTAAGTCAACCACCGATTCATGAAACAAGAAAAGAGGAACCACGATGAACGATCTTCTATCAGAAATGGCTTCCGATAGCGGAGGCTCCCCCGACAAAATAGACCAGCTAAATGACAGCCAACTTGACGGCGTGTCACGGCTGGCAAACGAAGCGGCCACGTTAGAACAAAAGCTCGCTGAACAAGAGCGGGCTATGAAAGACACAAAGGCCGCACTTCATAAAATCACGGACGAGCAGCTTCCAGAAGCGTTGGAAGAAATGGGGCTTCAGAAATTCACCCTAACGGATGGGTCAGAGATTTCGGTCAAGCCTGTTTACTCCGCGTCTATTCCAAAGGACCGCCGTGAAGAAGCGTTCCAGTGGCTGCGCGACCATGAGTTTGGTGACCTCGTAAAGAACAACGTCACGGTTACTTTTGGGCGCGGTGAAGATGAAGACGCGAAAGAGTTTTTGAACCTATGCGGTTCACAAGGATACGCTCCCGACCAATTGGAAAAGGTTGAGCCTATGACATTAAAGGCTTGGCTCCGGGAACGTGTAGAAGCGGGGGACGCCGTCCCGCTTGATTTATTCGGCGCATTCATCTCACAACGAGCAACCATTAAAAGGAGCAAGTAATATGGCTAGAGCAGTAGCGAAGAAAAAGGAGACTGCGCTCTCCACAGAAGTTACCGATCTGTTTGCAGCGGATGCCGGGATTGGCGTCAACGATCTTGGTTCTGAAGATCTTGCCATCCCCTTTATAAGAATCTTGCAGAAGATGTCCGATCAACTTGATGAGTTGGATGGGGCCAAGGCGGGGGACATTTTTAACAGCGTAACGAGAGAGGTCATTAAGGGCAAAGATGGCGTTCGCGTGATCCCTTGTGCCTACCGCTTGGAGTGGATTGAATGGGAGCCGCGAGGCACAGGAACCGGAGCCCCTTTTGCAATTTACCAAACGGGGGACACGCTTCCGGAAACTGAGCGTAGTGAAGACAACAAGGACATGGTTGTGGATGGTGGAGGACGTTACCTTGAGCGCACCGCCCAGCATTATGTTCTGGTTATAGACGAGGACGGCGTTGCACAACAGGCGTTGCTCCCCATGAAAGCCACGCAATTTAAAAAGTCGAAGCAGTGGAATTCTGCCATCAAATCCATCAAGATGAAGGATACCAATGGTAACCTTTTTACGCCGCCTCGCTTTAGCCACATTTGGCATCTGTCCACCGCAGGTGAAGAAAACAAAAGCGGTTCGTGGCACGGGTGGCAGATAACCAAAGATACGGTCATTGAAGATGCTGCCCTCTATGCGGAAGCCCGTCTTCTAGCCCAATCTATCCAGGCGGGTGAAGTCAAAGTGCAGCATGTGCGAGAAGACGACGGCTCTTCTTCTGACGAAAACACACCGTTTTAATAGGAACTAAGGGGGAGGCGTGTCCTCCTCCGTTTTCCCATGAAGAATGTTGACCGATTTGCACGGCTGTTCCGTGGCCTGAATAAAGCGTATGGCGCAGTGGACCTAACCACTAAAGACGCCAACGGCAAGCAAAAGGGCATTTATAAAATTGTCCGCGAACCACGGACCAAGGCTACTTATGTATCCCACCTGAAGGGAGAGGTGAGCATTGGCGTTGTTCCGATCAATGAAGACAACGTATGCATCTGGGGTGCAATTGATATAGACCAATACCCATTAGACCACGATGCAATTTTAAAAAACATTGCAAAACAAAAGCTCCCCTTGATCGTCTGCCGGAGCAAGTCAGGTGGAGCGCACCTTTTCTTATTCTTTAAGGATTTTATTGAGGCAGAGAAAGTTCAATTAAAGCTAAAGGAACTCGCCAGTGAACTGGGCTATGCCTCAAACACTGAAGTTTTCCCCAAACAAATTAAGCTTCTTATTGACCGTGGCGATACCGGAAACTTCCTGAACCTCCCCTACTTTAAACAGGATGGAGGGTTGCGCTATGCCTTCAACCCGGACGGCAGCGCCGCCACTCTTGAAGAGTTTCTGGACATGGCCGAAGCCATTGCCATTACCCAGGAAGAACTCGACGCTCTTCTGTCCAAGAAAGAACCTACAATAGATGAGCGCCTAAAGGATGGTCCTCCTTGCTTACAGGCTCTTCTGCGCCAGGGCTTCCCGGAAGGCACCCGCAACAATGGCCTCTTTAACGTTGGCGTATACCTACGCAAAGCGTCCCCCGACGATTGGGAAAAAAAGATTCTGGAATACAACCAGCAAGTTTTTGATCCCCCACTTGATCTCAAAGAAGTCAATGCTGTCGCAGACCAAGTCAAAAAGAAAGACTACCAGTACAAGTGTGCAGACCAGCCCATCTGCAATTTCTGCAACAAGGACTTATGCCGTAGCCGCAAGCATGGCGTAGGAGGGGGGACCAACACTCCAACGGTAGCCAACCTCCGCAAGTATGACAGCGAACCGCCGCTGTGGTTTCTTGATGTAAACGGGTCTCCGGTTGAACTGGATACGGAAGCTTTACAGAAGCAGCCGCGCTTTCAAATCCTATGCATGGAGCAAATTAATTTCATGCCGCGCACCCTGGCAAAGCAGGCTTGGGAAGCAGGCATGAACAACCTTCTCAGTCAGATGGTGCAAACAGAAGGCGCGGTTATTTCCACTCCGGAGGACACCAGCTTACGCGGCCAGTTCTACGACCTCCTTGAGGAGTTTTCGACGCATATGCAGACGGCACTGGATAAAGAGGAGATCCTTCTGCGCCGCCCGTGGACGGATGAAGAGGAAGGCCGCACCTATTTCCGGCTCAAGGATTTTGAGGCATTTCTGAAACGCAACAAGTTCTTTGAGTATAAATCAAACAAGGTTGCCCAGCGCCTACGCGACATGGACGGACGTGCCGAACAGTTCCGCATCAAGGGCCGAACCGTTCGCTGTTGGTCCATACCGTCGTTCGCCAAGATCGAAGAAGACTTTAGTTCTAAGTTTGAGGATGAGGACATACCGTTTTAAAGGAGGAGTTATGAGTAAGGAGAACGTGCCAACGCATTGGCAAACCATGCTTAGAGAAATCCGAAGAGACAAGGGTCTTAGCATGAAGGAGGTAGCCGTCAAGGCTAAGATGCCACCCCGCACAGTTGCAGAATATGAAAACGTAAAGGTTCCACGTCAATTGTCTATATATAAGGTGGAAAAAATTCTTAACACGTTAGGCTATGAGATGGATTTTTTTCTCAAGTCCGGTGGCCCACGGATCAGGAAAAACCACTCTTCCTATGTTTAGATATTTTGGTCCGCCAGGAACAGGTAAAACTACCACGTTGCTCAACCAAGTGGATGAACTCCTTGCTGGTGGAATGTCCCCAACCAGCATTGGCTACTTTGCGTTCACCCGGAAGGCCGCGCACGAAGCACGGGACCGTGCCGTCAACCGCTTTGGTCTGGACCCGGAAAAAGATTTTACATATTTCCGAACCCTGCACAGCCTAGCGTTCCTACTTCTAGGCTTGAACAACTCCGACATCCTGTCCGATTCCAACCTCAAAGAGTTTGGAAACACGGTAGGCATAGACTTGTCCACCTCCAATGAAAGCGTGAAAGATGACGGCTTCAGCATTTTGCGCTCCAACCATCCCATCATGCGCTGCATAGACATAGCACGGAACACGCTCCACGGGCCGGAGTATGCCTACAACTTTTGTGATCTCCAAATGCCGTTCTACGAGTTTGACCATCTGTTTAAGGAGTACCAGCGGTTTAAATTGTCTCAGGGTTTAAAAGATTTTACCGATATGATGGTAGACTTATCGGCTAATGCGGGGCATATTCCATACTTCCAAGTAGTTTTCTTAGATGAGGCTCAAGATTTGACCCCGTTGCAGTGGCTGGTTGCCAACCAATTGAATGAGCGAAGTGACCGCATGTATATTGCAGGTGATGATGACCAGGGAATCTATAGATGGGCGGGTGCAGACATTGACCATTTTATTGGGCTCTCCGGCGGGGCAGAAGTTTTAGAGCAATCGTACCGCATTCCACGCTCCGTTCACCGCGTAGCTGATTCGGTAACGTCGCGGATACGCAACCGTCAGAAGAAGGAGTGGAAGCCGCGAACAGAAGAAGGTTCTGTTACACGTATTTATGACCCCCAGGGTTTTGACTTTGGAGACGGCAACTGGCTGGTCATGGCTCAAGCCAATTACATGCTCGACGCCGTGGCGGCAGAGCTTCGCTCCACCGGACAATTCTTTGAGCGGTTTAACAAGCCTTCGCTTAGTAAGACGGTGCGCGACGCCATCAGTTCCTGGAATCATCTCCAACTGAACGGTGGGCATGAGGTATCCTTAAAAGATGCCCAGAATTTGTATCGGTTTATTTCTAGCGGCGACGGCAAGCTGGTGCGCGGCGCTAAGAAAATGCTTGGTGGCGCTAATGACCAGGACTTGTTTACGTTGGGAATTTTGCGCGAGCACTTTGGTTTACAGGTTCCGGATGTATCTTGGGACAAAGCCCTTGACCGCATCCGTGATGAGGACCGCGCTTACGCCACGGCTCTCCTCAATCGCGGCATCAATATATTCCAAAAACCGAAAGTTAGGTTGTCCACCATTCATGGAGCCAAGGGCGGCGAGGCCGACAACGTCCTCTTGTTCATGGACCTGTCGGGAAAAGCTTTGGAAGAAATGGAGCGCAACCCGGACGACGCACACCGCGTTTTGTATGTGGGCGTCACCCGAACAAAGGAAAACCTAGTTTTAAAAATGCCAGAGGATTCACAGAGAGGATGGGCAATATGAAAAACGAAGAGTTTAGAGTTATCATTGAAAGTCCGTATAAGGGCTTTGATATGGTTGACAACATTGATTACGCACGACGGTGCATGTGGCATTCGTTACTGCAAGGCGAGTCTCCGTTCGTGTCGCACTTACTTTACACGCAAGTGCTGGACGACAACATGCCGGAGCAGCGTGAAATGGGCATGACCCTGGCGCGAAACTGGTACGAGGCAGCGGACCTTTGTGCGGTTTATACGGACAGGGGCATTTCTTGGGGCATGGAACAAGGCATCGAATACGCCAACTCCATTGGATTACAAGTAGACGAGAGGTCATTAAGTGAAGAAGACGCAAAAGTTGACGGCGAAAACAGTTCTGAAAGAAGCTATAAAGTTGGTTGGAGGTGACCGCTCCACTACCCACGGCAGTATGTGGGATAACCATGAGAACATAGCGCGGTTGTGGAACGGTTACCTCTGGAACGTCGAGGAGCTAACGGCATCTGACGTTGCCAACATGATGGAGATATTAAAAGTAGCCCGACGTAAACTGGGCTCGTTCAATCCGGACGATTACGTGGACGGTGCGGGATACTCCGGTGTTAGCTACAAGTGCAAACTAGCGGAGTTAGAAGATGAAACAAAATCTAAAAAAACCAAAGTGGGGCGTAAAAACCGAATGGGTTCCGGTGGACGAACTTCCTCCTACCCCAAGCGCCATTAAAGAAATTGCAATAGACCTGGAGACCAAAGACCCAAGCCTCAAGAGCCATGGTCCCGGCTGGCCCACGGGCAACGGCGACGTAATAGGAATTGCTGTTTGTTATGAAGGGTTTAATGCCTACTTGCCTTTTGGGCATGAGGGCGGCGGCAACCTTGACCGCAAGATTGTCCTGAAGTGGTTTGAAAAAGAAATCGCCAAGCACCCTTCCGACAAGATTTTTTACAATGCCGCCTACGACGTGGGTTGGCTACGTCGCATTGGCGTCCAACCGCAAGGCCGCATCCTCGACGCCATGCTGGCCGCACCGTTATTAAACGAAAATAGATTTAGTTATTCCCTTAATGCCGTTGCCTACGACTACCTGGGTGAGATGAAATCTGAAGCTGCACTAAGAGAAGCGGCGCAAGAGTTTGGGGTAGACCCCAAGGGGGAACTGTACAAGCTCCCCGCTTGTTTTGTCGGTGAGTACGCGGAAGCCGATGCACGGCTCACGTTACAGTTGTGGCAGACGCTTAAAGCGGAGCTTGCAAAGGAAGACTTGTGGCAAGTGTTTGATTTAGAATCGGAAGTGCTTCCGCTTTGCATCGACATGACGTGGCGCGGGGTACGGGTAGACCTGGACGAGGCCGAACGACTGAAGCAAGCCTTGCTCAAGCACGTCAAAAAGATTCTTTCCGACATCAAAAAGCAAACCGACCTCGACATTGAGTTGTGGGCAGCGGCGTCAATCGCCAAGGTGTTCGACCAATTAAAAATTCCTTACGGCAGAACCAAAACCGGACTCCCTAGCTTCACCAAGAATTTCCTGTCGCAGCATGAGCATCCCATTGCCCAGCAAATTGCAGAGGCCAGAGAGTACGACAAGATTGGCAACACCTTCCTGTCGAGCATCTTCCGCTATGCGGAGAAAGACCGCATCCACGGCCACATAAACCAGTTACGAAGTGAGGGTGGGGGAACCGTCTCCGGACGCATCTCCATGGCTAACCCCAACCTCCAACAAATCCCGGCGCGAAACCCCGACATGGCGCGAAAGATACGCGGCCTGTTCCTGCCGGAAGAGGGAGAGAAGTGGGCGTCCATTGACTTCGATCAGCAAGAACCCCGCATCCTGGTCCACTTTTCCAGCCTCACGAACAAAAAGCGTGGGGGGCTTACAGGCTCCGACGCCTTTGTCAGCGCCTACCAAACTAAGAATGACACCGACTTCCACCAGATGGTGGCTGACATTTGCACCATCCCACGTAAGCAAGCCAAGACCATCAACTTAGGAATCATGTACGGGATGGGCCAAACCAAACTAGCGGAGCAACTGGATGTGACAACGCACGACGCCAAACGCCTCATGCGCCAATATCACGACGACGTTCCATTTGTGAAAGAATTGATGGATGTTGTGCAACGCAAGGTATCGCACCGGGACAAGGGCGGTTTTGTTCGCTCGCTACTTGGCCGCAAGTGCCGCTTTGATCTGTGGGAGCCGAACCTTTTCGTCTCCTCCAAGGCGTTACCAAAAGAAGAAGCTCACATAGAGTATGGTGACAACATCAAACGCGCCTACACCTACAAGGCGTTGAACCGTTTGATCCAATCCAGTGCCGCCGATCAAACCAAGGCTGCAATGGCCTTTATATATAAAGAGAAGAAAAAGATTCCTCTGGTTCAAATTCACGATGAACTGGCTTTTTCGGTAGCCGACGCGAAGGAAGCCAGAGAGCTTTGCACGGCCATGGAAGATGCCGTCAAACTAGCTGTTCCTACGCCCTGCGATATATCGCTTGGACCGAATTGGGGGGACTTGACCAAGGCGGAAAAATCCGATACTGTCCCAGAACTGCGAGAGGACTAATTTATGGACGCAACAAAATGGAAGAGTGTCGTTATCCCGATTCAGAGCTACAAGATTCTGAAGGCGATGGCGAAAGATGAACACCGAACGATAAGCGGTCAGTTCACATTTATGCTTGAGCAATTGACCAACAAACCGGAGGAGGTAAAAAAATGACATCTGTCTTGGCTACTGCGGCGTTTTACGGAGTTGTTCTCCTTGTCGCGCTCCTTTCCGGCTGAAAATTTCAGCCTTATATATGCAGACCCTCCTTGGACGTTCCGGACGTGGAGCGCCGAAGGCAAAGGCCGTTCGCCCGAACAGCATTATTCCTGCATGAGCTTGGCCGACATCCGGGCTCTTCCGGTGGCCGACATAGCTGCCGACAATTGCGCGTTGTTCTTGTGGGTAACGGACCCGTTTCTTCCCGAAGGATTGAAGCTCATGGAAGCGTGGGGCTTCAAATATAAAACCGTAGCCTTTAACTGGGCTAAGATGAACAAGAGCGCACCTCCCATGCTATGGACCGAAGCTGACTTCTTCACGGGCCTTGGCTACTGGACCAGGGCCAACCCTGAACTCTGTTTGTTAGGTACGAAAGGAAAACCCAAGCGCGTTTCCAAAAATGTTAAAAGGCTTGTCATTTCTCCACGTCAAGAGCACTCTAGGAAACCCGATGAAGTCGCTGACCGAATAGTCCGACTCATGGGTGACCTCCCCCGCATTGAACTTTTCGCACGGCAATCAAGACAGGGGTGGTCCATTTGGGGTAACGACACGGAGAAATTTGATGGACCCACGGACACCGTTTGTTGAAAAGTGGAAGCGACACCAACGCAACAGTGCGCTTATTGCAAAAGCATTGCTCGCAATTTGCGTATGCTCTATGCTCACGATTACAATATTTAGCTGGTAAATTTAAGGCTGTTTTCTCCTCCCTGCCACGTTGGTATGACTCCTTGCGTGGTTCTAAACAACAGCCTGACGGCCATCCTTCCCAAAGGATGGCCGTTTCTCTTTCTTATCCAGACCTCCAATGCTCCGTTTGCGACAGCGTCTTTGACATTGAAGCCGAAGGCGGCATTGCGGGTGATTTTGGTGTTTGTCCGGTAGCCTTCTGCCCTTGGTGCTTCTCCTCCATGGTTGATATGGTCCAACAAGGGTGCTATCGCTGCGTCGAACAGGAAGCACTGGAACTGGAAGAAAACCCTCCCTCAATAAATTAGTTGACAATCCTCCTATAAATATGGGATAACACTCACAGGAGGATTCGTAATGTCAACTAACTTGCTAGAAGAATTTTTTCAATCCATGCGACTCATCAATCAGATGGGCCGCGTTGCGCGGTGCGAGAGCGCCGCTGCACGGGCAGAAAACCCCGACTTCAAACGCATCTGGACGGAGAAGGCCGACGCCCTCCGCGAAACCTACGAGCAAGAGGTCAACTGATGAAGGTTCGCCTTGATTTCACGGTTGATATTGACGCGACGGCCTGGATTGAAAATTATGGTGTAGAGGCGCAAGAGGTGCGCGATGATGTCAAGCGTTACATCAAGTATATAGTGATAGGTCAACTTGATGTCATGGACGCTCTAACGGAGGAGAAGTGATGCCCCGTAAAAACCCCGTCAAAAACCCCGTCGCAAAAAATCTCCGCTCCCCACGCTACCGCAAGCGTGTGGTTGAGTCGCGTGTAAAGTATTCCCGCAAAAAGAAGCATTCCAAGGAGGAGAAGTGATGCCCAATTCTTGGAACCTCTACCAATCTTTTTTGGACGCCTTCCACCGCCGCTTTGAGGTTAA
>TARA_R110000824_G_scaffold9475_4_pt1 | contig 11102 bp, 4 predicted proteins | sample TARA_R110000824 | Tara Oceans TARA_R110000824 (sample SAMEA4397747) | marine metagenome | biome: Polar Biome; feature: [MES] marine water layer (ENVO:01000295) within the mesopelagic zone...; material: water (ENVO:00002006), including particulate matter (ENVO:01000060) such as...... | reverse complement strand
GGGTAATGAGAATAATCTGCCATGTCACCATCTCCATTTCATTCCTATAGTTCCTCGCCAATCGGTGGCTCCGCCCCATGCGGCTCCGGCTGACAGCTGGGCTGTGAGATCGAAGTCTCGCCCGAGTGTATGTCTAACAGCAGCACCAGCATCCCACCTATGAGCATCCCCAGTAAGAGAAAGATCAAGACCGCCGCTATCGCCAGGACGTAGTATAACAGGGGGTATTAGCCGGAGGGCTTTCCCTGAGAAGCGGCTGCCTCCAGGGCAGCCCGCTTCTGCTTGGCTACATCTTCCATTGAGATACCCAACACACCAGAGATAGCACCAAGCACAGAGGCAAGGATCGCTTCAGTCGGCAGGCTGGGAAAGAAATGCTTAGCGACTAGAGGTAGCACTGCTGCCAGTACTGATAGCCACAGCTTACGACTCTTCATCTTATCCATTAACGTTTCCTCCCTTGAACGGGATATTTCTTTTTCATATCTTCAGCGAATGTAAGGCTCTTTCCTTTTTTTCCGCCAATAGCAGACGCATCAAACCGAGAACGCTTCTTCATCCTAGCTTTTACGGCTTCGATCCTAGAAGAAGGTGTCCGCTCACTAGGGCGAAGACCGCCTGGGTTGCCCGGAGCAGCAGCTAGCTTAGTCCTGTGCTTAGCCTCTGCCTTAATTCTTTTCTTTCTGCTTGGTACTTGTGCCTCTCGAACAGCACCAGGATTAGCCCTCTTTGCTGCTTCGAGTTCGTTCTCGCTATCTCTTGCAAATTTAGATCGCCTCTTAACAGGGCCACCTGCGCTACCACTCCGTTTCCGGCCAGCGACCTCGCTTGCTCCACCAGTAAGGCCCGACACCGCCGAGCGTCCTCGTCTTTTACTTGTCATTTGTTTCGCTCCGTTGGTCCCAGCGTGCTGGGGTTAGTCTAATGTCATAGTGGGTGAAGGTGTCGTACCTTCCAAGCCCACCGTTAGGTATGCTGTTGTGTTCCATCATGCCGAGCAGAGTATCCTGCAAGGCAACAGCTGATACGTTGTTGCGGACAGACACGATGTCAACCGCTGCACTCTCAAGATGCTGGCTATTCTTTGCCCCGCCTACCGTCGCGTTGTGCTTCGGGCATCGGTATGCTGAGTTGATCTTCAGGGGTCCAACAATATTTCTGATGGATTGTAGGGACCAGGCTAGGTGCCTCGCCGTATGCTCGTTCCCAATGGTCCCGCAGCACTTGCATTGGAACTCTACCGGGTTGAAATTTGGTGGCCATCCTGGTGTCATCAGTATTCTACAAGGGTATAGATAGCTGTGCTAGTATCATCATTGAGATAGATAGTAACACCTGGTTGCATGGCGATTGTCAGCGCCGCTCCTGGTTGCAGCAGGATACCCGTAGTAATATGGCTAGTTGTGCCTACATATAGGTTGACTGGCCCCTGGTTAGATACAGTCACTGAGCCATCTCGGCCTGTGATCGTATCAACCTTGCCACTAACAGTAGCTAGGGTTGTTTTTGTGCTGCTTGACCACACAGGGTTGTTCTTATTTAAAAAGCTCATCGTTCTTCCTAAGGATGCGCCGGCTTGCCGGCATGATAGTCTCTAAGTATTTCATCGGGGCTCAAGACACGAGGGTAAACCCTGAAGGTATCGAGCCAGCCCTTCCATGCATTGCCTGGTGCGGGTGCTGAATAAGCACCCTGCATGATTCGCATGGGGCTAGCTGATGCTGCAAACCCATTAGCATCGGGCAATGTATGATACTGCTCGCCATCAGAGAATCCAGTTATAGTTCCAGGCACCCCAGGTGTATAAGTCAAAGCAAAGAAGTGCCATGTGGGGCCGATGGAATCAGGCAAAAGGTTTAGGTTGTTTGCGCCGCTAGGCAGCACCGTAAACATATAATCAGGCTGCCCCGTAGATGGGAAATCTCTAACCGTCCAACCTGTTGACGTTGCTGCCGGATTCCTTGTTGCGCACAACACACTGTTAGCTGCCGGGTCACGGTTCGACTTCGACCAAATGCAGATCGTCCATGCCTGAGTGCTGTCACTATTAGCCGAGCAAAGACTGCTTAGTGTAACCCACCCAGGGTTTACCGGATACGCTTGGTTAAAGCCAAAGTCTGCTAACTCTGCTGGGTAGGTAGGTGTGCCATCGTTAGTATTGCTCGTGATGTCATACCACTTACCAGCACTGACACTACCAGTCAGACGCTCAAGACGTACATCGGCATCACCCGTAGGCACAGGCTGTAAGAGAAGAGGGTTCACTTCTTCTTCTTAGGCTCAGCCTTCTTCTTAGCTGCTGGCTTCTTGGGTTTCTCTTCATCAGGCACAATGATCTCGTGTCGCACGTTACCTGGTCCAATGTATTGAACAATAATTTTAGGCATCTTAAGCCCCTTTCCTATCTCTTCTTTGATTTCATTAATGCGTCTACAGCCTTTGACCGTGCTTCTTCAAGGCTCTTTCGCAGGTTGTTAACTTCTCTCGCTGACCTTTGAAGGTGTGTGTTTGCTTCCTGTTCTTCTTTTGTTCGCCCGCGCTTATGACCCTCGAGCTCAGAAACAGCCCTATAAAAATTAGAGTATGCTTCGACTAGGCTGCTGTGTGCATAGATAGCCATCGACCGAAGGTCTGTTAGCTTTTCTTTCTCCGCACCCCGAGCAGTCCTAAGTTCCATATCAAGGGGTACGAGCATTGCTTTCTTAAATGAGTCCAATGCAATGCGGGCCTGGTTGTTAACCTCAAGGCCACCGACAATCTTTCTTTGACGTAGGTATAGGCGAGAGAAAGCATGGAACCAATTAGCAGTCATGTAGTTCATTTGCTCTTGGGCATTCATGTTCTCGAAGTTAAGCTGGTCCGTCTCCTCGAGATCCCTAATCATGGGGGAGAAAGAACTAAGTACCGAGTCCTTTATCTCTGATCTTCCTGCCATTGGGAGAGCTGTCCTGATTGCATTCCAATCATCAACACCGATAAGCGATCCGGCGAGATGGCCCCACATCTGCTTGAGATCCCACCATCCCTTATCTTGATTGCTCTGTTTGGGTAGGGCTTGCAGAACTCCACGCATCCACAAGTTACCCGAAATGCCACCTAGTCGGACGACATCATTCTTTGTCAGGACTTTACCTTCAGCGTTCAAGCGCATGAAGTACTCTACATTCTTGTTTGACCTGGCCTTATCCCCACCAAGCTTCGTTGCTATTGTTGCCTGCATAGCAAAGATGTTCCGCATCAGAAGAAGGCTAGCCTCAAAAATGTTTGCGTTGTTCCAGCGCCAAACACCTACAGTGTTTGGCACTTGAGAACTTCGGACCATCGCAGCCGTGGTACCGCCCGGCTCCATATTAAATCTAGTCAGCTCACCTAGGTCTGAGTTTAGTGGGTGGGAAAACTGGTTCATGTTGAGGCCCCACATAAGGACTCTCAACTTCTGCTTAGCCTGACGCATCGCTCGATGGGCTGTAACCTTTTTGCTGCTAGTCCAGCCACTGCTGCTCGTCAGGCCGTCACCCAGGATAGACCCGAAGATACCCTTCTTAACACCTGGAATATCAATAGATAGGTAGGGGAAACTAAGGAAGGGTGTGATGAGTGTGCCGAAAGCACCGCCCTTACCAGACCGCATCGCACGAATAAAGCGTGGCACCTCTTTGTAGTTAAAGACGCGTCCCGAAACCTTCTTCATTGCGTAAGAAGCCTTAAGCCTTGCTAGCTCACTCACCTTTAGGTTCTGAGTTCCTCGGTAAAAGTGCGTGCTCTCTCTGGACCCAGGCTTCTTCCCTTTGGTTATGATGGTGATACCTTTCTTTCCAGTAGGTATAGCCATCTTAGAACCCTCTTCCATCATCTCTAACTCTCGACTGAGTTTGATGTGCTCTCTGACGCCTTCAGCAATACGGGGGCCGTTGTCTTCTAGCTGATAAATCTTCCGTCGAAGATTGCGATAGGCATTCAGGTGCTTGCTTGGGGCTACAGCAGCTTTTCCTAGTGTGCCTTCCATACCTGCAGCAAGGATGGGGCCAGCTTGTTTTGCTTCAACTGATCCCCAGTCAACACCTTCGAGTGCGCCGTAATCAGCTAGGTCATTGTAGGCATCTACTCTTTCAGGATACTTGTCTTTGTATTTCTTATTGAATTCCTTGCGACCACCCGGCTTATTAAACTGGGAATACAAATAAGTTTCATGAGCAACACGAGCATAGAAGGTAGTGGGCAGTTCGCCTGTGAGCATACCAGCAACGAGGGAGTGACCAAGGGCGTTACCAATGTTCGTTATCAACGACTCGTAGGTTACGTTGCCCTTCATGCCTGATGAGAATTGCGCCAATTTCGAGCCCTGGTTCTGGGCAAGGCGAGCATTGAACATCATAGAGTCTAGGTACTCAGGGTTGAAGCTGGCGTTGAATACCTTATCTGACCACATTTCCTGGTAGGTATAGTCTAGGGTTTTATCCAGCTCAGGATCAGGAATCCTGTGCCCCTCTTCCTTCTTCGTCATCTCTGCTTTTGTCTTCTCACCAAGCAGACTCTCTTCGTGGTCAACGACATCCTTGAAGAAGTCGTTCAGGTTCGTCGTGTCCTTCGTCTTGGATCGGTACTCATACTCATCTAGAGTGTCGGCTATCTTCTGGAGTGGGCCATCCTGCTCGAGCATCATCCTTCGGATCTGTTTATCCGTAAGCTTTACCGATCCTCTGTCTGTTGCGAATCGAGCAGAGTTAACCTCTGCCTTGACAGCATCAACCATATACTGCCGCTCGGTTCTAATGAGATCAGCAAGGTCTTTCGCTGAGACAGCCTCGTGAGAAAGCCCTTTAACCTCAACGCCATCAACAGTCTTAGTGACCTCTTTAGTCAGGCGATTGTAAATACCAAGGGGCATCGCCTCCTGGTAAAGGAGGCGATGTACCACGACGCGAGCTGCTGCTTCGATGGCAGTTGAGTTGCGGGTGATACCAAGGCGAGACATCTCCCCATTGATAATCTTATTCTGGGATAGGACCTGTACCTGGGCAGCAAACTGATTGCCTAGTTCAACGAATGCTTCCTTCTGGATTACAGTAAGGTCTTTGGTTTTGCCCTTCTTCTTCAGGTCGCCGAGTGCCTCGAAGAAAAGCTCCTTAGCATTGATCGGGTTATCCCATATGCCACCCGTAAACATGAACTCATCAGGCAGTGTTCGTAGTGCAACTTCGAGAACACCCATTGCGCTTTGGGGTCCAGGTAAATCTAAAGAGTATTCAGCAAGTCTTTCCCTGCCCTTGAAGGGGGTATTAAAGTTGGAGAGATACTCGTTAAGCTGCTTCTCTAGATTATCCTTCACCAGCTTGGTTAGAGTCACACCGCCAGCCTCAATTTTCTCTACGACTTTCTCGTAAAGAATCTTCTTGGCTTTCTCGGAGGCAAGCATCGTAAGACCCTGGTTCCAGACATCCGAAAAGCCAGCGGTAATAGCTTCGGCTTGAGTCTTACTCATCCCCATGTCTTCAAAGTTCTTCAGCTTTTTAACTAGGTCTTCTTTAACCCAGGTAGGAACAACAGCCTCTTCAGTTCTTTTGTATTCCTTCTCTTTGAATTCCTTCTTGGGCGGCTTAGGTGGCTCTGCCTTGGGAGCGGCCTTAGCCTTGGGCCTAGGAGGTGGTGTCCTCGGTGGAAACGAAGGCATCGCCTCACGAGGAAGCTCAGGCAATGCTTCGCGTACTGCACTGACGGCTGTCTCAATGCGATTGCGCTCTGCTACCCTGTCGATGCCTACTTCGTTAGCAGCACGGGCGAGGCCCTGATTAACATGGTGGGCCTCGTCAGCAGCAACAACCTTCTTTGCGATTGCGCTTAGTGCTACCTGCTCATGAATGGGCATGTCTTTTTTGAAGGCCTTGAACTCAAGCTCTACGATGTCAGTGTACCTAAGAACCTGTGGCGTCTTCGAGATAGGAGTCTTCTCACTCCGTGCCTTACCCGCCTTACGCTGAAGCTCTTGGATCGCCTTAACGAACCCAGGTGTCACACCCGAAACCTCTTTGCCGTTCCATACGTTGCGGGCTTGGGCTGTTGCTTTCGACGCCCTGCTCTTGGGATCTCTGAGTGAAGCTTCTTTCGCTCGACTGACAGCGGTATCAATAACCTCCATGAACCCAGCTACTTCATCCGCAACGGTACGCCCTGTCTGCTTTGCTCTATTGATTGCGGCAGTACCTACCCTGGAGACAACAGCGTTCTTTCCTTGGAGCCTCTGCTCACCAAGGGCGGACATATAGTCAGCCTCTTTGTAGTCGTAAGCGCCCCGCTCTTCTCTGCGCCCCTCATAAAGATCGTCTAGGATGTTGTTCTTCAGATCATTAAGGGCAGTAAGCTTTTGGTCAGGTGTAAGCTCTTTAGCTTTTTCGATCCGGGCAATGTCATCCTTAAGCTGATCACCAAGACGCTTTGAGCCCTCGACTGCTTGCCACATAATACCCGCAGTACTAGCGAGGGATTCTGCTGGCCTATCACCTTTGATGTAGCCTTTGATTTGCTCGTGCCAGTCGCTGTACTTAACAAGGTCGTCCGTCAGCTTATAGTTCAGAGAAATATGAGGGTTTTTACCCTTGATCATTTTCCTCCAGTAATCCTGCTTAACCTCAAAGGGGATATTCGGATCTCGAAATATACGCCGAGCGAGCTTGGTCATCTTCCCGCTTCGCTCTGTTCGAGGAAGCTTTCCGATTGAATCGAATTCGTAAGGAAGCCACTCTTCCCACTTCGCTACCGGAGCAGCCTTTTTGGTTGCGGTAGCGGCTTTGCTAGTCGTTATCTGGTCAGGGCTGATGTAGTATTTGCCAGGCTTATAGTCAGCATAGCCTTCAGCCCTGTTGTTCCTTGCGCTGTACTTACCTTTAGGTGGGTTAGGCAGGTTTGAAACATTAAGTTTCTGCATGTATAGCTTGACGCTGCCATCAGAAGTTCGAGCGTCATCGTACCATTTCCTTTTTTGTACCCGAGGAAAGGCTTCCATGTTCACTTGGTTAGGAGAGAATTCGATGTATGGCCCATGGTCGCCATAGACAACTCGATCATAACCAGTAGCTAGAACATTGCCGTTCTTATCAGTGAAAACTATTTCGGCATTGCCCTGCTCTTTTAGATTGGGATGCTCCTTGGCTATCCGCTTGGCATCTCTAACCCGGTTGGGTGAGTCAATCGTTGTGGAAGCCCTTGGAGCGGCCTTAGCTGGCTTCTCAGTAATCCCCTGCCAGATCTCAGAGACTTTATTGAGTACCTGGTCGCGCTTGATAAGGCGGGCCTCAAGCTCTTCACCTTTAAACTTGGCGTTTTCTTCTTTGTCGAAAAGCTTTTTGTTGTCGCGCATGATCTTGCTGATCTCTTTACGAGCAGCAGATGAGCGCTTCAATTCATCAGGCGTGAGCTTGCGTTTTTCTACCTCTACGCGACCTTCTCGTCGGGCCTTAATTGCTTCCTGTAGTTTCGCTGTACCCTCTCGGCTTAAGCTTATGTATTCTTCAAGCGGTGGAATCCACCCCTTCTCAACTTTAGCCTTGAAGCTTCCCTCGCCCGTAGTCCTTACATTAGTAGCGTTTGATCGCTTAATGGCATCAAGATCTTTCTGAGCCTTTTGAACCTCAGCTTTCCTCTCATTGACTAAAGCACGCCCTTTCTCCTGGGCCTTTGCTGCGAGATTCCTATCTTTCGGGGGGGAGAGCTTCATCTTCTTTAGGTTATCTACTGAAGCAGCATGGGATTTCTTGGCGGCTTCTAATCGGCGCACGGCTGGGACAGTAGACTTCGGGGTTCGTGGTGGCTCAATACCTTCTTCAAGCTTACGCAAGTAATCCACAACTGTGGCCACGTCCTTAGGACCGACGGGAATCCCGGTTTCCTTTTTGAACTCACGCGCTTTGGATGATTCGATATGCGCTGCTCTGGCTTCTTCCTTGGCTTCCTTGCGTTGCCGTGGTCGTCCGCGGGACTCGGACTTCCAAGCCTCATCAAAGCGCTTATCTACCGTCTTATCAACGCGCTCAAGAACAGCTTCTCTTTCTGCTTTAAGCTCCTTGTAAAGCTCTGTGGCTTTGCCCTCATGATAGGGAACCTTATCTTCCCTGAAGCCTGTTGGGTCTAATGGATCAGATGGTTCTCTGCCTACCTGCTCAAAGTAGTCAGTCATCGGCTCTTTGCGGCTCTCGTCGGTAAGCGGCTTGTCTGAGCGTTTCCTCTGGCGAGCCATGTACTCACCGCGAGCATACGGGGCAGTCATGGGATCGCCCTTGCGTCCCTTACCTACAACTTGCCGGGGCACAGCACCCTCACCCACAAGCTTAGCAAGCGGTGTACCATCAATGATCGCACCGTCTGGGGTCAGGGCAAAGAGGGGATCAATAGCTTCACCTGCAGGTGTCCTCTTTTCTCTGCCTCTCTTTTCGTCGATCAGCATCTTCTTCTGCTTGTTGATGGCAGCATCAACAGCAGTACGGCCGTAGTTCCTATTAAGACCCTTAAGGGTTACATCTATTGGGCTGCCTTCGTGCCACATCTCTGTGACTTCCTTGAGGTATCTTTGCTCGAGCAGCACAGCGAACATTTCTTTTATGGTGTTCAGTGCAGCATTAGAGCCGGGGGTTCGCTTAGGCCCTTGGTAGTCTCGATCCCACTTGCCTCCTCCAGCACCACCTTTCTGGCCAGCGCCGTATCCCTCTTGCGCTGTTGGCTTGAGCTTAGACTCCCCAGGCATGAACTCCTGAGCAGCAACATCAACTAGATCAAGGCTCTCTTTGAGATGCTGAAGTTCCTTTTGTCTGTGTCTCGTTCCCCATTGCCCACTGACCTGGCCAATAGGGTCAGGAAGACGGCCAGCTCCTGGAACAGGATCAGAAGCCTGCAAGCCGTATTGCGCATCATCACCGATACCCCATTGTGTTGTTGGGACATCAGCTCCCTCTACGGCATCGAACAGCGGCTGGCGCTCAGCGGCAACCTCATCGAGGGCTCCCTTGAAAGTCTGTTCCCCGCCACGGTCCATTGCCTTGATTCGGGCAATGTCTCTTTGGATCGCTGCCTTAAGCTGTCGCGCTTCATCGAGAATAAAGCCACGGGTCTGTGCTTGATTCTCAAGAACTTGGGCCGTCTGAGAAAGTATGCGTACCTTCTGGCCGTCTGGCATCTCCATGACATACCGAGTCGTGTCATACACAGTCTCTTGTCGGGTAGGCTCTGGTTTTTTAGGTGTTACCTTAAGAGGTTGCGGCGCACCGGGTACAGGCCCTGAGACATCTCTGCGGTACTGAGAATTGAAAGCCCCCTTGACCGCTGCCTGAGTCTTTTTAGTTAATGCTGCAACCTTGGGTTTTACGGCGCGGGTATACTGTTGATTGAACTTTCTTGTTTTGATCGGAAGCTTCTCAACGAACTCCAGAAATCCTACCGGGTTTGTTTTGTGGAGATCCTTAGCAATAGCCTGAGCAAGCCAAAGCTGAGCGTCATCCGTAAGCTTTCTTACTCTGTCAGCAATTTTCTTACTGCTGTTTAAGGCGGTAAAGGCGGCTACAGCCTCCACCCCTTTAGGGGGTGGAGGCGTTGCCTCATGCCCGCGGGTCATGTCAGTTCGCCAATGCGCTGGCCTGGTAGGGAGGTTAGCGTTTGGAGGGAGGATGACCTGAGCAAGGGGCAAGCCAGCAATAGTAGCTGATCCCAGGACGCCTTCGCCCTTCTGGATTTGTTCGAGGTATTGAGGGGAATCGAGAATAGATAGACCGCCAGGAGGCTGAGTACCGTATTCAGCTACCTGGTCCATTCCGAGAACAAAGGAAGCGGCTGTCGAGCGTGCCTCGCCCGCATGCCCAGCAACTGTAGACTCAGCCTGACCAACTTGCTCAGCAAGCTCCAGGTCCGACTGTGCTTTGTCTGCGCTTCTGCCGGTATTCTTCCTGACGTAATCTAAAGCCTTAACGTACTTAGTGGAGTTGTAGAAAAGGCCATGAAGTGTCCCGACTACGGGATGCAAAAGACCCAGTTGAGGAGCCCCACTCCAAGACCAGTATAGAGCGCCTTTCGCTCCAGACTTAACAAGGTCAGCAACCTTTCTCTGTTTGATTCCACCTGTAACCTCTTCAGAGTATTGAGCAGTCTTTTTTCCGCCTTCTTTAATAACCTCTGAGGCATCTCGGATCTTTGAGAAGGGAAGGGGTATATCACCAACTGCTTTAGCTGCCCTTCCGACAGGGGAGCTAGCGACTGCTGAAGCGACCTTTCCCTTTACTCCTTCGGCTCTTGACATGAAGGCATCAAAGGCAGGATCGACTTTCCTTTTTTGGGCAACCGCTCGGCCAAGTGCTGTGCCCTTACCAAGGCTTAAGGCCCTGACCAGGCCTGGACCAATAACAGCAGTAAGGATCGCTGGCTTCCTTGCGAGCTGAGGAAGAGGAATTCCCATAACCTTATTGTCTATGTCAGGCTGAAGAGAAGCTACCGCTGTGCCAATAAGGCCGCCAGTAAGCATCTTGCCGGCTTCCCATCTCTGTTGCCACGGAGTCAGACCGGGTTGGTCATCATCCATACCAGCGATCTGGGAAAGGAACTCAATGGTACCAGCACCCATAGCCAGGAAGTCTTCTTCCCAGCCCTGCATCATGCTCGCATCCTTTAGAACAAGAGATTCGATTTCATCCGTAAAGACTTTGTGAGCCTCGATGAATGTACCGTACACCGGGAAGTCGAGCTTACGTTTAAACTCATACTGGTTTTTGTAGGTTGTCTCTAAGTCCTTACGCCAATCACTCCCCTCGAGGTTGGCCCAGAATTCAGGGTTAGCCTTATAAAGAGGTGTGTTCTCAAAACCTTCATTGACGGTTTGCCCAAGGAAGTCACTAATTAGACCGCCCTCTCGGCTTCTTCCTGTTGGGAAGTTTCGTTCTCTAAGGAGTTCAGGTTGATCAACCGTGATACCCTTTAGAAACTCGCGGTCTTCTTCGTCTAGTTTCTTGGCCGCATCTTCACCGTGCTTCCCAGCGAAATCCCTTAGGAATCTCTTCCTGGTTTCGTTCTTATCAAGCACATGGTCCGTGCTCTTTCTATACCAGGCGTCTTCTGAGCCCGATATATCA
>TARA_R110000824_G_scaffold300773_2_pt1 | contig 11106 bp, 10 predicted proteins | sample TARA_R110000824 | Tara Oceans TARA_R110000824 (sample SAMEA4397747) | marine metagenome | biome: Polar Biome; feature: [MES] marine water layer (ENVO:01000295) within the mesopelagic zone...; material: water (ENVO:00002006), including particulate matter (ENVO:01000060) such... | reverse complement strand
TTATATTCAGATGCTGGTGTTTTAAAGAAAGTAGGAATGGACACAGCTAAAAGTTTTTTCCATTCATCAACAGCAACAAATATTACTGTAGCAGATGAGAGTAGTGATACGACCTGTTTCCCTGTATTTGTTACAGCAGCTACTGGAGATTTACCACCCAAATCAGGAACAAATTTAGCTTTCAATTCAGCAAGTGGATTATTAACTGCAACAGGATTTAGTGGACCACTCACAGGAAATGTAACAGGCAATGCAAGTGGATCATCAGGTTCGTGTACTGGAAATAGTGCAACAGCTTCATCAGCAGCGACTTTAACAACTGCTAGAAATATTGGTGGCGTAAGTTTTAATGGTTCAGCAAATATAGATTTGCCAGGAGTTAATGCAGCAGGTAATCAAGCCACATCAGGATTAGCTGCAACTGCCACAGCACTAGCTTCTGCTAGAAATATAGGTGGGGTGAGCTTTGATGGTACTGGGAACATAGACCTACCAGGCGTAAACGCAGCAGGGAATCAGAATACATCAGGTACAGCAGCGATTGCTACAACAGTTACAGTAGCAGATGAATCATCAGACACAACTTGCTTCCCATTGTTTGCAACAGCAGCAACAGGAAACTTAGGACCTAAATCAGCAGCAGGATTAACTTTTAATTCATCAACAGATGTACTCTCAGGAACTTTTGCAGGAAATATTACAGGAAATGTAACTGGAAACACATCAGGTTCTTCAGGTTCAGCTACTGGAAACGCAGCAACTGCCACAGCACTAGCATCAGCTAGGACAATAGGTGGTGTATCGTTTGATGGCACAGGAAATATTAATTTACCTGGTGTCAATACAGCAGGGAATCAAGCCACATCAGGTTTAGCTGCAACAGCAACATTAGCTGCAACGACAACGGCTCTAGCTTCTGCTCGTACAATAGGTGGAGTGAGCTTTGATGGAACTGGAAATATAAACCTGCCAGGAGTTAATTCTGCTGGTAATCAAGATACATCAGGAACAGCAGCAGATGCCACAGTTTTAGAAACAGCAAGAACAATCGGTGGGGTTTCATTTAATGGTTCGGCTAATATTAATTTACCAGGCGTAAACGCATCAGGTTCGCAAAACACAAGTGGAACAGCAGCAGGATTATCAGCAACCCTTGTAGTCGGAAGTGGTGGAACTGGTGCAACAACTTTAACAGCGAATGGTGTTTTAATTGGGAATGGAACTTCTGCAATAGCTTCAGTTGATATGTCAACTAAAGGAAAGATTTTACTAGGAGATGGTTCAGGCAATCCCTCACTACTTACAGTAGGTGCAAATGACACAGTTTTAACAGCAGATTCAGGAGAAGCTACAGGTGTTAAATGGGCAGCAGCAGGTGGTGGTGGTGGTGGATTAGCAGTTATTACAGCAGTTGATAATTATGATGGTTCTAGCCCTTATGCAAGTTATTCATTTACAGGGTTTAGTTCGAGTTATGATAATTACCTAGTTTTAGTCCATGCTATTTCACTTGCTGGAGATGGAGATATAAATTTTCAATGGTTAGATGATGGAGCTGCAGTAGATGGTGGTGGCTATAGAGTAGCTTTAAATGGAATAGATAGTAATGCAACAGACAGACAGTTAGCTGCAAATAATGTAACATCTCCTAGAATATATGATGATTTAAAAGGGGGAGATGATAGACCATTTTCAGGATTTATGTATATTCAAAATGGTCGAGGTGGTCGTTGGGATAGTGATAGTACAGATTCAGAAGGTGCTGTTAGAGCACAAGTTACTGCTGTTCTTACTGGTAAAGACCATTCTAACTATGCAAGGTCAATTCATGGTGGTTGGTTTTATGATGATGCTGCTGCCAATACATTAAATGGTTTTAAATTATCATTTGCAGCAACAGCAACTAAAGTATGTTTAACAGTTTATGGAGTTGTAAGGAGTTAATATGGCTAAAGATTTAATAACAGATGCTAGTGGGAATACAACAGAACAAGATGAATCTAGTGAATCAGCTAACGCAAGAGCAGTAAAACAAACTGCTACTGAAGCAAGAAGATATGCTGGATATAGAACTAGTGGTTACTTAAACGAAGCAACAGGTTTAAATACTAAAACTGTTTATGGAAAATTAGGAAATCAATTAGATATGCTCTATAAAGATATAGCAGCAGGTAAATTTGGAGATGATGCTAAAACAGGTGCTTGGTATTTACATATTAAAGCAGTTAAAGATACCAACCCTAAAGGATAGGAGAAATTAAATGGGATTAGAAACAGGAACATATATATCGGACTTAAACAGTTCAAATCCAGCAGCTGGTGACCCAGTTAATGAGGGAGATGACCATTTAAGATTGATTAAAGCAACAGTCAAAGCAAGTTTCCCTAGCGTTACTGGTGCTGTATCGGCAACTCACACAGAATTAAATCTAATAGATGGGGTAACAGCTACTACAGCAGAATTAAATTATGTAGATATTGCTTCACTAGGAACAGCAGAAGCATCTAAAGCAGTAACCACAGATGCTAGTAATGATTCCACAGGCATGAGAAACCTAACAGTATCTGGAACTGTAACGATTGGCTCTAATACAGCAACAACCCTACAAGCAGTTTATCCAGTAGGATCAATTTATATTAACGCAGCAGTTACAACCAATCCTGGAACATTATTAGGATTTGGAACTTGGACAGCCTTTGGAACTGGTAGAGTAATTGTAGGTTATAATGCAAGTGATGGTGATTTTGATGCACTCCAAGAAACTGGTGGTGTAAAAACTCATACATTAACCACTTCTGAAATGCCTTCGCATACACACAATATTGTAACTTACGATGAATCTGGTTCTCCTGATGGTAGTGTTGGTGGTGATTCATCATCTTCGGTAGAAGGTTCGCAAAACACAGCAGCAACAGGTGGTGGGGCAGCACATACCAATGTTCAGCCATATATTGTCGCTTATATGTGGAGACGGACTGCCTGATGGCAACTTTCCAAGTATTAAACCCAAAGGGAATGATAAAGGATACTAATAACACAGTATTGCCTAACGAGTATTTTTCTCATACAGAAAACGCTAGATTCGAGGATGGAGCTGCCAAGAAGGTTTTAGGGCAAGATCAGGTTTTTGGAACTCCTACAGTAGCCCCTTATTTTTCTTTGAATTGGACCACAGGAGCTAATAGCTATTGGTTTTATGCTGGTTCAGCTAAGATTTATAGATGGAATGGTTCTGCTCATGGAGATTTTACTAGAGCATCAGGCGGAGATTATTCTACCAACCTAACTGCAACGGGTAACTGGGTGGGATCAATATTTAATGGATTAGCAATACTTTGTAATGGAGTAGATGACCCTCAATGTTTAGCAACTACAGGGGCTAGTGCATTTACTGATTTAACAAACTGGCCTGCAAGTACAACTTGTAAAGTTATTAGACCATATAAAAACTTTCTTGTAGCGTTGAACTTAACAGAATCATCAACAAATTACCCAAACAAAGTGAGATGGGGAGCATCAGCAGAAAACCTTGCTCTACCAGCCTCATGGACAGCGTCAACAACCAATGATGCAGGTTCTGTGACTTTAGGAGACGCTGGGGATTTTATAATAGATGGCTTTCCGTTAAAGCAATCTTTTATAATTTATAAAGAAAACACCACATATTTAATGAATTTTATTGGCGGAAACTTAGTTTTTAGCTTTCAAAAACTGTTTGATGACTCTGGAGTTTTATCCAGAAACTGTGTCGCAGAGTATAACGGAAATCATTTTGTGGTTACCTCTGGCGATATTATTATCCACAATGGAGTAAAAAAGGAGTCTATAGCTACAAACATAGTAAAAAGAACTTTCTTCAATGAAATAGATAGCACAAATTATGCAAATACCTTTGTAACGAATAATAAGCAAAAAAATGAAATATGGGTGTCTTATCCAACAGTCGGTTCAACCTATTGTAACAAAGCATTGATATGGAACTATAAGACAAATGCTTTTAGTTTTAGAGATTTACCTGATATTTTACACATAGCAATGGGAATAGTTAATCCTGGCGCTACATCTGTAGTATGGTCAGGACAATCACAAAGTTGGGTAGCATATAATACAACTGAAAATTGGGGAATGAGGGAATTTAATCCAACAGAAACTAGCATATTAATGTCTAGCACAGGAGATACTAAGCTTTATAGGGCAGATAACGGATTTGATTTTGCAGGTGCTAATTTTACAATGATTTTAGAAAGAAAAGGATTAACTTTAGACGGCAACACCAATACAGTAAAACAAGTAAGAAAGATTACACCAAGATTTTCTAGCACAGGGGCTGCTGAAATATTTATAGGAAGCTCAATGAGTCCTGACGGGACATATACTTATAAAACACAACAAACCATAGACCCTGACACACAAAATAAAGTAGATGCTAGAGCAACAGGTAAATACATAGCTATTAAATTTCAAAATACCACAGCAACTACCTTTGAGTTAAATGGCTATGATATAGAATATGAAGTAATAGGAGAAAGATAAATGGCAGATTATTATGGAGTAGATTCACTAGGCAATATTATAGATGAAAGCTTGTATGACGATATACCTGTAGAAGGATTCACAGACCCATCGAAGCGTTTTGTTGACATGACTGACGATGAAAAAATAGAATATGTTGCTCCTTTATTAAAACAATATCAAAACCCTTCCGATATAAGCGGAAGACCTAATGTTTATTATAATGGAAGTGGTAGCCCTGATATTTATGGAAGACCTGATATTTATGGTAGACCTGATGTTTCAGGTAGACCTGATGTTTCAGGTAGACCTAATGTTTCAGGAAGACCTGATGTTTATGGTAGACCTGATGTTTATGGTTTAGAAGCTGCTTCTCAAATGATTCCTTCTGAAATAAGAGGAAGACCTAATGTTTATTATGATGGAAGTGGAAGACCTGATGTTTCAGGAAGACCTGATATTTATGGAAGACCTTCTTTTAATGGGTTAGGTTTAGCGACAGGTGGGAGACCTGATATTTATTATGATGGAAATAGAATGATTCCTCAAAACATAACAGGGAGACCTTCTGCTTACTATAATGAAATAGCAGGGAGACCTTCTGTTTACTATAATGAAAAGCGTGGCGGTCTATTAGACATTATTGCAAACATAAAGAAATCAATATTTGATTAGGAGCAGAAATGGCACAAGCACCTAAATATACCCCAAACCCAGTACCCGATAATCCAGAAGATTTACCGCAATATCTTCTGCAAGAATTTTTAAAAATACAAGGAGCTTTAGAAGAAACCCCAGTAACTTATATTGAGGTTAAAAATGTTGCTCCTGATCGTATAAAACAAGGAGATATAGTATATGGAGATGGTTCTAATTTTGATCCTGGAAGCGGGGAAGGAGTTTACTTTAGAAATGCAGCAGGAAGTTGGGTGAAGTTAGGATGATTCATATATCAGGAGTTTTATCAGAAAATGTTTCTAAAATATGGCCCAAATGTTCCAAGTTTATAGAACTAGGAAACGATAAAAGCCAAGAAGAGTTGAGTTTAAAAGACATTAAAGAGCATTGTGAAAAGAACGAAATGCAACTTTGGGTTATATTTGATGACAACGAAAAAATATACGGAGCAGGAACAACACAAGTTATTGATTATCCAAACAAAACTGTTTGTAGAATAGTTACTCTGGGAGGAGTAGAGTTTAAGAAATGGAAACATACTTTATCTACCATTGAAGAGTGGGCAAAAGAGATGAAATGCGAAGCTTTGGAAATGTTTTGCAGAAGAGGATTTAAAAAAGAATTAGAAGACTATGAGTATAAAGAAATATACACAGTCTTAGGAAAGAAATTAACATCATACCATTGAGAGGTCAATTATGAGCGGTGGAAGCGGAGGTGGTACAAGAACCACAATACAAGAACTAAATTCTATCGAAAGAGAGCCTATTAGACAGCTTTATGATCAGGCTTTAAATCAGTACAATCAAGGGCCAAACCAGTATTATCCAAATATTACTGTTGCGCCACCAACAGATACCCAAATAAACGCAGAAGCAGATGCTTTAAGGTATGCTAGTGGGTTAGGAACAAACATAATGAATGTTGGAGGGGATGCTCTGACAAGAGGATTGAGAAGCCCTTATGAGGTGTTTAATGATCCTGGTCTCAAAGCTAGTTTTGGTACAGCAGTTCGACCTATAGAAGAAATGCTTCAAAGAAACTTATTTGATATTACAAGCGCATCTAACAAGACTGGTAATTTAGGAGGCACGAGACAAGGCGTCATTGAAAGTTTAGCTTTCAACCAAGCTAGGGACTCAGCAACCGATGCTTTTAATAAATTATATGGCGGAGCATATGGAGATATGACCAAAACACAAGGAATTAATCTTGCAAACTTAGGGAATATCCAACAAGGGCTTGGGTATGGCGACAGTTTAAGGTCGCAAATTGGCGATATACAACAAAGAAGAGAACAGGCTTTAATTAACGAAAATATTCAAAGGTATCAGTTTGGACAAGATGCCCCTTACGCTAATTTAGTTAATTTAGCTAACATAGTTAACACCAGTAGACTCCCAACATCAGCAACCACTTATGGGGACGATATGCAACAAGGAGGAGGACAGTTTGCTAATGCTGCAACAGGAGCAGCAATAGGCAACATGATAATGCCAGGTGCTGGAGCTGCTATAGGTGGCGGAATAGGATTATTAATATAGGAGAAATATATGTTTGACTTTTTAGGATCATCTTGGAGCAGTTTAATGGATATGCTCCCAAAAGACTTAAACCCAATGAATCTGATACCAGATGAATTAAATCCGTTTACTGTAGGACAAGGGCTTTTAGAAGAAGGGGCAAGTCTTGCACCTAAAATAAGTGACTATGTTAGAGGACAAGCGGCAAAACAAGCCTCTGGACTTCCTTTGCCTGCTACAACAAGATTCGGCACACCTATCCCTGAGTGGGCAAGAAATCCAACCCCCTATGGTATATTTGGACAACCAGATGCACAAGGAAACAAAATAGGATTATTATCAGCTATGTCTGGTACTAGACCTGCACTAAATCAAGGTATTTTTGCTCCAAACCTCCCTGTGGGAAATATTAGTGGAATACAAGGTATACTAGGAGATATTTACCCAGATTCTGGGATACTACCTACTGACCCAATATTTGATGCGACTACACTTAAAGCAACTGGTGAAGAAGAAGTGCCAGGAACAGAAGATGAAGAAACAGAAGACGAGAAAAGAGAAAGATTAGAAAGGGCTAGAACTCTTGTGGAAGGTTTTAACGAAATAGCTAAGAGTCAACAATATAACCAACCACAAATAAAACCGCCAACTGCTTCAGCAGGCACTAGCGCACCAGCAATACAACTTACACCAACTGATATGAGAACAATAGCTCAAGGAAACAAAGGCGGTGGAGTGTTTGGAATTTTAGGAGGATAGAATGGCAAAGAAAAAAACCCCCGTTAAAGAAGAATCTATTTTAGACAAAGGGTTAGACTTTACTGGTAAATTAGGTCAAGGCATCTTGGACACATTTGTTCCTGGAGGAGATCAGGCTAGTAAAAACTTGAGATTAATTAAAATGGCTTTAGTTTTAAACAAAAACAGACCCAAAGGAGTATCTCCTGCTGCTCAATATTTAGAGGCTCTAAATGTAGGAATGCCTGGAAATGACTTAGACACCCAACTTAAACAATTAAGGGTTCAAAAAATGAAAGGCGAAATTGCAGCAGAAAGTGAAGTTCCTGGTGTTAAAAGAAAATATACAGATGAGTTTAGAGCGAAAGATAAACTATCTGAATATGCTTTTGGTACTTACGATGACTTAGCTGGGATAGTGGGGGGTGTTGGAAGAATAGGTCGTTTTGATTGGTTCGAAAACCAAAACAAAGCAAAAACTAATTTAGATGCTTTTGGCAAAGAATTATTAAGAATAGCGGCTGCATCAGTAACAGGCAGACCATCTGTTTATTATATGCAACTTTCAAAAGAAGAGATACCTCAAATTTCTGAATGGACAACAGATATACAAGCAATGAGAAAATACGAAGCATTACTTGGGAGATATGAGGGGCAGTTAACTAAAAATCAAGGCTTGTTAAATGTAGCAAAACAGCAAGGAGATAGAGTAAGAATTAGCAAAGCATCAAGAGCAATCTCAGATCATACATATATTATCGAAAGACTGCAAAACATTACACGAACTCTACAAGATGAATTAGGTATGGGAGCTGAATATCGTACAGATTTCGATAGGCCTACAGATAGTGTTGATAGCGCTACTATAGAAGACTTCGAAAGGGATGACTACTAATATGGCAGACAATACAAATTCAGATGTTACAAGATCAAGAATAAACGCAGAAAGATACTTCGATTTGAAGAAAAAACAAGGCATTAGCTTGGTTAGAAGAGGTAAGCTTTCTAAAAAAGATTACTACACACGCATCAGACAAATAGGCATAGATACTAGTATAATAGAACCAGATGAGTATCCTGGTGAATGGGATGATGGATGGGAAACTTTTTTCGAACTTTCGTTGGGACTTCCTGGATATATATATGGTTTTGCTCTAGGAGGACCAGCAGGTGGAGCAGTAGGGTTTGGTGGAGGATCAGCTTCTGGACAAGTTCTTTTTGACTCACTTAATAAAATTTCAGCAGACGAAGGCGAAATAACCAAACCTGGAAGTCAAATTACTACTGATGCTTTAAAACAATTTGGAGTAGACGCAACACTTTCATATGGCATAGACAAAGCAGTAATACCTCTAGCTAAAGGCGGCTATGGGTATGTCGCAGGATTAACAGGAAAAGGCAAAGATAAGGTAAACAAAGTCTTTGGTAAAATGGGTGGTTGGAGCAAAGAAAAAAAAGATGCATTTGTTAAGAAGTATGGGGCAGACGCTCTTAGTGAGTCAAAAGTAATTCGAGAAACAAATCTAGCTAACCTAGAAAGAGAGGGTTTACCTGCAAGTAAATATCAAATGTTAAAAAATGACCCTCTTGGTGGAAACATCCTAACAGGAACAGCAGATGCAACTGGTTTAGTACCTGGTGCTGATATTTTTGGTAGGGCAGCTTTTAAATCACAAGAAAACAGACTCTTGGAATCACTTACCTCAAGGTTAGACCCAACAAAAGTTGTACCAGGTTTTACTGGAAGAATTGAAGCTCGTGATCCAATTATTAGAGAGGGAGTATTTGGAAGAAACTTTTTAGGTGGACTTGAAAGAGGTTCTTTGCGACCAAAAGGTTTTGACAAAGATGGCAACATAATCTCTTTAACAAAACAAGACGAAGTCCCATTGTTTATGCTTAACAGTATGAACAACATAGTAAAAAAGAATACTAAAGAAGCAAGTAAGCTTTATAGCGGAGGAAACGCAATGTTAAGGGGCGCGGGAGCTGTTGATGATTTCATTGCAAAACATGGGGCAAAAGAAGCTTTGGAATTAGGGATAACCCCTGTAGCTACTAAGTTTTCTTTAGGAGCAATACGAGCTTCTGATGGACAGGTTGTTGCGCCAGGAATAACTGCGCAAGTAGAAGCTTTAAACGCTCAACTTTTATCAATTGACGGGAAAACAGGTTTGGAGAAAATATCTAAAGAGTTGCCTGGTTATCTAAAAAAATACATACAACCTAAATCAATACCTTTTAAATTAGAAGGTATAGTAGCAAGGAAAGCAACCACTAAACCTGTGCCAACCGATTTGTCTGGAAAAGAAATTTTTGAACTTCAGCAGTTGTTGAAAAATCAGACACAATCTGGGAAGTATTTTACAAAGTCTGCTGAGTCTATGACACCTTATGAGAGTACATTTGCAAAATTTATTCCAAAAATACAAGGTCAGTTAAGGCTTTCGATAGGGCAAGGATCGCCAAAGGTAAGCTCGATGCTTAAAGGGGCAGACGATATTTACAAAAACAATGTCAAACTTTTAAGAGATAACGAAAAACTAACTGCTTATGCTAGAGGAATAGACGATACAGGTTACAACAAAGAAGTATATGGTGAAGCTGTAAAAGGAATGCAAAGGGTTCTTAGCAAAGAAGCTGCAAACATCCCAACCTTTGCTGGAGAGGGTTTAGTCAAGGCAAAACCTACCTCAGAACAAGTTTTCGATTATTATTTAAAAGATGCTACAAATATCAAAAAATTAAAACACATTATGGTCAACAACCCAAGATTGACTCCTGAACAAAAACTAAGAGGTGAGCAAGAGTTTGCTAACATAATGTATTCTCAAGTAGAGGATGTGTTTGACCGAACTTTAATAGAATCATTAAGGGTAAGGGGAGAATTTAATACAGTATCTCTTTTAAAGGAGATGGGAGTAGGATCAGGAGCAAAGGCTACAGATAAAATAAAATTCCAAACCATAATTAATGAAACAAAAAATTTATCAGGTATAAAAGAACTTAACAGAAAACTTAAAGCTACTAATTCTGAGCTTGTACCGCATATGGAAAACCTAACATATGACAGAGTTATTACCTTTGCTAAATCAATTAACGGATTCAAACCATTGCCAGAAACAGCTAAATTCTTAATAAGAGGAACTGCTCTAAGGCTTTCTAGCGGTGCAACTTTGTCTAAACTTTTGCCAATAGCAGGGGCAGGGGCAGGAGCAATAGCAGTAGGCGGTTTTTCAGGAGCTTTAGCTACGATAGGATTGCTGAATCTTTTTAACGGATATATGAGAAGCAAGGTTGGGCAATCTTATTTTGCTCAAATGGCTAAAAATAAATCCCCAAAACTTATTAGTCAGTTTTTTAAAGGAATGTTTGAAAGTCCATCGGGGAAAAAAGCAATAATGTATTCTAATTGGGTAGCAAGATCAACCAGACAAGGAACACTTGTTGGGGCAGGACAAGACTTGCCGCACACTATTTCTGATGTTGCTCTTGATGCTGGTTCTAGATATCTAGGTCTACCAACAGAAGGAATACCAAGATTTCCAAAAGCCCCAAATCAAGAAGACACCGCAAAGACTCGAATATACCGAAGGGCAACAGATGATCTGGGAAGAGCGCTAGAAAGAGATAGAAGAAACTAGGGAGATAACT
>TARA_R110000824_G_scaffold157594_1_pt1 | contig 11106 bp, 7 predicted proteins | sample TARA_R110000824 | Tara Oceans TARA_R110000824 (sample SAMEA4397747) | marine metagenome | biome: Polar Biome; feature: [MES] marine water layer (ENVO:01000295) within the mesopelagic zone...; material: water (ENVO:00002006), including particulate matter (ENVO:01000060) such as...... | reverse complement strand
GGCATTTTTGGTTGTGGACGATATCTTTGAGGAATCATTTCAGCATCACCTCTCCAGAATCTGGGTGTATGAAACCTATTCACCCATTCGCCGTAATTCCTTTTAACTTGTCTTGGTATGATTTCACCTTTATCCCACATACCTAAATCTGAATCATATGGAAGAACTTGCCCTATTGGGATGTCCTGCGTGATAGCGATGTTATCAAAACCGGGTTGATCCCATTGTTTGTTAGAAGATTTAATGTAGGCTAAACCTTCCATGTCAATCTCAAACATAGGATATCCTTTCCAATTAATCTGAAATGAAGCGGGTGTGTTGCCCATAATAGCATAATGCCCTTCCATCATGGTTCTATCCACAGGAAGGTATCCCAGTTCCAAACCCATAGCATATTCGGGAGGATTTATAGCCCTCCACGCTATTTCTCCCTTTTTACCAACCATCAATTCGGTGCTTTCCCACTCAGCATTTAAACCATAGTTAAACTTGGCTTGGTCTTCTAAGAAATTACCCGTGACTGCATTAGAATACATTAAATCTTGCACAGACCAATCTTCTAATTGTGTCCCATCTTGAACTGAACCGGGAAATCCCTCAACCTCAAAGGATTCTGCCTTACGTTCCACAGTATCAAATGTATTTCCCGAAATCTGTCTTTCAATCTTTCTTATTTTCCTATTTACGTAACCTGCTTCCTTAACTTTATCTATTGGAAATGGCTCTTCAGTAAAAAGATAACCAAAATAATTATACCTTAATCTGTCAAAAACATCTGATGACTTCCAATCATTTACTTCTGGAAGGGGTGCAATTATTGGATCGAATATAACTAATTCCCCATTTGCACGGAAACCATAGTTACCTGCAGTAACAGTATCTCGAGTCACCATTCCCAAGTCATCCCATAAAAAATTGGCTACTTCTTTAAAAACTTCTGCCCTCGGACGCTTGCTGTTAATTTGCAGACCCTTGGACTTGCTCAGCACATTTAATTTTTCCATAACACAAATATATGTATTACGGTGTCCCGGACCACGAACACTAAGGAAATTATCTTTAAATGAAGTTTCGTTTTTAAGACCTAAAATACCAGAAGATATAATTTTTGACTGTATGTCCTTAGCATCTTGTAAAGTTAACTCTATATTTTGAGTATCATATATTTTTGGCAATCCTGATGGTATATTCATTCCACTTTTGTGAGCACCCATAGTTTCATCAAATAAATACATAATCATTTTTGCAGACATTGGTCTCCACAGCATAGATACAGAAAACTCATAGTCATAACTATTATGGTATGGATTATATGTGGCTGGGTGACGGTCTTGTAAATATGTGTGATATTGGAATGCATCTAAAACCTTGCTTCCAACTCTTGGAAAGGCTTTCATAACTTTAATAACTTTATCAGGTTCTCTATTGTGTTCAAAAACCCAGCCAGTAGCACCACCGAAGATATAGTCTCCAATCATGTCCAGACTAAATACCAATATCATCACCTATGCTCGGGGAAAAAACCATCGATTACTTCGATAATCTTTTGTTTGTTGGAATTAGCATACCACAAACCACCCAGAACAGCCGCAATACCTGCAACACCTGCAACATTGAATATACTTATTTGATTTGAACTATATCCCTCTGCGCCCAATGAAGGGCCTTCCAAATCCATAATACCCATCATACCATATCTTCCAAGTGCTTCTTGAAACTTAAACCAGTCTACTCCAGATTCATTAGATAATGTTAATCCACCATTTCCATCAGAAACTTGTTTGTTCTGTCCTGATTCTGCAGTGATGGCATAAGGATCTACGCCGGGGTTGGAATCACGCATAGCAGAAACAATAGTCTGTGTGTCAGGGAAAACTAATGTGCGAACACGATTGTGAATAACCTTTTTACCTGTTGGTTTGCCATCAGGTCCTTTCTGAATCTGTTGATGTGGGAAAACTACGAATTGAACAATATATTTATTATTAGTCCGAGAATCTACGAACTCTCTACAAATATCTGTGGAGGAAAAGTATTGACGGCCAGTATATATCTTACCATCTTTCAGAGGATGACCATGAATTGTCCACTTTTGGTCTTCCAGTCCACGCATTAAGCGATCTTGTGCACCTTTACTTTGTGGAGATACTTTAATAGCAGATTCATCACCATAAGATACACCACCTAATTCATATACACCAGATTGGTCGTAAACATAACACATCCACTCACGTTCTTCGTTAGTGTTGTCCGCATATTTCTTCATCTCTCTCAATGAACGGTCACTAAATCGACTAAACTCCTTTTTCCAAGGAGGAATACCTGTATCTGTCATTATCGGTATGATATCACCACCATATCATTAGTTGCTCCACTACTTAACTTTAATGGTTTACCCATTTGTTCCAATAATGGTTTTAAAGTGGCAGACACTTCTAACTTAGTTGGGAGTCCTGTAGAACCTGTATCAAGTATACTATAACTGATTCCTTTATCATCACAGTAGTCAATAACGCCGGGGAGTGCGACTGGATAAACATTTAATCCCATCTTTATCAAACGAGTTTTAACAAATGTAAATCCTGCTTCACCTGCAGCCAATTGGTTACCATTAAATTGACGTATTTCACCAGTTAGCAAATCAACTCTGGTTTCTAAATGGCGATCTGTGCTCAATGATTGACTTAGTGAACGTAATTTAGCCTTTTCTTTGGCTTTTTCTTTAGCAATGTTATTTGCACTGCGAGAAGTATCCATAATTTGATTTGGTGATGTAACTACATTTTGTTGTTCTACAACGGGTTGATAGCAATCTAAAGTTAATTTAGGAATTAGTAGGCCACCAACAAATGTATCTGGTGAAGACGGTGGGAGGACTACCACATAATCACTACCGAAATCCTGCGAAACAGTTACAACTGTGCCAACATCAAAAGATTTATCTAACCATGTGCGAACAAGTTCTCCCTTAGAAGTAGTATCTCCAACACCTAATGGATTCCATTTAGTTAAATCAGTCGGATCTGGGAAATCAATAACCACTGGGTTTTTATAAAGTCCCAAATAGTCAGTAACTTTAACTCTATCTGTTCTTTTGTGCTCGGGTTCTTGACCTGACATCATTTGCATCATGACCTGTGGGTCGCCACCCAATTCCAACCATGTGGCAACAGATGTATATAATTCAGGCCATTCTGACTTAGCATATGTCCCATCTAAATTAACTATGGTGCAAATAACTTGTAAATGATCTAATCTTTCCATCTCTTCTGTATAAGCATCTTCAAAAGCATCTTTAATATCTTCAGAATCAAGATTTAACTCTCCCATGTCTGCACGATTCATAGCATCATCTATTGGATTTCCTAATGGAGCGGCTACAACATTAGCAACAGGCATAGTTTTATCTATAACTTCTTGTGCTTCTGCCTCTGAATTAAAAGTTAATGGATTTCCTGCATCAGTAATGAACTTTCCAGTATCTTTATCTAAAATACCCCACTTTTCTTCATTGAGTTCTTGGGATGCCTGTTTAGAAACGTCATCCATAGCATCAGCAGTTAATTTGTCTTGCATAACCTCTGCGGCTTGTCTACCTGCTTCAGCAGCATCTTTTATATCTGCCCAATCCTGTCTGTTATCTGCAGTATCAATAGCATCATTAAGATTATCAATAGCGTTATCCATAGCCTCTTTTGCACCTTCTGGATTGTTTTGACTTGATTGTGAGTTTGCTTCATTGGCATCATTTTTAGCCTGTGTTGATGATTGTTGGGATTCGCTGGCCTGTGTGCCTACCTTCATATCATCTACTTTTTCATTGGCTGCAGACTTTTGATCATCTGTTAAATCAGATTTATCAATACCCTCTTTAACTTTTTCTTTAGCAGACTCCATATTACCATTGTCACGAGGATTATTTGGATTACCTGTATTACAACAATCTTCTAATGCTTCAATTGCATCATCAATGTTACCCTCGTTGGCTTCATCTTTAGCCAAATCAGCCAGTTCACCACATTCATCAGTTCGAGCATCAGATTTTTTATCATGGTCTTTCTGGGCTTGTTCCTTAGCAGCATCACGAGCCTTGTCTTGTTGTTTCTCTTGTTCGGATTTAGGCAGATCGCCTGTGAAGTCTTGCATAGAGGTTTTGGAATTATCTTCTGGCTTATTACCTGTTTCGCTGGGCGCAGGACTATCTCCAGATTCTCCACCTTCACCACTCGTAGGTTCTCCTTGTCCACCTTCTCCACCTTCGCCTTGGCCTTCGCCTTCGCCAGAGCCACTGCCTTCGCCCTGTCCTCCTTCTCCACCTGTGCCTTCGCCGCCTTCGCCGCCCTCACCACCTGTGCCTTGGCCTTCGCCTTGTCCTTCGCCAGAGCCTGAACCTTCACCGCTTCCAGAGCCTTCACCCTGTCCACTGCCTTCGCCAGAGCCTGAACCTTCACCACTACCTTCTCCAGAACCCGAGCCTTCGCCTGAACCTTCGCCAGAGCCACTACCCTCTCCGCTTCCAGAGCCTTCTCCTTGACCTTGGCCTTCGCCACTGCCTCCAGAGCCACCCTCTCCACTTTCCCCAGAGCCTTGTGAGCCTTCTCCACCTTCTCCACCTTCGCCAGAGCCGTTTCCAGAGCCTTCGCCTGATGGGGGGGTTAAACCCGGAATACCTTCTCCTTTGCTTGGGAATGGTAATGGACTTTCTGGTGGTCCTCCTGCGGGTTCAGGTTGCCCTCCTCCACCGCCGCCGCCGCCGCCACCGCCTCCACCCCCTCCTTGGGGTGGTGGATTGCCCATTGGACTCATTGAACCGCCACTACTGCTGTCTCCGGGGACTGAAACTGGACCATGTGGTGTCTGCATATTAGCATTACCATCTACAAAAACCCAATCTTTTTGTGGGCAGGGATTTTTAGCAACATTATATTTAATCATTATTAGATTCTTTCCTACTTGGATATCCATTAAAGGACAGTTCAAAAGTTTAACAGCCCAAAATGCAATTACTTCTTCTGTGCCTTGTAATGTAAGTGATATTTTGTTACCTATGATTCCAGAAGGTGCAATAGAGTTACTTTGGTGGCTTTCCACCCAATATTTAATTGAGGGTATTGTAGATATAATTAATGCAGGAGAATCATTAGTATAATAATAGCATACATGTGCCCAGCCCTGTGGGGCGTTTGCCCTAACTGCTGTATCTCCAGTTACCGGATCCAACCATAAGTAGTTCACCATAGTTATATTTAGTAATGGCTCGCTATTTATATCTTGGGGTTTATATGGTTTGTTTATACTAATACTAAGGTATATATGGGTGATCTCACTCACTATAAATTAGCCCCGACAAGACTCCGGGCAGAAAAACAATAAGGTGAAAAAAATGGAAAATAATAACGCAGAAGCAATAGCAGCATTTATGAATGAACTTGAAGAGACACGGCCAGCAAGAACCGTGGGTCGTCGTGGGGCAACCTATGACATCCTAAAGCCTGAGTTCGGTGAAATCTACCGAAATTATGCAATTCTCTCCTTTAACCAACAGATGAGCCCATTAGGTGCAGATTCAGTTGTTGTTCGCATGGTAAACATGGAAACTGGACGTCGTGAGAAGATTTATCTTCAATCATTCGAAATCCAAGACTGGGACCGATTCGTTAAGTCAAACGATGTAGTTACCGAAGAAACTTCCGAAGATGGTGTCAAGAAAACCTACAATCTTCCTATCCTATGTGACTTCCTCAAGCAAAAGGAAGAATCCCAGAAGAATCCGGGTCGCTTCTACAAATCATTCAATGCAATCGCTCGTGGCCCTGTAAGCCGTGACGACCTGCCTGATTACCACGAGGACCAAGCACCTCCTGCTGAAGAAACTACTGAGTGAGTCTAACCTTCATTGGTTGGCTGGACACTTGTGCCGCAAGGCTATCAATTCCGGCCATAGGCGTGTATCTTTCTGGTTTAGTGTGTGAAACTTGTGTCTTAGGACAACGAGTGGTATCATGGACTCCATGAAGTGGTGCATCCTATGGCTAAATGGGTTCCACTACTCGATTAGTTTCCACTTCCTTTCTGGTTGAGGTTAAAAGGTGTTGGTCTTCGGGCTGGCATTGTAATTGAGAGGGTTTCTGCGTCCACTCGGCCCTCTCGGGCGGGATCTTTAGGAATGGATAAATAGGTGTTGGTAACAATGATAGACAGGTGTGAACTATGGTATCAGAATCAATATTTAATTATGCTGAGAACTGTGTAAACCAATTTCTTGACCAAAACAGTTCTGTTGAATCAATATACAAGACTAAGATAAGTCATGAATATGAAGTTGGCAGTGGTGTAGTAATCAAGATTGAAGACGGCCCACTGAATACAGGTAAGCGAGCAAGTTCTGAAGAATCATCAGTTGAGTTTGTTGTTTCAGACGGAACATATGCTATTTCTTGTATGGCTCATAATGGGACTATGCTTAATGATATGACTAATCCACAACTTACAGATACTCTAATGCTTCTTACTGACTCTATGAGGTCAGGGGAACAAATAACTATTTGTGGTGGCTATGACATGCACAATAAAGAAAAAGTGTTTGTTGTCAATGATGTTCGGCGTTCAACTAATAGCAAGAGTAGTCAATTAACAGATGATCAATTTGATGGGTATCTTAAAATATGTAATCAAAATGGGACAGACCCATTGAAGATTATGATTGACGATTCTACATTATGGCGACATGTATATGCTGAAGATAGTATTAAACACGCCGTTATGCTGAACTGCTTGAGTCCTTTTAAGAAACAAGACATGATTCACATGGCCGTCATAACCAGTATGGGTGAAGGCAAAGACCACTTGATTGAAAACGTTATACAACCGTTAGTATCTTGTGGTGTGGCCTCAACAGGCAAACTGTGCACTATTCCGGGATTGTTTGGTGCAATGTCCGGGGAAGATCTCAATTCAATAGAATTAGGACTCATTGGTAAGATGAATAATGAGCGTATTGCTGTGTCTGAGTTTCAAACATGGGGGACAGAAGTCTTTGGTGAACTAATGAATATGCTTGCTAATGGTTATTATACTATGCAGAAAGGCCAAGTAGATGTCAAACGTGATGCAATTATAAATATGAGTTTTTGGGGTAATCCAGATAAAGCATATAGTAAAAGCATGAAGAAAATTGCCATGATGGATGTGTTTAAAGAATATTCTCACCAGATGATTAGTCGTATGACTCTTATGTATTGCCAAATGAGCCTTACAAGTGATGGTGCAGATGAGTTTGTAGAAAACAAGATTTTAGATGCTATGAGTGGGACTTTAGATACCAAAGATGCTAAACATAAATTAAAAATATGGAGGTCCTTTTATCGTGAGTATCTAAGATACGTTAGTCGTATGGACCCCGATATACTTGGAGTTCGTAAACATATTGTAGATATTTATAACAGAGATGTTAAATCCCACCCACATTTTAAAGAAGTTTTTCTACGGAGATCTGCCAAAGAAAACAGAAAGTTTCAACAATACATAAACTTATGCAAAGGATTGGCAAGACTAAAGGGGGATTCTTCTGTAAGTCTAACACATCTTAGCAAGGCTACATTATTATTTAATCACAGTATGAGCACATTAATAGAAAACTTAGTCCCTATGGGAATAAACTTAGATGATGTCACTGCAGACCACATGAATCTAATTAAAACTATTCAGCAGTATGCTGATGGTGGTCAATATGAATCAAAAGTATCAATAATTAAGGTATTGAAAGACAACGGCGTCACAGTTAGTCTACAAAAAATTGATGAATTGATTAAGGTTGGGTTCTTGGTAGAGGGGTCATTGGATGGAGATCCAATGATTGAAATAAACCCTGACTTGTAGGGAAGTATAAATAGATGGTAGACTCAATATATATGAAGGTGAAACTATGCGTCCAGTGACTATTAGAAAGTGTCGTCGTGCATACACCATGATGCGTGATAATAATTCTTCTTTGGGTGCTGCATCTAAGGCTGTTGGGACTACCCCACGTTCACTTAAAAAGTTCTTTGGAGACAACAAAATAAATATAAAGAGATTGGCCGGTGGACAGTATCGTATCGTCCTTCCTCCAAAAGAACTAAAAGAACAAATGTTGATGTTGATGCAACCTCGACCTCTGGGGAAAGGAATGAGTGCTACTCGTGCTTCCAAAGAGTTACACACTACAGTTCAAAGAATGAGATACCAAAGATTCCCTGTTGATACTCCTCTCGGTAAGCGATATTATCCGATTCTAAAGAAAAATGCAATTGGAAAATGGGAATCTAACTTTTCACCAGTATCCGAAAACTCATTGATTGTTTATGGTTATATTTATGGTCTGCAAGAGGCTGTCCAAGGAAAAGCAACCCAATTAGGTCCTGCTGCCAAGGCTACCAACTCAGATCCTAACTATGCAGACATATGGTGGCAGATTGATTTCAATTCTTTTGAATCCACACTAACAGGTAAAAATCTAATTGGAAAATACAAAAAGTCAATTATAGATTTAGTTAAGAAAGAAATGATGACACCCAAGATTACCAATATAAGATTGGCAACTAAGTTTTTGGGAAATGCAAAGGTTGCTGCTGATGCTACTGCATCTGGAAGAGCAACTGCTGGTGCAAATATGAAACTCACAGTATTGGAAGATTTGTTAGAACGTTATGATATTCACATGGACAAAGATATGAATAAAATAAAGATGGGTATTGATAGTATCCGAAGTGGTAAAATTGATTGGGTTCTTAAGCGAAGATTAAATCCGGGGATGACAACCAGTAAGAGAACTTCTAAAGGTAATTTCCAAGTAATGTTTTTGCGCCGTAATGGACTCAGCACCTATCCGAGTGCAGGACCTAAGAAATTAAACTTACGGTATGATCTTAGTAAAGAATGACGCAAGGAAGGCATAAATAAAAATAGTAGTAATGCATATACTTTTTTGGGACGTTTAATGCCAAAAGAAATATTAGGAAAAACTTGCGAAATCTGTGGAGTATCTGCAAAGTGGAATAGTAAGATTAGTCCAATGGGTTTTATTAGAGGGTCCAGAAAAAATGGATTCACAGAATATTTAACATTTAATTATTGTAGTCCCTGTCTTAGTGACTTAGGAGACGCTTTTTGGAAGAAACTTAATCACTTTAAGTTAGGATAATAGGGTGCTGCCCCCAGCGGTGCGTCCAAGCCCGCTGGAAAGTCAGTCTTTCCCCTGAGTTGCGAAGCATCTCACCGACTAAGGCAGCAAACATAGTGTGTGTAATCACCTATTTATATCTTGCTGTATATTCTGGATGTATCATGTGCCCAATAGGTCCATTAAAGACTAATTCATAAACTCGTTTATTTGATAACTCAGCATCAGTTCGAGTAACCCATTTTTTAGAAACAAAATACCTCATAGTAGAACCAACAACCCGTCCATTCCCCTTAGTATCATATTTATCCATGATAGCACCTAATTCTGAACCAGTTAGTGGCCCTCTTTGATCTAATATGCGAAGCATAATCCATTTCTTTTTTGCATTTCTTGTAGAAGTAACTAATTCATAAAAACAATCTTTGCTACAAAAGCGAGAACGATTTCCTTTACTGACTGAACCATAATACAAATCAAAAATATCGCCGCACATGTCGCAACTTTGCGGAATCGGTGGATACTTTAATGGGTGGTTAGTATGATGTTTGCTATCAGACAATGGAACTTTATCCCATTTTTCTGAATCAAATCTACGACAATACAAACTACAATAAAAATCCTCACTGTTATCACTACAACTATCTATGGGTCTACCACACATACAGTTTTTACCTGTTGCTGACATTTGAAGATTGTAATATGATGTTGTCGGCATAAGTATATTATTAAACAATCACCTATATCTAACTATAGTGAGAAGATATATATAGTTCAGAAGTGAAGCAGTTGTATGGACCCCATAGTATTGAATGCTGTATGTGCCCTTGTTGGTGCTGCTGTTGGATATGCTGCCAATTGGTGGCAGACTAACCGAAAGAATGTAGTTAATAATATTGCTGACGAAGTTAGTGATTTGGTTGATGATCTGGAAAAACTAACTGGTGTGGATATCCCAGATTCATTAGAAGATAAAATTGATGATTTGGTAGAAGCAGTTGTCGCTGAAGCAGAAGAAACTATTGGTGATGCTGTTGATGATGTTCAAGATGCACTTAAAGAAGGTGACTCCCTATCTGATGCCCTCCACGCTTCCCTCAAGGATGAGGTCGCTGCACTTAAAAATAGAATTGATTCATTAGATGATTTATCTATTGCTGACCTTAAGGTTGCTCTAAAGGCCCTTGGCCTGCCAGTAGGTGGAAAGAAGGCTAAGTTATTGGAACGCCTTACTACTGCTTTAGAAGGGATGGAGTGATATGCTCGTTTGGGCTATCTTGGCCTATGATGAGTTAGACTATGTTGCCAAAACAGTTGAGCGTTTGCGTCAATGCGATAAGCCTATCTATGTAATGTGTGATGTCAATAGTCCTGAGATGCTTAAAGAATGGTTAAAACTGGAAGAAGTAGAGCATAGTGAGTATGCTTTTGATGGTGATTACTCTAAGATGCGAAACGAATTAGATAATAGAGTTCGTGCCTTGGATAGATATGATTGGATTTGCCAATTGGATGCTGATGAATTACCTGCATTTAATTTAGTTTTGGAAGTAGAAGGTATTATCAGAGTAGCGAATGTCAATAAAATAAATGTATGTAGGTTTAATTGTTACACTGACCAGATCGATAAAATTGATGTTCCAAAATTATTCAATTCATTTAATACTGGGAAGATATATAAAATTGATACACCTTGGGTTGTTGAACCTATTGAAATATGTCCACGAATATATCGATTAGATGCCGGGGTTAGGTGGCAGGGTAAAATCCATGAATCTCCAATAGATGATAAATCTATTTGGTCAAGTCTTCCAATAGAGTATGACTTTTGTCTGTGGCATGAAAAAACTCCAGAACGTCAAGATATGCAGAATAAGAAGTATGAAAAATATGAGTCACACAGAATATTGGCTGCTTCTTTAGAAGAACAGAATAAATGGAAAGAC
>TARA_R110000824_G_scaffold164168_1_pt1 | contig 11114 bp, 10 predicted proteins | sample TARA_R110000824 | Tara Oceans TARA_R110000824 (sample SAMEA4397747) | marine metagenome | biome: Polar Biome; feature: [MES] marine water layer (ENVO:01000295) within the mesopelagic zone...; material: water (ENVO:00002006), including particulate matter (ENVO:01000060) such... | reverse complement strand
GCAGTAAAATTAGTTGAGATTGCAAAAGACTTTCTTAGGAACATAGGTCTTAGTGACCTTGACTACGAAGACATCACCCTCACCGGTTCTTTGGCCAACTTTAATTGGTCTAAGTATTCAGACGTTGATCTCCATGTTCTAGTCAATTTTAGTAAGCTTAATAAAAATGTAGAACTCGTGAGAGAATTTTTTAGGGCTAAATCCGGTTTGTGGAACAAGAATCATGACATTGCGATCAGAGGATTTGAAGTAGAAATATACGGGCAAGATTCGGAAGAACCTCATATATCTACAGGAGTTTATTCTTTACTCAAAAATGAATGGCTCGTTAAACCAACCAAAGAACCCACCGACATAAATTACAGATGTGTAGAAAATAAAGCCGATCGACTTATGGATATGATTGATTATAATCAAGAACTTTTTTATAAAGAAGAATATAGAGAATCTTATAATTTTGGGAAGAAGATTAGAGAAAAAATTAAAAAATTTAGAAAGTGTGGGTTAGAACGTGGCGGACAGTTTTCGGAAGAGAACATTGCTTTTAAAGTACTACGCAGAAATGGGTATTTAGAGAAGTTAGGAGATGTAGTTACAAATTCTTATGACAGATTAATGTCTTTGTCAAATAACTATCAAAAAAAGTTTGATAATTTTCTAAAAGAAGAAGAACCTTTTCAAGATGCTATAAAAGCAAAGCATATGTCCGGGAAGAAAAGACTAATTGGGTTAGGCGGCAATAAAGCCGGAAAGGCTTATACAGAAAAGCCAAATTTTAAGCGATCAAAGTCCGCTCCACCCCAAAGTTAAAATTAAAAGTGTTTTTTTACCCTTAAAAACACTATTTACCTGTTGAAAAGTAATATTTTTAGGATTTTTATTATATATGGCCATAAAAGATCAAAAAAACATAAAAGTCTACGTAAATTTAACAAAATCTATGTTATATGAGGCAGAAGGGCAGGTTGGAGAAGTAGACACAGTTGCAAAGGCTGCAGCTGCCACAGAAGAAGAAAAGCTTCGTAAATCTACTGCGGAAAATATTCTAAAGTATTTGAATAACGCAGAGAGCCAAAGCGAACAAGATATTAAAAAAGTTATTCAAATTGCTAATGACGCATCTAAATTTGAAGTATTTCACAGAGAACTAAGTCAAATTTTAGGTTTAGCAGACACAAAAGTTCAAAAATTCGGCGCCCGGGTCTTGAATTATCCAAAATTGTCATTATCCGGAGAGATCCCGAAGATAGAGAAGAAATTAAAGAGTTTAATGGCTGTAGAACCGGATGGAACCATGGGCGGAGTAGAAGAACGGATTAACCCGAATGCCTTAATACGAAATCCGAGGGACTCTAGAAATAGAAAATCTAAATTCAACGCCGGCGACTTAAAATCACAGGATGCTAGTGCACTTTCCAATGCCGCAAAAGGAGCGAAGAACAGGCACTTAAAAAATATTAAAACTCTTTCGGAGAAACTAGAATCTTCCGAAATAGATCCACTAAAAGTTTTTAGCTTCCCAGCTAACGCAGACATTTTTACAGAGATGAGAACAATCTACACAATTTTAACAATCTTAGAAGATTTTGGTAGAGTAGGTAAGAATCTTGAAGGTGAGGCAGAGGAGCAGTTAGAGTATTTAAATATAATAACCCCTCAAAGAATGACAGATCTTTATGAAACCTCAAGAAAAGAATTTAACAAGATTATTACAACTTTCATACGAGGGGCTTTCGCCAGGACGACAATGTTGGATTCAGAAATAGAAAAACAAGCCGGTGAAAAAATTGGCTCCTTTTCGGCCGCGGCTTCGGGGAAACTCGGCGAGGTATTTGATTTATATGAAAGTACTCTTGTGAAAATAGAAATAGATTCCAAAGAAGATTGGTATGATAAACTTCGTGACAAGACACATGAGCACCGTATAACTTTTGATGATTGGGCTAAATGTCTTAATATTAATAAAAAACAGAAATTAGAAATCTTTGGTTTCTTATTAAGTACTCCGCCAAAAAAAGTTGAAAGCATATTAGATAAGATGGAGATACAGATGACAAAAACAAAAGGTCGTTGTCGTCCGGACCCAGAGTCACAAATTCCTTTTATGGAAAATAAGAATATTTTAAAAGAAGAATTAACCATTCACAACGAAACTGAAAATGATATGTCAGAGTTTATGAACGCTGCATCCAAATTTTATCCCTATTCAAAACAAAATTTAGGATTTGATAAACCGGTTAGTTTGAGGCTCGTTTCAGATTTAGACAACTCACAAAATACATTTGGTAAAACAGCGCATTACGATCCTAACTCCATGGAAATAGTTGTTTATACAGATAATAGACACCCTAAAGATATGTTAAGGTCTCTTTCCCACGAATTAGTACATCATGCACAAAACTGCAGAGGTGACTTTGACGGAGACCACGAAACAGGTGAAGGATACGCTCAAAACGATCCGTATATGAGAGAAAAAGAAGCCGAAGCTTACTTAGTTGGTAATGGTTTTATGGTTAGAGATTATGAAGATTCATTAAAGGAGAAAAATAAAATGTTATCTGAAAAAAAGATTAGAGAAATGGTACGAGCAGGATTAAAGAAAGCTCTTTTTGAACAAGAGAAAATGCAAGAAGGTGATAAACCTGATTTTCTAGATATTGACAAAGACGGGGATAAAGAAGAATCAATGAAAGATGCTGCTGATTCTATTGAAGAAGCCTGTGGCGATGATTCTATAGACCTCGAAGAAGAAAGTTTACAAGAAATGGGTCGACATGATCCTGATTCTGGGTATGACGAGTTAAAGCAACAACAAGATGATGATGAGCTTGATGGAGAAGACGATAGTGAGGACGAAATTGAAGAAGCCTCAACTAAAGATACTCCGGACAGAGTGGCCGGCAGAGACTCAGCGCGCCGGCTTCGACCTCTTGAAGAAAAGTCAGCGTTAACTATCGAAAGTCGGCTTCAAGACAAGAATAACTTCTTATTTGAAAAGCTTACAAAGATGTGGACCAAATAAGAGATTTAAATCGTGGCAGATTATTATGTACATACAACAGGAAGTGATTCCGCTAGCGGTGCCGATGACGCGCCATTTTTAACTCTTCAACATGCATATGATAGTGCTGCCGACGATGACAGAATTATTTTTTATGCCGGTACCTATGCTATGGTGAATAGCAGCCCGGGCAATATTAATATTTCAGTTCATAATTATGGAGATGGTCTAGTCAAAATCGATGGCTCGGCCGGATCCGGTAGTACTTATGGTGTACCTTTAAGATTACATAATGACTCATTAATTGATGGTTCTACCGGATCAAATTTACAAAATATTGAAATTATCGGTGGAACATATGCATGTATTGCAGGAGATAGCACCTCGTCACGATCCTATCATATTAAGAATGTTATTTTTACCGGTATAGGCGATATAACTAATGATGATGATGATGCTAATACCACCAAATATGGATGTGACCGGTCTAATAATAGTACTATACGAAATAATGTATTTCGCAACATAGCAGAAAAAGCAATAGTTTCGATAACCTCGAATCCCGGGCCGATTTATGTATATAACAATTTAATTTATAATTGTGGCAAGCCGAGCAATAATGTAGGGATTGTTCAGAATACTCACTTTTCTAGTGAATATATTTTTAATACTATTGTAGGTTGTACGGGATCGCATGGTATAGATTGTAATAATGTTAATGGGACAGTTACTAATAATCTTTTAGCTCAAAATTATTTCAGGGACGCGGCAGTACACACACGGACTAATATTAATAATAATAATGTGTGGACTGAGCTGACACAACCAACAAATGGTGCGTATGTCGATGCTGCATCTGGATCTATCAGCGCTACTAACTTAGAAATTAATCCAGAGCTTAATGGTGTTAACCCGTGGGATACACGGTTGGGTGTGGGTATAAGTGGGGACTTCAGTCTTAAGCCTATCAAACTTCATTATGGTCAATTCCTTTCAGACTCTCCTAGAAATGCAGCCGGAAGTCCTTTAATTGGTGTAGGGACGAACATAGTACATATTACCACTGATTTTTCTGGTTCAGCTCGGCCGGACACTCCTACAATCGGTGCTCTAGAAGGTTTTACTACTTTAAAATTTAATATTTCCCCTACAAATGTTTCAGCCGACAAAGTTTTAAAGGATTTTACAATCAATCATTTTAATCGTATTTCTTATGAAACCCCTAGGAATGTTGACCAAATACCTTTTGGTAGAGCAGTCATCGGACCTTCTAATTTAAAAGATAGAACAACCCCATATAAACTAGAGAAGGGAAAATAAGGATCATAGAAATTTTATTAACTATTTATAATACAAGGAGATTTTATTATGGCTAATCCAAACAAAAGAAGAGCACGGCGTGAGGCGCTTCAACAAATTGCAGAAACTACAGTTACTACGACAACAGCAACCACAGGTGCAGCAACAGTTGCAGAAACAATTGCAACGACAGTTAAACCTAGTGTTACCGGCACCAAGACGTCGGTACCTGTTACAACAAAAGTTACAACAGAAGTTGCGACGGGAGTGGCACCAAGTAACACTACGACCACTAAACCAACTGTTACATCATCGACTGTGGATTCATCTGTCAGTACAACCGCAGAAGTAGTAAACGAAGATACCACAACGGAAACTGTTAAAAATACTACTACAGATACTACAGCTAGAAAAAGTACTCGCAAGAATTTGAAAACTCGTAGTACTACTACGAATACAAGAAAGTAAGGATAACAATTATGGGCGGCGTTGCTGGTCATTTGTCTCACCTCTATGATAATAGAGATTTGACATTTAATGAAATGAAAAAGATTTTGTCTTTAGCTTCTAGCGGAGATCTTGTCGGGACTGAAAAGACCGACGGTTATAATATTTACCTAGGGTTCAAAGATGGCGCGCCGCGATATGCGAGGAACAAGGGAGATATGAAGGCCGGCGGAAGATCTACAGAAGATCTGGCCGCTAGAGTCTTTGCTGGTGGTGAAGGAGTAAAGAAGGTTTATAATGATGCCTTTAGGGCCTTCCAGAAAGCCGCTCAGAGCCTCACACCAGCAGAACAGGGGTCGATCTTCGGGCAGGACGGAGAAATCTTCTACAACACCGAAATTCAAGGCCCAGGGGCCTCAAATTTAGTCAACTACGATGCAAATGTTCTATCTATCCACCGCGGCGGTCATAAAATGTATGATCCGACGGAAGATAAAGTAATTAGCATTGATGCTCTTGAGAATTCTATAGCTCTAGACAAAGTGATCGACCGTTTTGAATCAGCAACATCCGAAGAACCTTTTTCGGTAAGAAGGACTGCACTTCTTCAATTACAAAAATTAGACGATGATTACGACCTTCAAATTGCATTAGCAAAAATAAAGAAGGCCGGGTTCCAAGGAAGTATGACAATCGAGCAATACTTGGAAAATAATTTATTAAATAACATCAATAACAAATTACCATATTTTTCTGGTGAATTAAAACAAGTAGTTGTTGATAGAGTTCTCAAAAAAGAGAACGCTCAGTCACTAACGGCTATTTATAAAGGTTTTCCAAAGGACCAGAAGGAAGCAGTTAGAAATTTTGTTAACGATGGTGATAAATATATTAAACAAGCCATTTTACCAATTGAAGAAGCAATACATGATTTTGCTGTCGAATTATTAAAAGGTTTGCACAGTTCTTATATTTTGGATAATGAGTCAGAAGTTGGCCGGATAAAAGACGAAGTAGTCAACGCTATTAAAACTATTCAATCATATGAGGGAGAACACTCAGAATTAGCACAAGATGTTCTAGCTCAACAGTTAAGAAAGATTAAACATGTTGAAAATATTAATACAGCTGTTGAAGGCTTTGTATTTCAGCATGGAGATCAACTATACAAATTTACTGGGAATTTCGCACCTGTTAACCAGTTGTTAGGTCTTTTTAAGTACGGACGCGGTGTAATTCCACCATTTGAGAAAGCAGAGATTCAGGAGCAAGGAGGTGATTTGACTCCAGAAGATACTGCAAGACGTAAAATTGCTGTTATTCCCGGTAAATTTAAACCGCCGCATCGAGGTCATCTTGATATGGTTATGCACTACGCAGATATCGTAGATCTAGTTGTAATACTAATTTCTCCAATTCCGAGAAAAACTTCCGGAGGAATAGAAATTACAAGAGATAAGTCAAAACAAATTTGGCAAACTTATTTGTCTTCTGTTGGTTTAGATTCTAACAGAGTAATTATAACCGATTCTCCTTATAACTCTCCGGTCCAAACCTCGTATGAATTAGTAGCCGGAAATGTACCCGGATTTAAACCTGTGCCAGGAGACCTTATTATACCCGGAGCTAGTACTAAAGCAGATCCTAAGTCCGGGTTACCAGATACCACCAGGTTTAAGAAGTTCCACATTATTCCAAGAAGTGAGCGCGCCGGCGGAGTTTTAACAGCAGACGTTGAAGATTACGCTTTTACTCCCAGTGGAATGGAAGGTGTTGCTTTTAGCGCTTCAGATTTTAGAGAGGCAATTGATGAGGGTGACATAAATTCTCTTAATAAGTTTATTCCACAAGAAGTCGGCGCAGAACTGGTTCTTGACATTATTTATGATGGAGAAGTACCCGAGCAAAAAAAAACGTTGACTATGGATTCTCTATATTCTTTGGTTGAGGAACTTATGATTGAAAAATTAGAAGTTTATAAAGAAGAATTAGATACCCCTACCGAAAGATATCGCCGAGGGGCTCATAATGAAGAAGTCGAGCTGGACGAAGGCTTAGAAGATTTACTTAAAAAAGCCGGCGAGATGGCACGTGTAACCTTAGCCCGAGTGAGAGGCGACGGCGCGGACGTTCGCGCGCTGGCTAAAACTTTAGGAATGGAATATTTGGATCCGGCTAAAGACGCTCAGAAAATTATTGATACAGCAGAAGTTCTAAAAGATATCCGAGACTATGGTCGTAGAGAAGTACTTAAAGATCCTCGCGATGCAAAGTTATTCAAGGATTGGTTATTGGCCAGAACACAAGCTAAAGTACAAAAAAGAAAAAAGAAAGTCAATTGGGAAAAGACTGCGTTTTTAGAAGAGGCCGAATTAGATGAAATGTCTTCAATGGCTGGTGGCGCAGTCGCAGGCGCGCCAGGAAATAAGAAAAAACGTAAAAATAGCCTAATTAGAGAAGAATAACCTTAAAAATATTATATATTTATATATAATATCAATACATAGAGGAAATTATAATGGATTATACAGATCGTATGGAATTTGCCCAAGAACAAAAGTTAAGGCAGATTATCAGGAAAGGAATTTCTACAGTTAAAAATAGACAAAAGCAAAAAATTTATGAAAGCAAAAAACAAGAATTACAATTAAGATATGTCATTCGCGAATTAATCAAAGAAACTGCGCTCGACGACAATGATCCTGCTCCTCATAATTCAACTGGTATCAACGTACTTTCTGATCTCTTAAAGAAAATATTACCTATTGTTGAAATTGATTTTAAAAAATTAACATCCGATAAGGGTCAGAGAGAGTCATTCCGGGCTCATATTCTTAAGGCTATTGAAAAGACGCTAGCGCCGTCTAAGGCGTTAGATCATGCCGGCGAAGGAATGGCTGATCTCTCAGAACAAGAAAATATTGAATTAGATATAGCTTCGCCCGAAGAACAACCGGGGTTTATTGACATCGATGGTGATGGTAAAGATGAACCAGAGGAAGAGCAAGACCCACGTGCGGAGTTTGGACAAGGCTTGGAAGGCTCAGAAGAAACAGGCAGAAATGTGGCCTTTGATACATTCAAGAAAATTGGCACTAATATAGTTGACGCTTATGACGTACTTGGTAGTGACGATGATAAAGATTTATTTTATGACTATTTAATAACTAATATGAAATTATATTTTGATAAATTTGAATCTGACCTGAGTAGTGTTGAAGAACCAACTACTGATGAATATGAACAGCAAGTTAATCAAGGCTCTTCCAAGGACTACCTGGGTGGAGCCTCTGGTGCAGGCTTCTTTAAGTAAAAAGGCTCGTTAAGTTTTTAATAAGTCCCAGCTAGCTAACTAACTAGTAGAAGATTTTAGCACTGAAAATAACAAAAGTAAAGAGGAATTTACAATGTCAAATATGAAGATCATACTAGAAACCTGGAAACGATTTGAAGAATCAGGTAGTTGCGAGAGATATTCACCGGTAATATTAATTGAAAACAACCGGGGAACAGAGACCGACTTTCTTACTCTATTAGAAAGAAAAGATATTAGCGAGTCTCAGCTGACTACCATACTCACAGAATCTTTTGATTATGAACTAGCTTTGGTACTAAAAGAAGGTATGCTAGATAACATATCAGGTTTTATTAGTAATACGATGAACAAAGCAAAAGCATTGTTAGAAAGAGGAAAATTGCAAGGACTTATTTTATTGAATAAACTGAAAGATACCGCGTCAAAGCTTCAGGGTAAGCATCCTAAGATCGCAAAGGCCGTTGTCATATTAGTAACTGCAGCTGCAGCATATTTCTTAATGGATTTCTTGTCAGGTTCACAAGCTCATGCTGTAGTCACTGATCTTCCTCTCGCAACGTTGGAAATAGTCGCCGGAGCTGCAGACCAGCTTACTGATGCTGCAATGCAAGCCGGTAATATGGAAGCTGCCCAGGCTCTAGAAGTGGCGGTACAAGGTCTTAAAAAGGGTCATCAAATTGAAAGTGAGATGAGTTTCAGTCAGTTAATAGATACATTACCATCAAATTCGCAAGAACAACTACAAAGTGCAATAGACTTTGTTTCTAAACTTAGTAAAGAAGCTCGTGCCGAAGGAGCCGGCGGCGATGCAGAAGCTATTTTAAAAACAGCTCGCCGTGTCGGCGAAATAATCCTAAAAAGTAAATAAGGAATTATACCAGTTATATAAGGAAATATAAAATGTTACAAAAGAACTTAGATCAAATCATTAGAGAAGAAACAGTTAAAGTTTTAGAAGAAGGCTGGAAAGACGTTGCTATGGCAGGCGGTATGGCTTTAGGTAGCTTACTCCCGGGCCAAGACGCCGCCGCAGCAACTCCAAGAGCCCCTGCTGCTCAAACACAACACGCGCATGTTAACGAGCCGCTCGTCCTAGATAGTAAATGGGATATGTTTGTAATGGCTGACTTATTTTTAGATCCAAACGGTGGTTTAACCGATCTCGGGCAGAAAGAATTAGCATCGATGAACGAGGATCCCACCGGAACGGGACATCTTACAGACAAAGCACAAATGGAAAGAAAAACTCTATTTAAAAATTGGGAGGCAGCACCAACGCAAATATCGGTCGACGATTTTATTGGAGCAATAATGGACCCCCGCCGCGTAGACTTTCCTAAACCCGGATCTCAAAACTAGCGAGAAGATAAATGGATCTCCAAGAAGAATATGGATCGATATCTGAAAAGCTCCGAGATGAGCGAAGATCTAATGATGAATTTGAAGTAATGCTGTCTTCTCTGACCTTGGAAGAAACCATAGGTCTTAGGCTAGAACTCGCCGCGGCAGCTGTAGATGGAAAATTATACGGCTTTAAACTTTGGCAGCATATACCTAATATAGCCAGGGAAGCTGTATTACTCTATACAGTATCTGCCGCAAAATCAAGAAATGAAGCAGCGTCTTTTTTAGGAATTAAAAAAGAGCAATTTAGATCTTTAATTAAAAAATTTGGAATTAAAGATTATCTAAACAGATAGAACAATCATTATAGAGGTCATATGTTTAAATAGAGGTCGTATGTTTAACAAACTTAAGAATTTTCTTAAAACCGATCCTTCCGCTATTGATATTAATCCGGAGAAAGAAAGCCTAAGAAAAGTACTATTCTGGAGAATAATAGCAGTAGTTATATCTTTTCTTGTCACTTACTATTATATAGGCGAACTTTATACTTCGGTGGAAATGACAATAGCCGAAGCTGCTATTTTGACCTTGCTTCATTATATTTTTGAAGAAATCTGGCCAAAAGATAAACATTAAATGTTTGTTGCAGTATACTTAGTGTAGATCTTTTATATGTGGGGGTGAACAGGTTTCGACTAGGTATATGATAATAATATATGCAAGGCAGAGGGCAGCGCGGCTCTGTAAAAACGCTGGAAACTTTTGAATGCCAATGATAATTCATTCAACTACGCTCTCGCAGCGTAAGGGGTTTTGCTAAAACCTTTTTAACCAATTTAGCAAACAAGGTCGGCTAGAACCTTTTTTTTAGAATCTAGCGAAGTATATCTTTTGATATACACAACAAGTCTAATTGTTTTGTTTGTTTTAGATAAAGACTTTAAAGAATAAATAAACTAACCTTGTGAACGACATAATATTTGAAATATTTAGGACCGGGGTTCGACTCCCCGCACCTCCACCATTTAAATTTATTAATTCCGGTAGTTTACCGTCTTAAAAACTATTTATTTCCACAAACTGCAGGATTTTTTGTATGAAAATTAAACGTATAACACTATTAGTGAAAGAGGAGTTAGAAAAACTTCTAGAAGGTTTAGATCGACCTGGCCCGGGCTTTAGAGTAGGTGAAAAGCCTGTAGCTCCACGCGTCCAGATGGTTTCTGTAGATCATTTAGTAGCAGTTATGTCAGCTCTACCAGAAAATGATGTTAATAATATTATGGAGTTAGCTGATAATGAGGGTCTTTTTTCAGGAATTTTAGAAGCGTTTGCCGAACCGGGTTCGGACAGAGCAACAAGAGGATCCAGGTACCGCCGATATGATCCACAAAATCCGTTCGAAGCTTTAAAAAATCCAGAACATCCTGCAAAAACCTACGATTTTGAGGAAAAACCTTTTGTAGAACAAGTGGTTAGTATGATATCAGACCTTGTTCCACACGAAAGAAAAGAACTGATTGTTAAGCTCGATCAACAGGGAATATATTAATGAACTTTCATAATAAATGGAAAGTGTTTTTAACAGAGAGCAATATTCCAGAACCCTTAACCGAAGAAGAAATTGCTCTCCTGGCTGAAGGCCGCATCGATGATACTAAAAAGAAGTACCCTCAAATTAGCACATTTATTGATTTTCTTGCG
>TARA_R110000824_G_scaffold279433_1_pt1 | contig 11122 bp, 24 predicted proteins | sample TARA_R110000824 | Tara Oceans TARA_R110000824 (sample SAMEA4397747) | marine metagenome | biome: Polar Biome; feature: [MES] marine water layer (ENVO:01000295) within the mesopelagic zone...; material: water (ENVO:00002006), including particulate matter (ENVO:01000060) such... | reverse complement strand
TTCCTACATGTTGACTCACAATTAGATAAGAAAAAGGGATTTTATCAAGATGGTGGAAAGCCTGAATCCGACTATGCGTATACTAAAGAAAAAAGAAAATTAGAAAGAATAGATAAGGAAGAAGAATTTGATCCAGGGGTAGATAGAGAGGAGGCTGGTAATCCAACAATGGATTTAATAACACAAAAACCTGATGGAGGTAAATGGTTGGGAGATGAAAGACCACCTATGTATGGTGCTTCAGAAGAGCATATTCCTTTTTTAACTACGGTTTATGAAATGATGGATGCTGGTGAGAATATGGATCAAATATATCAGAGTCAATCTTACTTAAGACCTTATATTAGATATATTACAGCTGGACAAAACGAAGTTGTTTTACCTAGTCTAGAAAATGCTGAAGGGTCAGAAGAGGGTGATTCAGGTAAAGGTACGTTGCCTAAATTTATGGAAAATATGAGTAAGGATGAAATAATGAATTTCTTAAAAGAAGGTTTTGGTAAAATGAAAAGCGGAGGTGTTAGAAAAATGGAAGAATAATAATGAAAATATTTAAAGACAATAACGATTGGAATGAAAAGGCTATAATAGGTTTTGTAGCTTTTGTAATTATGTGTATAATAATGGTTGCTGATCTAATGACAGGATGGTACGGTTATGATTTAGTTATAAATGAGTTTGTATATGATTCGTTTGTTTGGGTTGTACTTGGTTGTTTTGGTATCAGTGGTGTAGAAAAATTTGCTAAGAAATGAAACTTAATAAAAAAACAGATGGACTTACTGATAGGCAGGTAGAAACCCTTGATAAGCATAAGAAACATCATACTAAAAAACATATGGATATGATGATTAAATTAATGAAAGAAGGTAAAAAGTTTAACGAGGCTCATGTTATAGCGATGAAAAAAATTGGTAAATAAAAAATGAAAGAAATGAGAGAAATATCAGAACATTCAAAATTTGAGGTTAGTCTAAAAACATTAGGTGGTATTGGTGTGTTAATCGCAACACTTGTTGGAATGTGGTTTACTCTACAGGCTGATATTGATGAAGCAAAACTCTTACCTATTCCACCAGATCCTGAAGTTACAAAAATGGAGTTTGATATGAAGGACCAAATGATAAGGGCTACAATAATGACAACTCAAGAAGATGTTACAGAAATAAAGGAGGACATGAAATATCTTAGAAACAAAATAGATGATATGCAATAGTATGAAATATTTAGATTTAAAATTATTAGTAATATTTACATTAACGATAGGTTATTTTACATCTTGTAACGCTCAAGAGTTTATATCACCTGACAACTTCAATGAAAAGATAGCTAAAGATATAGTTGCTGTAGAATTTTGGGTTGACTGGAATAAAACAAATGAGTTCTCTGAGTTTATAGAGCTTAATGATTGTGAAAAATATAGAGTAAATATAGGTGATTATCCTGATATACAAAAAGAATATAACGTAACTTGCATACCTACTGTTATAATATTTGAGAGTGGAGAGGAAAAAGAAAGGTTTAAAGCTAACATAATGTTTCAGTTAGACGCAGATAAAAAGATAGTTCAGGAAAGTATTGATCAGTTAATGATCGCTAAATTTAATTAAATAATAACTAAAAATAAATAATATGAATTGGATTAATTCTTGGAAAGCATCAAACAAAAAAGAAAAGTATGGAGTCTCAATGAGGCTCGGAACTTTAACTATACTTGAAATGAAATACTCAGGACCTTGTGTGTACCCAGAAACGTGCATGGATTGTTCTACTTGTAATAAATTTAGATTTATGATATTGAACTTTGGTTTTGAGATATAAAATGATTATATTTGATAAAAAATTAGTTAACAATTTAAAATAAAAATAAATGGCAACAACGACTGCACAAATTACTTTATCGTCTAGCGACCTAACATCAGATGCTCTTAGCTTAACATCAACTGCTACTTTGTATGATACTGGATCAACAACTGGAATTACTCAAACTACTGGTATAGCTAGAAAAACAACTGCGTCTGGCTCTCAGTATACACTTTTCAATGCTGCTCCACACACTGAGTATGGTGCTAACTTAGCTCATAAGATATACATTAAGAACTGTTCTACAACTAGATCAGAATATATACAGATTGATATTAATGGTGAAGAGATAGGTAGATTGTACGCTGGAGATTGGATGTTTATGCCTTGGGGTGCTCATGATACAGATAATGATATCAAAGTTACTCCTAGTGTAGCAACTACCCTGACCGTAGAGTACATGATGTTTATATCTGCGTAAATGGAACTTGAGGTAATAAGATTTTCTAGTGAATCAGACTCTACTAATGGTATTCTGTTTGATTCTAGTAATAAACTAGACGGTAGAAAATTCTTATGCTATACTCTAGAAGATGAACAGAGAGAAACGAAAGTTAAAGGGGAGACTCGTATACCAGAAGGATCTTATGAAATTAAGGTTCGGAAAGTTGGTGGATTCCATGCAAAATATTCTAAAAGGTTTAAAGATATTCATCGTGGCATGCTTCATGTCACCAATGTTCCTGGTTTTAATTATATACTCATTCATTGTGGTAATACTGATGAGCACACCGCTGGGTGTCTACTTGTGGGGGACTCGCAGGAAAACAACCAAATCAAGAAGGACGGTTTTATAGGTAAATCTACTCAGGCTTACAAAAGAGTCTACGATTATATTATGAAGGCTATCGAATGTGATGATAGTGTTACAATAACATATGTAGACTTCGACTCACCCTCTTCACCTCTTAGTTGTTAATAATTTTTTTATAATAAACTTGTAAAATCCTAATAAATATTTGTATATTGGATCTATGTTAACATTCGTGTTTACATAGTTTTAGTTTTTAAGTTTCGATAAGCCCATCTTTCTGATGGGTTTATTGTTTTATAACTTAATCTTTTTTATTGGTAGATGGAGTGAATACTCCTTCCTCAATATTTATAGTACCATCACCGTACTTCTTATTCATTTTATCCATCATCTTCTTTCCTTTAGATTCGTTACCTTTGAACCTAGCAACCATATCTTCGTCCATTTTCTCTAAATTTAATAACTGAGCCTTAACCAAAATCATATCTGTTTTAAGTCTACCAAAATCTAAAGTTAACTTATTTTTATCATTACTAATTTCTTTGATTTCTTTGATTTCTTTTTCTTCTAATTTTGTTGTTTTCATTTTATTTACTTTTATTATTGTTTTTATTATTTTTTATTTTCTCTATTGATCTACCAGCGAAATAAGCTGAGTAAACGCAAAGTAGCAAAGTTTGATAGATTGGCACGTATGCTGGTGATATTGAAAACTCACCCAGGTTTCCATCAAACACAGATATAACCACAAACACAAAAGTTAAAAATATTAATGTCATTGGTCTTATATTTGCTGGTAGCCACCCTGCTTTAGCATCTGCCTCCCACCTTCTAGTAACTTGCTTTTGTGCATTAGACTCTGCATTAGCTAGTATTTCTTTCATTTTATTTTTAAGAGTTAATTTCTCTTCCTTTGTAGTAACAACCTCATCTATAATACCTGCGGCATTACCTATTAAACCTTTAAATATCTCTCCTAGTATCACTGTGTTTTTCTTTTCTTGTGTATTTCTTTTTGTTAGTATATGGTTTAGATCTAAGATCCATTCCGTTTTTTTCTGCATCTACCTGAGACTCTCTCCTTATCTTCCTGTCCAAGTTCTTTTTGTTTTCTTTTGATATCATTAATAGTTTCTAATATCTGTTTCTGTGTTCCTGGCATGTAAAGATCGTAACTTTTTTTCTCTTTTACAAGCATGTTCTTAAATAATTTCCATCTTAGATTGAAGGCTTCTGTTCTTAAACCTTTACACTCTATAATCCAACCTTGATCTAAATTAGTAAAATCAGGAAGGTAAGTAGCTTGTGGTATATTTTCAGAAGATTTTAGAAATACATTCTTCCCCTTCCTCTTCTTCTTCTCAATACATTCACCTTCATATACAAATTTATCTATAAGAACAAATCTATCCTCTTCGTATTTAAAAGGTATGCCAGCCACCTTAAGGTATTGGTATGTAAACTTCTCTAACTTAGATTTAAATTTAACGCCATTAAATACGGTGACTGTAGCATTCCTCACCTTTTTATTATACTTCTTTTTTCTTCTCATTCTAACTCCATTAAATAATTACCCTTCATAGCATGATCATCTTTACTAAAAACTCTTATCATGTTTCTAAATTCTATTAATTTTTTATATTCAAGTAGATCATATTCAAGTTCATAAAAATAATATATTCCATTTATCTCTGGACCTACACACACCTTACTCCCGTTAGTTAAAAGATAGGTATAGTGATCCTTAAAGAAATTTATACTTTTCCAACCATGATAAAGACCCAACCCATTAGATGGGTATATCCTTATACCATTATTAGTGATATCTAGATAAGAGGATGTTTCTATCTTAGTGGTATTATATGCTTGATAATTATCCACATCAGATTTATAAATATCTTCAGAGTAATATAAACCGTTCTCAATCTGTGCGAACATCTGACCCGTCAGTATGAACGCAATAAAAATCATTTTCTTCATAGTTATTTAATTTTGGTTAATATATATCATTACTCATACCTACTGGTATTGAGTGTATTATTTCTTCTATTGTTATTTCAATATCTTTCTTTTTATTTATTTCATTTTTAATTTTTTTCATAGATCTTTCACAATTATGAAGATCTTCAATGGTGTTTTCTGTAAAAACAGTTTCTATAGTTATATAGTTTTTATTTTTACTTACAATCTTTTTACCTATTCTATTCACATTAATATTTTGGTAACAACATTTAATAGCCTGTAAATATATTTGTTTTCTCATTCTAAGTCTTTTCTATTTATCCACTCCTGTTCTGGTGAGTACGATGCTCTCTCTCTCCATAAACTTTGAGTTTGACTAACATTATCTAAAGGACAGCTCATTTGATGATCTAAATATCTACCAGACCTTCTATCATACTTTAAAGACTCTTCCCCTGGAACACCCACAAGCTTTTGGAACTTAATTTTCTGAACACTAAAAGCAACAGATGTATTATTAATATCCATTGAGTTATCTCTATGTATACATATAACATTGTCAGCCTTGTTAAACCAGTTTTGACTACCACTAATATCGTAAGCTGTAGGCTTCTTGTACCCCCCAGAATCATCCCTATCCATTTTTCTTGGGTGTGCTATTATAATAAATTTAAGATCATTAACTTGTTCAAACCTACGTATTTGAGTTAAACATTCTCCTATGTATGTTGTTTCATCTCTGCCTCCAAACTTATGATCTAATTGATTAAACGGATCTAATAAACAACCTTTTATACCATGTCTTAATACTAAGTGTTTAAATTTAGATAGTATATTGTCAAGACTAAAGTCATCTTCAGGATATATAGCATAAAAATGATTATGTAAAAAGTCTATAGCTTTCTCGTATTCATATATTGTCATCCTATCATTAACATCTACATCTGATGTATTACCTATATACATTTCAGCTAGAGTGTCGAACAGGTCCCCCACTGGGTAGTTTTCTGGAGAAAATATTCCCCACTTCCACCCGTATAAAACAGATGAATTTAACATTATCTGCAAAGCCATCATAGTTTTACCTGAGCCTGGAATACCTGTCCACACATCTAGTTCTGAAGTTCTGAGGGTATAATGATTATCTAACACTTGATATCCTGTAGTTAACCCTTTCTTTTTACCATTATTAAATACATCTATCATGTAGTCTTTCTCAGATTTGACAGTAAAAACTCCATCAACAGGGTAGGGTTCAGCATCTTTTAATATTTTTTCAAGAGCTAATACACCTTGATCCATTAACATTTGATTAGCATCTTTAACTTCATCTGGAAACTTAACTATATAACAGCGTTCTCTACCAATTCTCCTACTTAACTCCTCTAGTAAAACTCTACCATTAACATCATTATCTGAACATATATATATCTTTTCTTTATCCTCAAAGTGTTCCCAACAGTTATCTAGGTATGAGAATTTATTATCATAGTTTTTAGTCCCAGGATTAGGTGCACCATCAGGTACTGACACACAATTCTCTACACCTATTTCATCTAAAGAAAGCTTATCCATCTCACCCTCTACTATATAAACATCTTTATGATCCTTTATATCGTCTAGTCCGTAGAAGATTTTCTCAGCGTCTTTAAACTGTTTAAAGTTTTTCTCACCATCTCGATACTTTACATTAATTAACTCTCCACCTCTAAAGTAATTAAAGCAAATAGCATTTCTTTTCTGTGAAACTTGAGGTATGTATTCCATAGATTGAGTTATTTTATTTTTTAATAATACTCTTTGAGATATTCCTCTAGATCTAAACCATTGTACCATTTCATCTGAAAGTCCAGTTGAATTACTCATCTCTGGTTTAGAGTATTCTATCTCTTTTTCTCTCTTATATGTTTTATACTGGTTAATTATACCGCTGTCTCCACAATGATGACATATGTAAGCACCAGTTTCACCATTTATAGCTAGACATTTCTCCTTCGCTTTTTTTCTATCTGTAGAACAGCTATGGCATGCATATCTTACTTCTCCTGATGTTTTATTAATTTGTATTCTATCATTATTTAGGCTCATTTAAATAAGTCATTTACGTTAAAATTTTGTTTTTCTTTTTCTTCTTCTTTTTCCTTCTCATCCTTCCAATACTCTCCATTTAGCCATGTCAAAGGATGCTTTCTAAATTTTGGATCAGGAGTTTCTTTTATATAATTAGGAACCGCATCTATAATAGCCTGCATTGTCTTTATATTATATTTAAGAAACTTATCCTGACATTTCTGCATACCAGTCTTTTTGTTATATATACTCCAAAACACTTTGAACATAACAAGTTTTATTTCTTTATCCTCTTTTGATTCTGTGCTTGATGATAGTGATATCAGATCTTTGCACTTAAAATGATTATTTAGGTTGCGAAATATTTGGCTACATTCCTCTTCTGTATCGTATATAATATCTAAAGCTTTATCATGACCCTTCCTAATTATGTATAGGGTTCTTTCTTCACAGGAAAAACCTGCAATAGAATTACTATCAATAGATGTGTGTTCAGATATTTTTAGATACATAGTTTAGTTTTTTATATAGAGAGGAAGAGCCCCCGCACCCCCTCTCCATAAGTGTTAAGTTAAAACGGTAAAGCTTCCTCTTTCTTATCTTTCGATTCAGTCTGAGGTTCAGGCTTAAACGTATTTATCTTAACATAGTGTGTTTTACCGTACTCGTTAGCACCATCTCTGTTTGCTCCCATAGTAAGGTTAACATACTTTTTCCCGTTATACTCATACACATGATCTTTTAATTTTGCAAGATCAATAGAAAAGTTAACAAGTGATCTACCCTCATCGAAGGTCTTCTCTGTACCGCTTCCGCAGTAAATGTTTTCGGATTTCTCCATAATAAAAATAATTTAGTTAATTAATAAATTTCTCTAACTCTTCCATTCTGCTTTCCATCGCTAGAAGTTTATAATGAAAGGATTTTAAGGTGCCTTCAGTATTTCCGAAGTCAACACCAGTTTCGTGAGGATCATCTATTTTTAAATCGTCCTCAACGATTTGATATTTTTCTCTATATGCCTGATCAAACCTTAGATCTATTCCATGCATATTTAAAGCATGCATCACTGAGGTGTGATTACTATAGCCTATTCTTCCTGCTATCTGCTCAAGTCTATAGTCTAATTTACTATACATAATATAGCATAATAAATTTCTAGGCTGAACAAAGTGCCTATGCTTTCCACCAGATTTCATAATTTTATTGGGCTTTATCTGAAAGGTATCACTTATAAGCATAAGTGTATTATTAAAAGATTTGTCCCTTAGACTATTCTTCAATGTTAAATAGTTCTCCAAAAGTTTGCTCATAGTTTCTTGATTTTAAGTGTTTTAATATATTTCTTCCATTTCTAACTGAAAATAGATCTGGCTCTTTTAAGTATTTTCTAACTGTTGGCACAGATAAACCTGTTATCTCTGCTACTTTATTTTTTGTGACTTTATTCTGTCTTAATGTTTTAAATAGTTTATTCATAATTTTAATTTTATAAGGTTCCTGTATATACATGTTCATATGGATCAAAAAGTTTTTCAATGAAGAATAAGCTATACGTACCTAGTAATCTCCTATACTTCATTCTCCCCTCTTCTATAAATTCATCGCTACAACTATATATAGCCATATTATATGGTGCAGACTTTTCTATAACCACAAACCAAAACTGGTCTACACCAAATCCATCTAAATAAAAAGCGGCTTGCCTGTCATATCCGTATTTATATGCTGACTTTCTGAATCCTTCGGGACTAGAGTCTTGTGTTGTTTTTATATCCACAAGAATATTCCTTTTCTTATTCCAGTAATCAGCCTTACCCTTACAAGCAACTTTACTCTCTGGATCATTCCATATATTAACTTGCTCCGCCAGTCCACCAGATAATAATTCCATAGCCTCAATAGATGATGTTAACCTTTTTCTCATTCCCTTCAGAGATTCATTCTCATCATTAGAAAGTATAGTCATTCCATCATTTAATGTTAAGAATTTCTGATGCTCCTCTTTACCAACTTTAGTTCTTTTATTTACATCTGGTTCTACCACCACCTCTTTCTTATATTTATCATGCTCAAGCATGCACATATGAAAAGCTCTACCAAAGTTAAGTGCCTTCGTTATAGGTCTATCACTAGGGTTTTCCCTGTAATGCTGATAGGTTGCTGGGCTTCTTTTTATTAATCCTAATTGTGAATTAGTCACAAATGAATAGTCGCTGTAGTATACCTCATCTGAGGCAAACTTTTTTATTATTTCGTCCATAAATTTTAAGCTGTTTCGTTAATAGATTTATTGATACCCTCTCTTTGAGCTTTAGTCATTTCATATTTATCCATATGATCAGATACAAGATCCTTGTTTCCATCTTTTATAGATTTCATCATAGCTTGATAAATCTCTATAGTCATCTTCTTTTTACTAACTCCATTAGATGATGGTTTATTATCTTTAGATAAGGCTATTTGAAGTTCTTGTGCTGATGCTACCGATTCGTCAATACCTATACCAAAGTTAGCTAAACATCTACCCCAAGATGAGGTTTCACAATTTTCTACATAGCTTGTTTTATTTATATAGTTAGCACCCTTCTCTTCATGTGCGTGTCCAGATGCTAATACTCTACCCTCTGGATCTAGTATATCTGATTGTATCACAACCATCTCTGAGTCTATATGTGTTATCTTACTTGTTAGTGAATAATTTGGGTAGTTTGATCTAAAGTATTTAAGTCTTTCATTAACTTCTACATACTTCTTCCCCTTTATATTTATTGTTTTAAGTTTAGTCATTTTAATTTAATTTAAGTTAATAATATGCAATATGGTAAATAATTTTCATTAATCCTACTGTTTCTGAAAGTTTTTTTCAAAATAATTCGCAGATCCAGTTGACATTAGTCTTCCCATTGATCAATAAAATCACAAATCTTCTGACACTTTTCAAATTCTTGATCACCTTCGTAGTGTTCTAATAAATGATCTAACACTTCCATAAATTCTTTAGTACAATTTTTTGGTATTGTCTTTTTTATATTTTTAATGTCCTCAAATATATAATTATAAAGATCATCTTCTTCTGTATGATTTACTAATAAATCTAAGTTATGAGTATTTTTTTCTAATTTGCTTAATACAACTCGAAACAGGAACTTTCTGTAATTCTTTAATATAGTGTCTAATTTCTTCGCCATTTAATGATATTATTTTATCCTTGATAACTATTTTAACATTGTCAATAACAGATTTTTCTGTATTTCCAAACCCACTTACTCCAATAAGATCCCTTATTGTCTTGTTATCTTTTAAACTATTTTTAACTATCCTTTGTAATTTTTTTTCCACCACATAGTCCTGACATGGGTTTGATTTCTTCCCATATTTTGCTATTGAGGGAGGTATGTTGTGGGTTCTTCTAAAAGCTATACTATCCATATCACATTCTTTTAATTAATTTTATTATAGGTAGTATTAATTCTGTGTATAATGATAGTGCAACTACATAACTAAATATAGCTATAAATATACATAAATACAATACTATAATAGTCATTGTTGTCATTATTAATATATCCATAATTTCAATTTTCTAATTTTTTTATAAGTTGATTAAATTCTTCTCTCATTGATTCTGTATCATAGATCTTTTTGTGCTTATCATATATATAATACACACCTATTTCTAATTTTTCTTCGTAGATACTTTCTTTATTCCTGTCCATAATTTTATTTATTTAAGTTTATTAGTGGACAATCCTCGTAATGCCAAGCGATATTGTCTTCATAATATCCACAAAACTCACAAGGTTTTACTTCCTTTTCTTTATCCATAATTTTATTTATTTTAAATGTAATCTCTATTTTCTACATAATCTTTATAAGTATCTTCTAACACTTGTATCATATCATCTTTTGTTCTACCCCCACTATCTATTGCAAGATTAATTAACCATTCTAATTCATCATTTTGGTCTGAACATTCTTCTCTAAACCACCTTATGTAGTTTTTTATTTGACTTCCTAAGTCTGTTGTTATTTCTTTTTCCATAATTTTATTTATTTAATGTTTCTATTATTACATCATCATAGCCCTTGTCTACCCATTCTTTTTTTTCTATTTCAGCATCTATTAATTTATTAAAGTAGTTTGCTATACCACCTACCCATACTATATACTTCTTTTCCATAATTTTATTTATTTAATTTTAATTCTCTATAACTTCTTGCGATATCTTCCAAATTATCTAATTCAGTATTGCTATATACACCTAACAGATTATTAGTCAAACCCTCATACTCATCATAGGTTTCATTATAAAAATCTTGTGCCTCATCTGTAAACATCATCTCAGTTCTTTCGTTGTCAGTTCCCTCGCACAATAAAGTTTCTGTAAATGTTTCAGCACCATAATTCATCTCTGTTATCTGTGTTGCCAACTCACCTATGTACTCCATAAATCTTGAATTTTCTATATA
>TARA_R110000824_G_scaffold54030_12_pt1 | contig 11125 bp, 13 predicted proteins | sample TARA_R110000824 | Tara Oceans TARA_R110000824 (sample SAMEA4397747) | marine metagenome | biome: Polar Biome; feature: [MES] marine water layer (ENVO:01000295) within the mesopelagic zone...; material: water (ENVO:00002006), including particulate matter (ENVO:01000060) such... | reverse complement strand
TAGTGGTTGTCCAGGACTTTGATCGCTAGGCTCAGGGCGACGTAGTGCGAGCCTCGAGCGTCTCGGCGTAGCCTCCGCAATGTCTCAAGGGCGTACCATGTCTCGTCTAGGTGTCGATTGATCAGGACAGCATCGTCAGGAATCCGTGGGCGTGGCATCTACTCTCTCCATGCTGCAGGCCTGCAGGGCCAGCGGGCTGCAAGCTGCGGGTGTTGGTTGGTACGCTGGCCAGTGACGTAGTCTAGTGTTGGTGCGTGTGGACGTCAACCCCACATTCGGGATGGGAGGGCAGGCAGGTGATCGGCAAGCTGGTGAGCCTGGCCCAGGTGGTGAAGAGCGAGGGGGCAAGCTGCTAGTGTGTCGTGCAGGCCAGTCGGTCCCGGGCCACGGCTCGCGTGCATCCTTCTAGTCCGCCAGCAGCTCAGCAGCTCGAGCCGTCAGCCGTCGACCTGGACACGATCACACATGATGCCAGGCGGTCCGAAGGAATCGCCGAGGCCGCTAAGAAGGACCGACCCCCCGCCCCCGGCGGGGTCCCCTCTCCTACTTATCCCCCACTTACCGCTACACCAGTTTGGGACCCCTATGGGACCTCTCTCTCCGCCTGGTACATTATGTACTAGGGTTCGATACCTTTTGACAGTGTTGTCAGTGGCTGTTATGGTGTAGTTGCCTTTTCCTCCTCACGGGGCAGCCAGGGCTTGTTGACTCCATGCGATGTGTCTTGGCTGTCTCGTGAGTGTGGTTCAGTTGGGGTATGAAGATGCCTGAGACTCAGGAGCAGTTCAGGGTACGGATGCAGGCCAGTGGCAAGTGGCCTGAGTTCGCGGCATACCGTCAGGCTTTGGAGAAGCATGACAGGGAGCCTCGTGACGCTTGGATTGAGGCGGCCCGTGCCTTTGGCTTCGAGGGTCATTACTCTCAGCTCTCGAGGAAGAAGGCTAAGGCTGAGGCCAACCCGGTTGTATTGGTTCAGGATGCTCCGAAGGAGTTGTTTGCTGGCAAGCCACAGGGGAACGTCCGTGGTGATTTCCAGTGGGTTTACTCGAATCTGGGGGTATTGGACATTACTGCTGAGGACGCCCCTAGCAGTGGTGCCTGGGGCTTGCTGGAGTATGCCCGGACTGAGCCGAGGGAGTTTTACAAGAGTTGGATGTCGATGGTATCTCGCAGTGTTGACACTGACGAGAAGTTAGAGGGGTTCAAGTCAGATGCCACCAAGTCCGTTGCTGAAATCGCGGAGATGCTCCGATCCTTCGAAGGAGCTCCCTCTCTACAGGATGGTCCCGAAGGGGATGCGGGAGAATCTGGAGTACCGGAGGGGTGTGCTGGAGAGGACGGGGTCCTCGAGGGAGGAGCAGAGGGTCCAGTGGGAGGCTTGTGCGAAGGATCTGCTGTATTGGGTGAACACGTTCGTCTGGACGTTCGACCCGAGGAAGCCGAACCCGAAGCTCCCGTTCATAACGTATGAGTACCAGGACGAGGCTTTTATGGCCTTGGAGGAGTCCCTTCCCAGTGGGGACGGTGCATTCCGTGGTAATGACGTGGCGATTGAGAAGTCGAGGGACATGGGGGCAAGTTGGATTTGCCTGACCCTGTTCGCTTGGAGGTGGATATTCTCGCCGTTTCAGAGCTTTTTGATGGTCTCGAGGAAGGAGGGGTTGGTGGATGGGAGTGGTGACTCACTATTTTCCCACATCGACTTCATCAACAAGGGTCTCCCCAGCTGGATGCTGCCTGAGATGCGTCGTAACAAGCTGAAGATGATCAACCTGGAGAACGGGTCGAAGATCGAGGGTGAGAGCACCACGGACAATATTGGCCGAGGTGGCCGTAGGACAGCGTTGCTGGTGGACGAGTTCGCGGCTTTTGAGGGTGGTGGATACGACGTTCTCAGTGCGACTGCCGACAACACGAATTGCAGGATCTTCAATAGCACCCCGAATGGGACTGCGAATGCCTTTTATGCTCAGCTTCAGAAGGGGACTCCTAGGCTGCGGTTTCACTGGTCGAGGCATCCAGAGAAGGCTGATGGGCTGTACGAGGGTGATGATGGCCGCCCCCGTAGTCCTTGGTATGACGGGGAGTGTTTGAGACGTGCTCATCCAGTGGAGATTGCCACTCAGCTGGACATTGACTACCAGGGTAGTGCTTACCCGTTCTTCGACCCGAAGACCTTGGAGAGGCTGGGTACGGACTTTGCGAGGGTCCCTGATCATCAGGGGCACTTGATGTTCGATGATGAGCGGACCCCTGAGTTCATGGAGTCAAGGGAGGCCCGGGGCAACTTGAAGGTTTGGACACCTTTGGACGTACATTTATTGCCTCGTGACGACCATGACTACGTTGTTGGGGTCGATGTGAGCCAGGGTACTGGTGCCAGTGAGAGTGCTGCGAGTGTCGTGGACAGGAGCACTGGTGAGAAGGTGGCCGAGTTGGCTGACAACTCGATGAGCCCGAACAAGTTTGCAGAGCTGTGTGTTGCGTTGTGTCACTGGTTCAAGGGTCCTGGTGGCAGGGCTGCGTTCCTGATCTGGGAGGCGACTGGCCCGGGCCGTACGTTTGGTAAGACGGTGATTGAGGAGTGCAGGTTCGGCAACGTGTACTACAAGACGAATGATCAGTCGATCACCAAGCGGGAGAGTGACAAGCCAGGCTGGTTCTCAACGAGCGAGGGGAAGAAGGACCTGTTGTCGAACTATCGTGACGTGTTGTTTTCAGGCGTGTTCATCAACCCGAGCAAGAAAGCGTTGCGTCAGGCTGGCGAGTTCGTGTACCTTCCGAATGGTAGGATTGAGCACGGGGGTTCAACTAGCACGATCGATCCTACGGATCGCGGAGATAATCACGGGGACGTGGTGATTGCGGACGCATTGGCTGCTAAGATCATCAGGGAGAGAAAGAAGCGAGGTGTCAAGTTGGAGGCTTCAGGGCCACCCGTTGGCAGCTTTGCATGGAGAAGGCAACAAAGGGAGACAAGCAATGACGAGTGGGACTGATACCCCTAATGGGGATATGGTCGCTGAGATGCTGCCTGACGAGGAGATTCTGCAGGCGGATGGGTTTGACGAGGCGATCATCGGGTACGCTGAGGTGTGGCGTGAGGAGGGCCAGAGGAGGGTCATGGCCTACGACCGGGACAAGTGCATTGACATCCTGATGGAGAGGGATGGGATGGATTGGAGTGGGGCCAACGAGTATTTCGACTTCAACGTGGCTGGTGCGTATGTTGGCCCGGCCACCCCAGTGTTCATCAGCGAGACCTCTGAGTGCGATCACATATACCAGACCCTTGATGACGGGACCAAGCTCTGTTTCGAATGCGACCACATCAAGGGTGACGAGGAATGAATCCCAACAAGACTGAGCATTTGAATCGGCTCAGGAACGCGATGCGATTCTCCAGGAAGAAGCTGGAGCCGTTCCGTCGTCGTCACAAGGAGGCGGTTGAGCAGTACGTTGGGATCGACTACTCAGAGGGTGGCAGTGACAAGCCGGTATATCTCAACTTGATGGAGATTGCCGCGAACATCTACGAGCGTCAGCTGGCTGCCAGGCCACCGAAGGTGTTGGTGTTCACTCACAGCTCCGAGCTGCGTCCGTATGGGGTGAAGCTCGAGGAGGCGATGAACGCGATGCTGCGGACGTATGATGTCCACACCGCGTTGAGACGATGTGTGAGGAATGCTCTCTTCTCGATCGGGATCTGTAAGGTTGGCACGCAGGTGATCGGGAGCTACGAGGAGGAGGGTTTCGACTTCAAGAAGACCCGTCCCTACGTTGCTAATGTCAGTCTGGACGATTGGGTCCATGACATGACGAGTAACGTGTGGGAAGAGGTCGACTACTGTGGCCATCGGTACAGGATGTCCCTGGAGGATGCGAAGCGTGAGCCCTCATTCAAGAAGTCTGTGAGGGAAGAGTTGTCCATGATGGACGACTCGAGCTTCAATGAGAGTGGCGACGAGCGGATCAGCACGATCAGCCAGGGCGTGAGTCGTGAAGAGGGTCAGCTTGAGGACAAGGTGGAGCTGTGGGAGATGTGGCTCCCCAGAGAGAAGCTGATTGTCACGATGGGCCCGAACGAGGGGGCACCTCCATTGAAGGTGGTTGAGTGGAATGGGCCACCGAACCCACTGGGCCCGTACCAGTTGCTGTATTTCAACGAGGTGGATGGCAACTCGATGCCACTGGCCCCTGCGATGCTGTGGAGGGGTTTGCATGACATATCGAATGGATTGATGCGGAAGCTGGTTCGAGAGGCACAGCGGTACAAGATTGTGGGTCTCACGAGGGGTGTGGACTCCGAGGATGCTGAGCGGATCAGGATGGCCAGTGATGGGGAGATCGTTGGCGTGGACAATCCTGATGCGATTCAGGAGAAGCAGTTCGGCGGTATTGATCAGCGTAACTTTGCCTTCATGCTTCAGATCAAGCAGTTGTTCAGTTGGCAGGCCGGGAACCTGGACTTGCTTGGTGGGTTGGGTGCTCAGAGCGAAACGGCCACCCAGGACCAGTTGTTGCATGCCAGTGCGAGTCAGCGGATCTCGGGGATGCAGGATGATGTGCGATTGTTCACGAAGAAGGTGATCAGGGACTGGGGCTTCCATCTGTGGAGTGACCCCGTGGAGAGCTACCCGATCCGTCTGAACTCCAAGCCTCTGGGGGCTATTGACACGTTCCTGACACCTGAGGAGCGAAGCACTCACGACTTCCTGTTGCACGAGGTGGACATCGAGCCGTATTCGATGCAGTTCGTTTCTCCGCAGGAACGCATGGCCAAGCTGAACCAGATCATCACCGGGGTGGTTCTCCCGAGCCTGCAGATCATGGGCCAGCAGGGTCTGGGCATCGACTACAAGGAGCTGCTGAACACCTACTCCAGATACGCTGATCTGCCCGAGTTGAAGGAGATCATCGTGGGGCTGGAGGATGTCCCCCCCGGGAGTGAGGGCTTCGGTGCCCCAGGTCCTGGCGAGGGAGGTGGCGAGGCAGCCGGGCCTCAGACCAAGCGGACTGTGAACGAGCGTATCTCACGGCCTGGCTCGACCCCGCAGGGTGCAGAGCAGACGTTGGTGAACCTGATGATGGGTGGTAATCCTCAGCAGGCTGAACAAGGCGCGATGGCAAGGGGAATGATGTGACCTACGATAATCGCGGCTCCGTTGAAGACACCAGCCGATGGGACGAGTTGCAGAAGCTGAGGGCTCTTCGCAGGAAGAAGGCCCAGGGCCGTTACGATATCTCGGCCAACGAGACTCTCTCCAATCCGCTGCTTCCTCCTTGGATGACCCCGAGTGCCCTGGAGACGGCTTCTCCGTTGGGCGTGGTCCCTGCTGAGTTCACTGGGATGGATGTGAGGAACGTGAGAAGTGCCCCCACAAGAGAATACCCGAGCGAGATCTCCGGGTTCGGGAGCAGCTACTGATGGCCGGGCGTATAGATGAACAAATAAGACGAGGGGAATACAACCCGACTCAGATGAAGAGCGCGAGGCTGGGTATCCAGAACTTGGCAAACAAGTTCTCCACCAGCACCGACCTTGAAGACTTGAAGTTCTGGCAAAACTATATGGGGATGGATACTGCTGGTGACTATGGTGCGGCAAGAGGCATCGCTGGAGCCAAGAACCTGCAATACCGGAGTGCTGACCCGGAGGCGTTCAGTTCTCTAGAGAGGCAGATGGACATTCTTCGGGGGGAACTGGACCCTGACTACACCAGTTTTTCATCCGGGCTCCGAACCGAAGGTGACGGAAGTGGTGAGCAGCAGATCAGTTATCCTCAGCGGATAACCCCCATGCAGTCCCCGTACAGGTTTCAGCAGGAGATGGGTCCTGCCTACTTCGGGGTTGGCGGCCTTCAGGGTCGTAAGAAGAAGCAGAAACGCAGTGCTACTGGCAACTTCTGGAACCAGATTGGTGGTGGCCAGGGTGCAGCGTACCAGGGCCAGTTGGCCCCGATGGTGAATCAGGCGTACCAGCGAGTGACAGGATTGTTCAGCCAGGGTGGAAGCCAGCAGGGTGGAAACCAGTTCGGTGGAAGCCAGTTCGGTTGAGGTGAAAGAGATGCCAAGGAAAAAGAAGCCGGGTAACATGACCCCAAGCAGTCCTCCTGGCCAAGGTGGTGGTGGATACACTGGCCCCCCAGTGATGGGGCCAGGCCAAGGCATTCTCCCGCTCCCTGACCCGGGGAGTGACGCAGACGATTTCTTTGGCCCGTTCGGGACTGGCCACAGGGGGACCGGCCCATCACCGCCCGTTGGCACTGGCCCGTTCGATCAGACGTTTGACGATTTGGGCAACCTGTGGGAGTACGGGACCACTACACCTCATTGGTCTGAGGCACAGATGCTGAAGGCGTATGGGATGAACCCGTTCCGTGCAATATTCAACAAGGATGAAGCCGAGAGATCCGTCACGAGTGCCGAGATTGACAGGATATTTCGCAATGTGTCAGGTGGTCTTGGTCATTACACCGGCTCGATGATCCCCGGTCTCTTCGGGGGTGGTGATGGACCTGTTGCAGGTGGCCAGTGGTCTGTCCCGCCTCGGACCCGAGGACCCGGTGGCACACTGGGTGGCCAGTACCCCCCAGACACTAGCGTTCCAGGCGGAACTCATACAATTGGCCCAGGTCACCCGGCGTTTCCGTATCCTCCGGGTGACGCTGGGCCGCCACCTCGTGGCATCAACCAGGAGGCATTCGACAAGTTCAACATGGGAGATCCATTCGATCAGGCCGAAGAGTCAGAATCACCGGCCAACCCGTGGCCTAACAGGATGAAGAATCGCAAGTGGAGGCTGCTTCGAAAATTAGGGTTCGGGCCAAAGTTGCCGAAACAGCCAGGTGGTATGCGTGGGGGACCGCAGCAGCCTCAGCCGCCACCAGAAGGACTTTCCGATCTCTTTTAGGGAATAAGATATGGCGATACCGCCCCGAGGTTATGAATCTCAACCCAGGTTCAGCGAGTTTGCGCCCGGACCCGGCACTGGCTTTCCATCTGCACCTCCTCCTCCTTGGGAGCCAACGCCCCCGGGTATGACTCCCGGCCCGGGAATGCCCGGGATGCCCGGAGGACCTGGGATGGGCCCCGGAGGACCACCAGTCCCCGGGTTCCCCGGGCAACCATTCAACCCACTCCCCGGACTCCAAGACCTGAACATACCCCTCCTCCCCCCCGACCTCTTCAGGGATATGGAATTCGATCTCGATTTTGGCGACGACTTCAATGATGAGCCGTCAGTTCCGTACATCCCCGGACCCGACGACCCGGACCCGAGTCTTCCGACAATCCCGCTGGGGGATCCCCGCAACCCGCACCCCGTCCCGGGAATGGGCCAACCCCAGTCCTTCATGCCCGAGGAAATGCCATTCAACTACTATGCAGGTATGCAGTTCGGGGGTCGGCCCCCTCGGAGGAGACGTAGGCCTCCCTCTTTCATGCAGAATATCCCTTACTCGAGCCAGCTGGGCCCAATCGCAGGATACCTGGGTTAATGACTGTCGTGTACAAGATCAACGGGCAGGAGGTGGCTCGCAAGGAGTTTGTAAAGGACTCGAAGGGGGCCGGACAGATCCGCAGGAGCTACGAAAGTCACCAGGTCATCGTGTCAGAGGGGGCTGCGGTACACCCCAAGGATGTCAAAGAGGCGAGGCAACATGCCCGGAAGCATGGGTTCGCTATTGACTTTGACAGAGAGGGTCGCCCACACTTCACATCACATACCCAGCAGAAGAAGTACCTGAAGGTGCTGGGGATGTACAACAAGGACTCCAACTCGTAATTGGACACATGGAAAGGTAGCGAACATGCCAGAGGAACAAGTGCAAGAAGATCAGCCCCAAGTCATCGAGACTCTCCCTGAGGGTGAGCAACTCCTTTCTGAGGAGCCCGAGGAGATTCTGGCTGACGTAACTCCAGAGGAAGAGGCCCCACAAGAAGCGGGTGGTGAGTCAGATTTCCGCAACGATCAGTATGCCCTGGGTAAGGCGATGGGCCTGTCTCCTGAGCAGGTGCGTGGATTCGACAACCCTGAGGCGTTCGATTCCGTGGCGAATCAGTGGGCTGCCAGGATGCAGTCCACGATGAATGAGTCAGACGAAGTTCAACAGCGTCAGCAGCAGGCCCAGGAGGAGAAGTCGCAGGGTCGTGAGGTCTTCGAGTTCTCGGATCCCACCGATTACGATCCTGAGATGGTCGAGATGAACAAGTTCTACACCGACAAGATGGGGAACATGGAGAACACGCTGAACGCGGTGTTGATGCACACACAGAGAATGCAGATGGAGGCTGCTGGCCGAGAGATGGACCTGATCCTGAACAACATGGATGAGGGGATCTATGGCCGAGGGCGGCTGAACGATCTGAATGAAGGCGATGCCCTGAACCGCATTTCCGTGGCTGACGAAGTCGCCCGGTTGGGTCAGGGTTACTTGGCGAGGGGTGAAGGAGTTCCCCCACTAGATGTTTTGGTTGACCGGGCCTCACAGTCCGTTCATGGGAAAGAAATGAGCCAGGCGGCTCTACAACGTGTCTCCGACAAGGCAGGTGCCGTTGCTCGGCAGGCCACCGCGTTACCCCAGCATCGTGACGACGCTCCGAATGCTGGATACGAAGCGGCGGTTCAAGCGGCTGCAAATTGGCAGGCTGAGCATGGTATGTCTTCTCAATAGGGGACTATCACAAGGACTAAACCATGCCATATCAGGCAGATGATTACGCGGATCTCGTGACGACTACGTTACGTCATCTCGAGAAAACGACTTGGGCCGACATCGTTGTGGACAATCAGAACCACATCGCGTTGCCCAGGATCCTCAAGAAGAAAGCGGTCCAGTTCGGATCCGGTTTCGGCTACCAGTTCAATGTTCGCTTGTTCAGCAACAATGCAGCTCGCAACGTGAAACTGGCAGAGACCGACAACCCGACGACCGCTGACACGCAGAAGACGGGCAACATCCCCTGGCGTCACAGTGAGACTCACTGGTCACTGGAGGAGCGGGTCATTGCGATGAACCGTTCGCCTTCTCGTCTTGTCAACCTGCTCCAGACCAGTCGCGTTGACGCGATGACTGACCTGGCCGAGTTGATGGAGTCGAACTTCTGGTCGAAGCCAGGCAGCTCGACTGACAGTCTCGCCCCGTTTGGGGTTCCTTACTGGATCAACACCACGAGCTACTCCACCACGGGTGGCTTCAATGGTGGACGGCCCACTGGCTTCACTGATGTCGGTGGACTTGATCCCAATACCTACTCCAGATGGAAAAATTGGAACTGCCAGTATAGCGCCGTTTCAAAATCCGACCTAGTGCGCAAGTGGCGCGAAGCTGCGACGAAGACGGAGTTCAGACCCCCTGTTGAGGGCCCGTTCTCCAACATGGGGTCCAACTGGGGCTACTACACCGATTACACGGTGCTGGGAACCCTTGAAGAGATCCTGGAGTCCCAGAATGACAACCTGGGTAACGATGTTGCGAGCAAGGATGGAAACACAGTCTTCCGGCGCATTCCGGTCGAATGGGTTCCGTACTTCGACAACAACTCCGGTACTGGTGACACGACCAACCCGATCTACGGGATCAACTGGTCCGTGTTCAAGCCGTGCTTCTTGCAGGGCGAGTACATGAAGGAAACGAAGGTGCAGCCGCATCCGCACCAGCACCGTACTATGGTGCAATTCACAGACTGCACGTTCAACTTCTCATGCGTTGATCGCCGCAGGGGTGGCTTCGTTCTGAGCAAGTAGTTTGAACCTCACGACACCAGGCGGGTGGCCATCGCTACCATGCCGCCCGCCTGGTTGTTTTCCTGTCTGGTAGCACTGGAGTTCTGCTCAAATGACTGCATACGTCCAACACAAGGGCCCCACAGGGCCAAGTTCAGCCCAGACTCGCGGGCTTTCGAGCCGCATCTGGGGTCGTCTTCCTGTCAAGAATTGGAGCGTCGGTCTCGGCGGTCGGTTCTTCCACGATGACTTCATGAACCACCCGGCACACATCAGTGCCCAGACCATCGGGAACTACGGTAGTTACATCGATACTGGGGTCACGCTGAAGCAATCCGCTACTGAGTCAACTGGTGCCATCGAGGTTGCTGGCAACAATGCCGACAACGACGAGGGCAGCATCATCAGTGGTGGCGGTGCTGGCGGCATGGTCAAAATCGATGCCTCTGGTGCCCAGCGCATCGCCTTCGAGTGCCGGTTCAAGAAGGCAGATGTGGACGACAACGGGTTGTCGTTTTTCGTCGGGCTGTCCGAGGAGGGTTCCCAGGTTACTACCGCCCTAGCGGAGGACTCTGGCGTCCTCAACGACAAGGACTTCATTGGTTTCCACGTCCTTGCTGATGATGGAGACTCTCTCGATTTCACTTGGAGGAAATCGGGTGCGGCTGTCCAGGTCCATGCGGACATCGCCACGATGGCCGCTGACACCTACATGAAGATGGGCTTCTTGTACGATCCGGTCAGTCACCCCAACGACAAGAAGATCAAGATCTTCATCGACAACGGGGTTGAGGAGTCGGTCTACGTCACGCAGACGCAGCTGGACGCGGCCACCTTCCCGGATGACGAGGAGTTGTGCTTGTTCATGGCAACAAAGATGGTGTCTACCACAACCACGGCGAGGCTTGCTCAGATGGACTGGTGGGCCCTCGGGGTTGAAGACTAGTAGATCCCACGACAGCACCCGGGGGGGCGGTGGATCTCCTCGGGTGCCCTGCGAAGGAGAACGGCAATGGCCAAGAAGAAGGCAGCTGCCAAGAAGGTGGCGAAGAAGACAGTGGCAAAGAAGGCTCCGAAGAAGGCCGTGGCCAAGAAGGCTCCAGTCGCCTCGGAGGAGGTCTGTACACTTTCAGTTCGTGGAGTGATGTGCGATGGATAGTGTGAACCTGGAGCGACTGGAGCACATGATTGGCGGCCCCCTCTCAAAGCACGTCGTCCATGCGTTCAACCGGCTTGAGAATCAGGCTCGTGTCACCAATGCAGAAACGCATCCGAGTGGATGGATCCTGGCAGTCTGCAACGAGATCTCGTTCCTGAGCGGTCGTATCGCTGACCTGGAGAAGGAGGCGGACCCTGAGGACGACGCGGGCTCCCTTGAGCAGTCTGAGCAGGGGAACA
>TARA_R110000824_G_scaffold165338_1_pt1 | contig 11130 bp, 5 predicted proteins | sample TARA_R110000824 | Tara Oceans TARA_R110000824 (sample SAMEA4397747) | marine metagenome | biome: Polar Biome; feature: [MES] marine water layer (ENVO:01000295) within the mesopelagic zone...; material: water (ENVO:00002006), including particulate matter (ENVO:01000060) such as...... | reverse complement strand
GGAGTCAACATGGGGATAGGTGCCGCTACTGGTGGCATGGGTAGGTTCTTAGGTGGCGTGGGCAAGAATGCTGCGACTAGAACTAACCAGAAGTTGATGCATAAAAGCCTCACCAAGGCGGGCATAACCGGTCCTGAGCATAAGAGGGTCATCCGGAAACTTACGGAAATCAATAAAGGAAGGAAATGGTATCAACCGCGTAAGGGACTTAATGTGCGGACGGATGTAAAACGTCCTGGATATACTATCAAGCCTCCCTCGAAGGTAAGAAGGGTGCTCAAGGAAAGCGCGATACGTGAAGGAGGTCTGACAACTTGGGGTGTTGTTGGTGACATTCTTGATACAGCTTGGTTCAATGAGCAATTAGGTGTTGATCAGCTCCTGACTGATCCTCATTATTTTGTCCCGATGCTTGCGGGTGATTCGGTCTCTATGATCAGTGGTTCTGTTATTATGAACCGCTCACGTTCACTTAAGCAAAAGGCTCATTCTAAGCGAGTGAACAAACAGAAGGCATTGCGTGATGCACAACAGAAACTGATTAATCGTAATGGCGCTGATCGTTGGATGGGTCCTACTGTAGAAACGGACAAGAAAGGAAATTACAGTGCTGCGTGGCTTGACTCACTTAGGCTAGAGGATCATCCGGGAGTACACTTTGCCCACCGTAAAAACATTAACGAGAATGGGGATTCCCAGTACATCTGGTATGACGCGTCTGGATATGGCGATGCACTTGGCCGCCGTTGGGAGGCTGAGCACGGAACACCTGGCGAACATAGTGAAGCAAATCTCGCGTTAATAGAAGCTGAAGCACCTGCCTTAGTTTCCTATAAAACGGATGATGCTGGTCGTATCTATGACGTCGAGATACCGGACGCGAAGAATCAGGATTTGATGATGATTGCTCTCAGGGGGCAGTTTGGTGGTAACATTCGGCCCGGAGTAGATAATAGGCCTCCCTTGCGTGAGGGTTGGACGCGCGTCGAACAGGAGTTCGGAGTGGAAATGCCCCTGCCCCGTCACGCAGTCTTTGAGTATATTACGAAAGAAGACGGTTCCGACCGCCACATCATTGAGCAAGTTCTTCAACGCTTTGGTTATGTTGAGCGTACGGCACCTAACGTCCTATCGGTCACTGATGCCTACACAGTTCATAATGATGCGGATGCACGTAGACGTGCGGCAAGACATATGGAGTATTGGGATGGGATGCCGATCAAACAAGATTGGGGACATTTCATCGAACGCTTCGCTCGTACGGCTCAGATGAAAGACGTGCCGATGGGTAACGTAAGAAACGAAGCTCGACGGATCTATAAGTTCTATAAATCGAAAGGAGTGGGAGAAGAAATGGCGATGCGTCTAACCCTCCGTACGGTGGAGCGCACTGGTTACCAAACCTTTTATAACATCTACTACGGAGACGCGGCTAAGACTGATTCAGATTTAGCTAGAGTTGTTCGTTATGATACGGTACATAATGGGCTCGATCCTAATATGCCTGTAATGCGAGTTGGTCGTCAACAGGATCTCGTCGAGTTTCATGAAACAGCTGGTGTAGTGTTCTTCCACGATCCAGACAAACGCCAGACACTCAGATTGGTTCACCGTCCTGAAATTGAAGAGGGAAGGCCGATGAGTATTGAGGTTTTCCAAGCAGGCGTAAAGGTACGTGAAATACCCGTACGTCACACATGGGCGCAAAGGATTGATGAGGACATTACGAAGTTGATTAAACCTGGTTCATTGACCATTGATCAGATGTCTTCGTTGAGTCTCGCTTGGGGTCAAGTCAGCGAAATAAGTAAAACTCCAGGAGTAACTTGGGGTGGTCGTGTAACTGATGCCGAGAGAGGGTTTCTATCCGACATGGTTGACGGGTTCGGCCTCGCCGATAAGGCGCGTATTATGATGGTGAAACAATCAGACTTGCGTGACCCGAAAACTCTACGTGAGATGGGTATGCCTGTATTGGGCATGTATGCAAATACACTGGGAGCTACCACACAAGGTGCGGTAATTCACGTGAGACGTCGAGATCCGTCCGATAAGTCTTCTATCCCCGTATATCTCGTTGTGTGGAACGATCAGTTCACTATGCCTGAAGGGATGCCCTCCGAAGGAACGCGTGTTGGTTCGGGGTTTAGTACTTGGATACATGAACTTGGTCACGTCGTTCATAATGAATTGTTCAGTCGCAACGAAATGCGACATTTTCGTAAAGGGATTGGTGATGATTATGCTGCGCATGTAGCTAAACTCGAAAAGAAACTCAAGAAGAAGATTTCTGAGCTGAAGGAAGGTGACACGGTCCCGGCTAAGTGGCTCAGGAACTTCAGCGACGATAGATTGCTCAGAAGGTTTCTGTACGAAAATGTTGGGGTCGATGAGAACGGAAAACTTAAACCCGTTACCACAGAAGACATCAAAGCTTACATGGAGCACGCGGAGGTCGCTGGAGAGAAAGCCCAATACGTAACTCAATTCAATGAGTGGATGGCGGAACAATTCTACAAGTACGCCCAGAAGAAAAGTGCGCCTGTTTACAGTTCAGTTGATAAGTTCCACAAGGGGTTGGTCGATATGTGGAAGAACGTGTACAAGAAAGTATTCAAAGGGGATGTCGATTACGGTGCGCGTTCGTACCAAGAGTTCATGAAGCATGCCCACCACAATTTCTATACTAAGCTCATGAGGGAGCGTCATGAAGTGACCTTAGCTTTGTGGCAGAGTCGGTACAAACTGCTTGATGGTGAATCTGAGTTCTTGAGCCGGAAGCTTTGGGAGAGTGACTATCATCCAAATCTGATTAAAGCGTTGGAGTACAAACTCGATACGTGGGCTGAACGTAAGAGAGCTACTAACTTCAACAGCCTTGTTCATCGTGCGATTAGCGAACACAAAAGCGGTGCGACAATGATCCTTAATCCGGCTATCATTGATCCTAAGTCGCCCGAAACGAATCCACGACTCAAACAGCTCGACGAAATCTTCTTTGGTATGGAGCGCACACGTCACCGTCAGCCTTGGGGTGGATATGGTCGGTGGCAAGGTATGCAAGCTGAAGAGGTCCAGAACGTCCTTAAAACGATAGACAGAGCATTGTTCGGGACTTGGGTAGCTGAGAAACGTCCTGACCTGACCACAGAAGAAGCAGTAGAAGCAGGTTATAAGACAACATTAGATCCGACTGGATTCAATCCTGGGACTATTGTAGAGGCAACATCGCTAGCACAATCTATAGTAGCTCGGTGGCTCCAAGGCGAACTCGAGGGGCAACATGGTCCCCGTGAGGGAGGCACCGAGCTGCTTCGTCATTCGATTGAGAGTACTCTTATGTCGATGAAGAAGAGCATTATTGAGACGTCTACGTTAAAGACTGACAATAAGTTCGGTTCTAAATCACCTGTGCAATACTTCGTTAAACCGGCAGACGCAGGTAAGTTAGTCGAGTACATGACTAACACTCATGGTAACGAAGGTTATCGCTTTGAAGTACAATCTCGGTATAAGGAGATTAAAGGTGGGAAGGCGAGGAGAGAATACTTCGTTGTTCGTAAATATGATGAATTCCTGGCTCGGTCAACCTTTGATGAGAAGTATACTCACGTATACGACCACACCCTGTCCCGTTCAACTAGTGAACAAGTGGTAGCCGACAACTTACATAACCTGGGACATGACCCAGAGGTTGCTGCCTTCCATGATGACATGCTTGGGGACGTTCTGCCGTCACGAGCTTATCCATTGATGGGACAGAAGCGTGTTTGGGGTGAGCGGGGTAGAGCACAATCACTTATGCGAGCTGGTATTAGACTAGCTGATCGCGTACTTGATGCTTTTTCAGGTACGGGAGAGTTGAGTGCTATTGCTGTTCGAGAAGGGTTTAAGGGAGAAGTGCTCGAGAACACTAAGCACACTCCGCACAGCAACCTTAAACGAGCTTTGCGCGATGACCCTGAAGGATTCGTTACTCGAGTTGAGCAGCTGTTTGCTCAGATCGAAAATGAACCACGTGAGAAAGCCCAGAAGATTCTGCGTGAACAATCTGAGGATGATTCAGCTGCTCTGTGGTTAGCGCAAGTAATGCAAGCACGTGCGAGAGAGGTAACTAGCGTTAAAGACGTTTCTATTGATGCCGGAAGAATGCATGAAGGTTACGTCTTTAGAGCATTAGCTGAGGCAAGGCGACACGCCCGCAACCCGACTGAGCTAACATCAGTAGATGGATGGAGGTTTGCAGAATCTGCGGGTGCAGGTGATCTACTCATTATTGATCCTCCCTATGTTGGACGTAGTACCTACGCAGAAGATCGTGGAGAGGTTACGGTTGTTGACCAACGTAAGAACCTCGAAAAAGTCTATGCAGCAGCAGATCGAGGTGCTAATGTAATCTATTTTGATAGTCATCCACGTATTCGACAAGAGTTGAGAGACAGAGGTTTCCGTACCGAGACGGTTAAAGGAGATGAGTTTGTTGCGTTTAACTTTTTAAGGACAGTTAAACCCGAACCGGGTCTTAAACCCGGACAGCGTTGGGGTATTGATCCTAACGACGAGTGGAGGAGTCACCGCGAGATTACTTACATGGATGACATGGGAGAGGCTATAACGAGTTCCATTAAGAGGGGCATCGACAACGAGCTACTCCCTGCTGAACTACTTGAAGAGTTCGACTCAGTCCTTAAGGAGCTAGACGCTGAGGGAGGGAAAGAACAGCTAGATGCGATTGCTCGTGACTTCGGCGCAGAATCTGCTGAATCTCTTAATGATCTAGTTGCACTTGTTATGGGTAGTGCTTTCAAGCACCCTAAGAAAACGGCAGAAGCAATCAGTCTGTTGCCCGATCGGACTAAGAACCTTATGCGGGGTATCTTGACATTTGCGGTAGACCTTGCTGATAGCGTTGAGCTTAAGGTTAGGGCGGCTAACGTCGAGATGAAGGAGACTGGAACGACGCTAGATGCTGTTAGTGATGTTAAGGCGGGCTTAGCGAAAGCGGCCGAGGAAAAGAGTGATATTGGTCCTATGTCGACTATGATGGCACGACTTCACCCGGGTGGCGTGAGTGAAGCTCGCGTCGAGGGTAGTCTGTGGCGTAAACCTTTCCAATGGTTAGAGACACTCTACGGTCAAACCTTTGCAGGTATCCAGCACTTCTCGGAATCTCATCCGTTAATTCGTGATGCCGCTACCTCTCTTTACATGGAGACTGGACTGCAGAACAAGATTTACTCTGATATCACCGACCAGTTTCATGCGAAGATACCGCCTACACCCGGCGATCCCATGGCGGAGGTTGATTACAAAACAGACGACCCTGATAGATCCTTTAGAGTTGTTGCCGAGAGTCCTAAGCTCAGTGATGCATATAATCAGATCAGATTGCTGGAGCAGAAACGTGGACAAGGCTTGGGTGAGCTGATGGCTAAGAACGATAAAGAGCTGATGGGACTACTCAACGATCTTGAAGCATCTGAACAGCAAGCGATAGCTGACTTAGTACAGCGTGGTCATAAGGCCCAGGAAATCTTGACTGTATACCGTAACCAGGTGGGCAGGGAGATTGATCGAGTTAGTGCAGCTAAGTTCCTGATCAAAAAGACTTCTGAAGGCGACATGACTTCAAGAGAGGCGTTGGGAATGATCGAACAACTTGACAGTAAGTTGGAAGAAGGTACCCCGACGGTTCTTGAGGATGCTGCTTGGGAGTTGGCACAAAGTGCAGGCATCGACCTCAGCCATGCAGAGACTGTAACTATGTTCTTTGCGCGACTGAAGACGGCGAGTGCTGAGCTACACGAGTTCTTAGCGAAACGTCCGTTCTATGTTAGCGAGCGTCGTATGAAACAGTTCCACGTCAGTTACATTGAGAAAGGTGACAAGACGACAAGCCTAGCTGATTTTAGTACCCTCGAAGAAGCTGAAGCGTTTTCGTCTGAGGTTAAAGAAGCAGGAGGTACTGTGGTACGAGGCCGCCCAATCGATACACAGATTCAAGCGTCGCTGAGAAACTCTGGTGCACGTGATATGCTGGAAGTATTAAGAACTGCTACGGCAAAACGTCAAGCTGTCATCGATGAAATGTTTGGTGACGTTGATCCCGAAATGGCGAAAGAAGTCAATGAGCTACTCATAGAAATCGAGACCGATGTTTCAATCGAGAAGGAAGCGCAAAGTCCGTTAGCTGTTCTTCGTGCATCTGAGGGCAAGAAGCGTAAGCACAAGGGCGGCCGGGAACGCTTTAATATGCTTGAGCAACAACTTGAACATTCTCGTCGTGTTGGGGTAGCCCTAGCTCGGAGACGTTCCGATTCCATCATCTCGCTGACACGTCAAGACAGAGATGCTCAGAGTGATCAAGGACAAGACCTCGTTGCATTGGTTGAACAAGCCAAGACGAATATGCGTAATCCTGATCCAGCGGCCGGGGTTGCGTTATCTAAGTTCAACTTCTCGATGTTCCTGGGGATGAATATGAGTTCGGCCCTTATTGAGATCGGGCAGTACCCGTTGACCTTGACACCTATTCTACGTGAGCTTGGTGCCGGTGCAGCTGAGAGTATTGCTACTCCGACTAAATTGTTATCGTCATCGTTCCGTTCGATGGTGAGTAGTCGTAAGGAAAAGATTGCGGGTGCGGGCTGGACTGAACCTGACCACATTGAAATTATTCGGCGTGCTGAGAAAGAAGGTAGACTCAATATCCGCCGTTACATTGATGCGGAAGACGATATCGTACTTGACCGGGAAGCTGCTGCTCGAGTAGGGCGAGGTGAGGATATGCGAGGGAGCCTTAAGACGTGGAACCCGTTCTCGTTAGCTTATCGACTTGGTGCGAGAATGTATGCACCCTTTAACCGCTTCAATGCTGAACTCTCCTTAATCTCTATTTACGAGACTATAAAGAAACGTAACCCTGACATGGACCCTGAAAGCCTCTACACACAAAGTGTGAGGTGGGCAGACTTAGCGAATGGATCAGCAGGTAAGGCTAATAGACCTGTCGGATTGTTTAGCTCAGGTACAGGTGCGACAAGGACACTTGCTCAGACTTCATTTGGTCTGATGAGTTTCACCAATGCTGCGGTAGCCAACTGGATGCGTTGGATTAAGAAGAGTCAGAGTGAGGTGTTCGGTAAGGAAGAACGCAAAGCATCTCGGAACGCACTGACTCAAGCAGTTGCACTACATGTTGTAGGTCTTGGTGCAATGGGCGTGCCTCTGGCTGCCTCAATCAATACAATCTTCGCTAACCTCTTTGGGGTTGACATGGAAGATGCAATACGCGATGCATTGACGTTCGAGGACGAGAATGAAAGCGATGGAGTCAATGACTTCTGGGCTAACTTCGCTCTGTACGGTGCGATGCACGCTACGGGCATGGCTCCTGACATTCAAACTCGCTTAGCCATTGGAGGTATGGCAGGAATCAATCCCTACAGTGGATGGGACGCACTTAGTGTTGCTGGACCTGCTGCTAGTTACGTGGTCAATACCGTAAGAGCACTGGGAGATTACCATCACCAGGGTCCAGACACACAAAGCAAGATGCTACGGACAGCTACTCAGCTGATACCTGTAGGGGTTAGGAAAGCTGCTCAACTATCTCTGACTGATGAAGGTCAAGTAAGAGATCGAGCTAACCGATTCATAACTACACCAACGGATGCTGAGAAGGCTTGGATGATGCTAGGCTTCCGTCCTGCTCGAGTTAGAGATGAACAGACTCGCTTGCTGGAAATTACCCGTGCTCAGAATGCTGAGTCACGTACACGGAAACGTGTTGTTTCGGAAGCTCTTGGCTACCTACGAGGAGGCTCGATTCAAGCTGCCCAGCACACATTGCTCCAAGGCGCAGCGAACCAAGAAGGAACTTCCTATGGTGATCTGTACCGGGGACTCGAAGAGCGGTACATGGTAGAACGCTTTGGAAGAGGCTATGACTCAGGTACGGTAACAGCTTCTAAAATATCTGCACAAGGTCTCGGAAGATATGCACGACCAACGAATACAGAAATCTACCTGAATCGTCTCGGACTACGTAATCAATTCGGAATGCCTGCACGGCCTACAGCTAGTCAGCTCCGAATCAATCAACGAGCAGATCAGTTTATGGGTGCTAGTCCGTTCATGACCTCAGCTAATGCTAAAAGTCTCGCTCGGGAAGAGCAGCAGATTGACGCAAGGCAACGTGGGTTTAGTCCGCAAGGATTCGCAAACTTCTTTGCCCCTCTACGATAAATCAGGGAGGACCGATCTTATCGGCGTTCTCCTTGGTCGTGACGACCTGGCCCACCACACTACCTCCGTGTCGTACCTCACCAGCAACGACTTTCTCCGTGTCCTTTAGATGATGCAGAGCTTTTCCTATCTCGTCACGGTCCCCGTAGTCGAACATGTCTGCATAGAGTTTCTTCAACGGGACCCAGTTTGGGGCTTGTCCAAGGTATGCCGTTATCTTGGCTGCGAGATCCGCGAGAATGTTTCGGCCCGTTCCCTCGAACACCTTCGTTATGAAGGGTTCAATCTCGTCGAGGAGGTGGATCGCCCGTTGTATATGGTGAGGTTCGAGAACAAGTTGACACTTCGGGTTGTCGCTGAGTGCTATAAGCATAGATACTTTCCAAACTAACTGGTCTTTCGATCTGAGGTAGTTCTTCAACACCGCCGGGAGTGGCTGTCCACGCTTCTCGTAGTTCATACAGTACCACTCGTCAAAGAACTTGTCGGCGGCCTCGGAGGTCGTGAACTCTCCCTTCCGTGTGCGTATGATCTTGCAGTCCTCCATGCACTTTTTGTACGCCTCAGCCCTCTCCGGGTTAATGGTCGGCCTAGGCACAGGCGCACCCCGGTCCGTCGAATAGACGAATATACAGCGACGGGAGAAACCACCAGTGATGATTGACTGCTTCAGCATCTGGTCAGTCTGCTCCGGGGTCATACAGCCTAGCAACGTGATGTATGGTCCCTGAATCACATCGACACCGCGACCCTTCGTCCGGTACTCGAACAACTCACGATCATAAATCTCTGTGAGGAACTCAATGAATCCTTGTGGATTACCACCGGAGGAAAGTGCGACGACCATCTCCGATGCGAACATCGATAGGTGGGTGTAGATCCTGGGCTCACCGTCGAAAGTGAATGTCATCGTACAGGGAGAGTTCTCATTCTCTCCTGACATTAACTGGGTGATCGCTTCCCTCGTTGAAGTGGAGGGAGCTACCGGCATATCCAGGCGTTGCACCATCTGACGTGCAATGTCCATCGCCGTCGTCTTACCACCTGCTGGCTCACCTACCAACACAATATACATGTTGGTGTAGATGGTGAAGAAACCTGCATCGAGCCAAATCCGTCGGGAGATAGTAGATGACAAGACGGAGACAGCTGACCACTTGTGGAAGATCGTCGGAGCTTCGTTACCGGAAGCGTATTTAGCGTAGTTATCTAGGAAACTCATTCAATGATGTCCACCTCCTCGATGGTGGGTTTGAGTGGGACACCTGTATCGGACAGCATCTCGTAGTTGATTCGTACACGTGTGCCGAGTACAAGTTCCGGGCATTCCCAGAAGGCTGTACGTTGCTGGACAGTCAAACCTGAACCAGCATCTACTTCCTTACCGTTTGGAGTCTCCATTATGAACGAACCAAGGTTCCCTTCGAACTGTCCCTTGCCTTCCTTCAGCTCCTTGATCGTACAGATCATATCGAGCCAGTCCTTACGTTTCAGAATGTAGTTCCACCGGTTTTCCTTGTTACCGCACCACAAGGATTCATCTGGGTGCTGTCCCCGGAGATAACCGTACGGAGCCTCGAGTTGTCGGTAGATCATCCCTTCGTACCTCTGCGTCTTAAATAGTCTATAGGCCATGTCGGCTTGAATCTCGGTCGTAGCAAATACCGTCTGAACGACAGTGATGCAGCAGTCAAGGGAATCTGACAACCCTTGTAAGAACATCCACCTTTCGTGAAAAGGTTCAGGGGACGGTGCATCAAAGACATTAAATGAGACCTTCGCCATGTCTGGATGCGGCGATACTCGGTTAACTGCCACTCGTGCATTAATTTGTTGTAGTGAGAGTCCGTGGCAGTAGAGCTCTCCGTCGAGCGGCCTTTCGATTTTTTCGAGTGCTTCATGGATGTGCGGAAGGACGTTGGGGTCCCAAGACTTTTGTTCGTACGTATTGAGTCCTTTGCCTGGTACCCACAAGGCACGGATGCCATTGAGCTTAGGCTGTACATAGCAAGGGAATGTAATCTTTCCCGGCTTGTACTTGTGAGCTTTCATTGGTTTCATATGTCTGCTATGTATGTGTGGGGAAACAACTCTCGGATCACGTCAACACCTTTCTTCGTGATTTGATGTCCTTCGCTGCGTGCTTTTTGAATATAGCCACCTTGCCTTAAGATGTATATGTGGTTACTTGCGGCACTGTAGCTACTGCCGAAGCGTGCACTTACTGCTTTTGTTTCGAGTGCTTGACCTAAAGCAAACACGCAAAGGTAAGCAATTTGTCTCGGGCTAAGTACTGCGTGGTTATCTATGTGCTGATAACTTTGAAGGGCTTGATATGCTTTACGCGGGATCATCGTCCATTGCTTGTTTGAGTTTCTTGTAGGCACGAATGATCTTGTGGGCTTGCTTTACTACGTGCTCGGCGGCAGCTGACTCAGCTTCAATAGTAGTCCAACGCGCCTTGCATTCGTAGCATTGTCTACGCCTTCTAACCATAGCACCTTTACTAATGGTGGAAGTCTGCAATACCTTACTTCCTTTTTGCTTGCATTTTGGACAGTCCATGTTTCTCGACTTGTTCACCGGTTGAACGCGACTGGTTGACGTGTGCTGTGTGCACTTCTTCTAGCATCTCACGTAAAGCATCTGCTTCAAGTAAATCTACATGTAATGTACTCGCTAAAGGAATCCGCCCAACTTGAATTGCGATGTGATAGTTGTTCTCTTCCATCAAAGCCTTACAAGTAATGATAGATTTGTCAGATTCCCACTTTAATTTTATCGTGTTATAGATCATGGTAGTTTATTGAGTTCACCCCAAGAACGACCGCACTCGCCCTCGAACGGGATTTTGATTTCTTGTCCTGCTATCTCTAAGGTGTT
>TARA_R110000824_G_scaffold18676_1_pt1 | contig 11136 bp, 22 predicted proteins | sample TARA_R110000824 | Tara Oceans TARA_R110000824 (sample SAMEA4397747) | marine metagenome | biome: Polar Biome; feature: [MES] marine water layer (ENVO:01000295) within the mesopelagic zone...; material: water (ENVO:00002006), including particulate matter (ENVO:01000060) such as...... | reverse complement strand
GACCACAAAGAAGCGCAGAAAGTTCTCTATGGATTGCAGATGGGTGATACAGTTCACTTTGAAGGAAGGGACTTCATTCTCACCCCGGCTTCCAATGGCAATATCTCCCTCAAACAGGAGGGGGCCTGAGACGGTGACTCAACTGATAACGAGAGATAGCAAGCGGGTCGATCCACTCGACGGCTGGTGCAACTTCCACCAGTGCATCCACGAGGAAGACCGTGGCCGTATAGCGCCCGCATCCCCCAATCGTCACGACCACATGGACCCCGACCGAGGGCTGTCGATGTTTGAAATCTGGATGCGCGACAATCCTGAGTGTTGGGCCATCGTAACCCCCAACCCGGAGGGAGCCTGAGACAGTCCTTCACAGAGAATGGTGCCAGAGATGTGGAGAAGAACTCGACCCCACAAAATCAGTGTGGTTGGAGTTGGACACGAACACGGGCATTTACCACGACGATCAGTTCCCCAAGGACGGGGACTCACAGGGTGCCTTTGCATTCGGCTCCACTTGTGCCAAGAAAGTTGTAAACAAAGTGGCTCACGGTAGTGATGGCTACGACTGGGCTACCTGATTTTGAAAAGGAGATAAAGAGGGGGGTCCGAAAGGGCCCCTCTTTTTTTCGTCATAAAGTTTCACCTTACCACTTGTGCTACTTATATACATAGCTTACCTTGGTGTTATGAAAACTGACACAAACCCGGAAAGAAAAATGAAAAAAATCAAAATCACTGGCCGGATTTACGGATTCGACGAGAAGACTGGCGTGGAACGCTCCCGCAAGATTTCCTTCGTTGCTAACGCTGACACACCGTGGCCTGAGATTTCTGATCGGGCTTATGGGATCGGTTGGGATGCGAATAGAAACACGGTATGGGAGAGCGATGACCTACAAGAAGAACCGCACCCGAAACCTGAGCCTGTCGAAGAGTTCAATATAGAAGATTTTCTACTACTGTAAAAATAACCCGGAGAAAGAAAAATGCGATCTAACAAGCCGCTGGACCTCAAAGCACTAAGCAGACTCGGACGCACCTTGATGTTCTTTATACGCCGTCCCATAAGCTCATATCGTGTAGTTTGGCAGCATGAGCAGTTCCGAAAGGAGTGGATCAATAGGTTGTGGAATCAGCTCTTCGCCATATCACCTCTGGGGAATCGGTTGCGTTGGAAAATCAAAAGAGGATTGTGGCATTTGGGTTTCATCAATGACCTTATCCAACTGTGCCTCAATCGAATCAGATATGGTCAATGCTTCGTTGTGGAAAGTGGCTTCTGTTGCGACACTGGAAACTTTTCTCACGAACACAGATACACAAATCCGTGGCAAGCTTTCAAGGATCTTTACCACTCCAACACAACAGACTGGTCAGACGGACCTTCGAGTGCCCTTGTGGGTGATGGGCAAATGTGGGAATGCGATGACCATTATTCCCAAGCACCAGGTGGATGGGATGCTCTCCAAGCTGATCGTGAGGCAGAGGATCAAGAAAGATGGGAGCAGCAAATTTATGGGAGAATAATTTCCTAGGTACTTGTGCTACTTATATACACTCGTTACCTTGGTATTATGAAGATTAACACAAACCCGGAAAGAAGAATGAAAGTAACAAGATACATGACCGGCGAAGCTTATCAGTACAATGATGGCGGCCGAGCCGAAGCAGGATTCAAAGGCACAGCTGGTGATTGTGCTGCCAGAGCGATGGCGATTGCCTTGGGTCTGTCATATAAGGAAGCTTATGATGAGGTCGCTCAAGCGAACAAAAACCACGGATATGCCAAGTCAGCCCGAAACGGAGTCTACAAGGAGGTATTTTCAGAAGTCTTGGAAAGACATGGCTGGGTGTGGCACTCTGCTCCTAAGTTTGAAGGACGCAAAGCCCGAGCAAAAGATATGCCAGCTGGCACAGTGATTGCTCGACAAGCTGGCCATTATTGTGCCGTGATCGATGGTGTGATTCAAGACATCTTCGACTCCTCACACAAAATGGTTTATGGCTACTGGGCACTCAAGGTGAACCGAGTTCAGGAAGCCCGAGACAGAGTTGTCACAGCCAAGCTGAGAATCGTCAACATCGAAACACAAATCAAACATGCCTTGGTTTCAGGAAATTCCATAGCGATGAATCTAATGTCCTCAAACCGTAAGCGTTTGGGTGAAGCTGAAATGGAATTCGACATGGCTCTTGATGATCTAATCATCATCAGCAAGGAGGAGGCCTGAGACAGTGGAACAGAAAAAATTCTACATAGTCAAAGCCAGACAGAAAGGTGTGGATGTTACTTGGTGGGACTATCAAGAGGACGAAATCATAGTAGAGGCAAGAAGCCCCAAAGAAGCAGCTCGCATGGTCTACAGCAACTCCGAGAACCGCTTCGCTGAGAATAAAGCCAAGCTAAGTGCCACGTTGACCCACTGGAATGCTGAAGCAAGAGACTACGACCCCCCCAGTCTCCCCTCTCGGTTCTATGCTTGGAACAATGGGAAGGTCATCAAGGTAACAGCGTTTGAATATTACAATGCGAAAAATCTAGTGGTCGGAAAGCTGATCGAAAATCCATAGCATTTGTCAGATCCAGAAATTTCAATTAAGGTACATCTACCCGGAACGTGAAAACTGAGGCACAGCATGATTGCACCCCGTCCGATTGGACGACCGAAGCTTACTGACACACCGCTCGATCCTCAGCTGCTGCAAAACAAATGCGAGCAGTGCGGTAGTGTCTACGTGAAACCAAAATTTGAGCCGTGGAGCCGATGGCGGGCTAGGCGGTTCTGTTCTTTGCTTTGTTATCATTCCCACAGAAAGGAGCTGTCGTATGTCGGGTAGTCCATTTTTTACCAACGCTCAGGGTGAACACCAAAAAACTCTGTACCATAGCAAGCTGACACAACACAGCAGCTTGATGGTGAAATTCAAGCAAACACCATTCGTCTCACAGTACCCGAGACCAGGTACACCAGGGAAAGTTGTGTATCTCGAAGTGGATGATGGTTTCGAATACATCTATCAAATTGAAAACGAAAAGATTGTGCAGATTCTGGACCAGGCTGAACCGGATAAGTGGTACCGCATCAGTGCTGTTGGTAAGGGGGATCAGGCCGACATCAAGTTAATACCCAGTGATGGTGCCTCATCCTATGAGAATGACGAACGAGCGGCATTGCAAAGTGAATCAGCAGCCCCACAAAGAGAGAAGGCTCCAGACCCTTGGGTGTCAGCTTCATTAGGCAATCCCGTTCCTCCACCAAGTGAACCGACACCGCCGGATTATCCATCGGCATCATCAGCCGGACCCATTCCCCCACCGCCACCACCGCCATCAGGTAACGGCATCACGCCAACCCATGTTGATTGCACGGCTATGACGCTGGAAACAGTCAATGCATTTGAGCGAGCTGGCACGGTGCTTGAGTCGGATGCGATAGCTAGGATTTACAATACACATTTCATCGCCCTTTCGAAGCAGAAGGGCGGGTTAATCAGATAATGCTGGGATGGATTAAAAGAATGAAGAAAAGACGCAATAAAATTAAGCGTAAGCAAAAGCTGTTCGATGAGCAGTTCGGACCCAGGGCTGATTTTGCTCGTGGCTTCCCATGCATCATTGAGGGCTGTGGGACCTGGCCTACGCAAGCTGCTCATGTGAAATCCCGTGGAGCCGGTGGCAAAGCTGAGTCGAACATTGTGTCCCTCTGTTTGCATCACCATATGGAACAGCACCAGATGGGAATCCTCAGTTTTCAAGCGAAATACCAAATTGACTTGAAAAGTCACGCAGAAAGAATCGAACAGCTATATCAGAAACATGGAGGGGACGGTGGGGTTGACCTTCCATTTTAATGGCTAGCTTGCCCACCTACGAGGTCACGCTACCACTGCCACCATCAGTTAATGTGATGTATAGAAGCGTCTATCGTAGTGGCAGGATTCGCGTGGTCGTTTCTCAAGCTGGTCGAACTTTCCGACATACTTGTTATCCATTGCTAAAGGATTACCGAAAGCCATTCAGTGGAGAAATTGCCCTTAGTTGTGTTTTTTATTTCAAAACCAAGCGAAGTGATTTGGACAACAGATTGAAAGCCTTGCTGGATGTATTAGAAACAAACGAATTTGGGTTTGGACTATTTGACAACGACATCCAAATCATGGAGCTCCATGCACACAAGAAATACGATCGCAAGAAACCACGGGTTCATGTGGTCGTGACGGAATTACTCTCGAAGGAGGTTTAGTTATGACACCGCAATGGAATTTAGGTACAGCACTGGGATTGTTTTTGGTTGTTTTGTTGGCTTTGGTGGGAATGGGATGGGTGGCCGATAAGCTTGATGATGACGACAAATGGGGATGACCATGACTGATCAATCAGACCTGTTCGCTGGCTTCCAGGGCCTAACCGTCAAGGTCAAGCCAAGAGAACCGACACCAGCTACTCAGCAGGACAAGGTGCTGAGATACATCCAGACACGTGGAAGCATCACAGCCCTACAAGCCATGCAAGAGTTACGCATCTATCGCTTAGCCGCTCGTATTAACGAGCTAAGGGAGATGGCTTGGCCTATTAAAACCCTCAACGAACAGCACGACGGTGGAAGTCATGCGAGGTATGTGCTACTAGGTGACTGATCGCGGAAAACACCAAAGCATCCATACGGCCTTAATTGATGACCCTACATTTCAAAAACTGACACCGGAAGCCAAGCTGTGTTTCTATACGCTAAAACTCATGCTTGGAGCAGCTGGCATCGATGTGGTGCGGGCTCATCAACTGGCCATTGCTGAAGTTACAGGTCTAAATGTCACGACTGTTAAAACGGCATTAAGCGATTTAGATAACGCCGGCTTTTTGATGATAGAAAAAAATGTCCTATGGATTCGTAATGGTTTGCGTTTCAATCCGGCATTGAATCTGGACAACGATAATCATCGGAAAAGCATCAGGACACATCTGAAGGGATTACCTGCCTTAGCCATCGTGAACTTGTTTGCAGACAGATATGCCTTTGAAATAGTGTTTGATACCATCACCGATACCATTGCCGATACCATCACCGATGCCATCACCGATACCATTGCTGATCAAGAAGAAGAAACAGAAAGAAGAAAGAAGAAGCAGAAGAAAGAAAAGGCATTTTCTAAAGAAAATGAGGAGTCGAAACTCTCGTATGGTAGCCTAATGAAATTAGTGCGAGAGGTGGTGCATCTGAACCCAAGAGACAAGGAAGGAAAGGAGCAGATTAAACGCAGCGGTGATGTGTTAAACAAATGGATCAAGGCTGGCGTATCATTGGAAGAAATTGCGAGCGTCATTATCAACACGCGAAACATGGTGGACAATGGAGAAATTTCCTGGATCAAATCAGGTGCGCCATTTAGTTTATTAGCTATCAAAAGTCCAAGCTGGATTGACGGCTCTTCCCAACCACTATACAACGCTGCGTTGGATCATGGAAAGAAGGAAACGGATGTATTAGGAAAAAGGGATTTATCTCGTATTACCGTAGACTTAAAAGGAATGGAACCTAATGAGTAAGCTTACGAACGAGTTTGGTGCCCCGGACGTATTTCTAAAGGCTATACGTGGTCATCCTTATTCGATGGGCGATGCTGACTTCAGCGTTACCGGCCTAATAAGCCCACCACAGATATCTCGATTGCGAAAGAAGTATTATGAACACATCGTGTCGGATGTGCGTGATGAGATTTGGAAACTCCTTGGGTCCGGGGTCCATGCTGTACTGGAAGGGCATAGTGATGGCATCACCGAACGCCGGTTCTTCGCTGAAGTTGATGGCATAAAAATATCTGGTGCTGTTGATCTTATAAAAAATGGACACGTTACGGACTACAAAGTAACTTCCGTTTGGAGCGTCATTCGGGGAGCTAATTCCGGTTGGGAATCTCAATTGAACTTTTACGCATGGCTAATGAGACAAAACGACATGGAGGCGAAGAGTCTTGAAATCGTTGTTATCTGTAGGAACTGGGTTAAAAGTAGGGCCGATGAAGACGACTATCCATCCAGTCCGATTGTGACATTTGATATACCACTTTGGTCAGATGAGGAGCAGAATGATTTCGTAACTGAAAGGGTGCGGGCTCATACTGCCGAAGAAACGATGGAATGTACCCCAGAAGAACGGTGGGCCAGGGGTGCTTATCGTGTTATCAGAACAGACGAGGGGCACTGGGGAAAGCGTGTGGGCAAGGCGTTCGATTCACTAAGTGACGCCACGGCTTTCATCAACACCAAGAAAACCGGGAGCTATTCAGTGCAGGACAATCCAGATGTGGAATATATACGCTGTGAGGGGTGGTGCGAGATCGCAGAATTTTGTCCACAATGGCAAGGGGAACAAAATGCCAAGGAATGAAAATTCGACAGACTATCATCCAGTGATTGCACGACTGATGGAGATAGAAGAACAGCCGACATATGTTGATCCAGACCAAGAAGATCTGTTCGGTGCCAAGCCGGTGCTGCCCGAAATTGTGGATGATGGTACTCTCGACACAGCTGTTTCGTTTGGTGGGGAAATCTTTAGGTACGATTCTCAATATCGCTATTCCTTCGAAAACGACACTGAGTTTCTGGAAACAATTGCTTCGGAATTAGAGGATGAAATACCGCAGGAAAAAGTGTTGACGCTTGATGATGCACTGGAAGCTGCGAACAGCGACGTTGAAATAGAGCGGGCACCCAAGACACAAACCAGCTTATTTGGCGATGCTGAAGCATGGGAAAAAGACTGGCAAGGGATGCCGGATTTCTTACAGGAGGACCTGAGACCAGCTCGCACTCTGTATGTGCATTTTCGGACGGATGATGATGTGAATGATTTTCTGGATTTAATGGGGCAAACAATCACACCCAAAACGCAATACATCTGGTTTCCATATATGAAACTTGCGAGCTTTGATCACTTGCATTGGGTAGTGGACGAGGAACAACAATGACTAGCAATTTTTTCGATATCAAGCACCAAGAGCTGCTGTCGCTCTGCCCACCGGATGTTGACCCAACAGACTGGGGAAAATTCAGAAATAATTTCGCACTAACTGAACAATTCGTGGAGCTAGATCATCCACTCCAGCTGGATATTGAGTTGAACGGTGGATGTAACATGAAGTGCCCATTCTGTATTCACGGGTATGGGGAAAAGATACCCAACAAGAAAATGGCAATCGCTGATTACCACAGAATTATCGAAGAAGCTGTGGATATCGGAGTTAAGTCCTTAAAGCTGAACTATATAAACGAGCCGATGTTGCGTAAGGATCTCGAAAAGTGCATCAGGTATGCCCGCGACAAGGGGATCATCAATGTATATATGGTCACCAATGGGACGTGCTTAAACGCTAAAAGACGAGAATCGATCCTAGAAAGCGGGTTGACCAAGTTGTTCGTGTCACTTGATGCAGTGACGGAAGAAACCTACGACAAGCAACGACTGTCTGGTAATTTTCACAGAGTCGTAGAAAATATTGAAAAGTTCCTGGAGCTCCGTAACGATAGGGGTCTACAATTTCCGTTGGTTCGGGTAAGCTTTTTGAAAAATGCGATCAACATTCACGAAGCCGACGCGTTTCAAACATACTGGGAAGAGAAGGTCGACATTATTGCGTTTCAAACAATGAACGAGGTTCCTGATCAAAAAACTGGTTTGCTGTTGAAGCAGGAAAAGAAAGTAACCAATGGATGCTCGTTCCCTTTCAAGCAATTGGTCATTGATCACCAAGGCACCATCTTGCCGTGTTGCAAATTAGCAGGAAAAGAGCTGCCATTGGGAAATATCGCCGACACGACATTAAAGGAAGCATGGGACGGAAAACGAATGAGACATTTGCGACAGATCCACAGCACTGATGAATGGAAGGACCATCCAATATGTAGTGGGTGCATGGTGCCGAAATGATCAAAGTGAATGGCTGCCCCCTGTCACCGCTGACGCAGGAGGATTGATGGCTTGCATGTCGCACGAGTGCGGTGTCTGTGGGCACATGTGGTTCAATAATTCCTCGGCCTGGTCCTGTGAAGAATGTGGGAGTGGTAGGGTGAGCAGTTTCTACGATGAAGCAGATATGGAGCGTATAGAGGTCGACGCTAATGATGAAGATTGGGAAGAGGAGAGCCAATGAGTGATAGCCGACCGACAAGGTATCCAATTTTCATACCGACAAAAGGTCGTTGGGAGTCTAGGCATACGGCAAGGTCCCTTGATGCCAGAGGGGTAACGTATACAGAAGTCGTGGAAGCTCAGGAATGCGATGCTTACGCCGCTTCCAATACCGGAGTGAATGAGCTATTGGTGCTTCCATTCAGAGACCAGGGGCTAACGGCTACACGCAACTGGATTTGGGACCATGCACAGTCATTGGGTGTGGAAAGATTCTGGACTATGGATGACAACATCCAGGGATTTTATCGACTCTGGAGAAACACGAAATTCCCCTTTGGTGACGGAACCTTTTTGCGATGCATGGAAGATTTCGTTGATCGCTACGAAAACATCGTGATTAGTGGGATGCAGTACGAGTTTTTTTCTCCCAGACGCAATGTTTTTCCACCGTTCCGTTTCAATGCTCGTGTTTATTCCAACATGCTGATTCAAACAAACGCACTGGATAGCAATGGGGAGCCATATCGCAACTTTGGGCTGAATGATGATACGGATCTGAATTTACGGGTTTTGAAAGACGGACATTGTACCGCACTTTTTAATGCATTTATGGCAAACAAAATTGCCACCATGAGAGTGAAGGGAGGCATGACTTCAGAATATCAGCCGGGGGAATCGGGGAAAAAGGAAGATGACGGTCGATGGATCATGGCTGAAGCATTAAGGAAGAGGCATCCAGACGTTACCACAATTACCAGAAAATGGGGACGCTGGCAACATCAGGTTGATTACTCGCCATTCAAGAATAACAAGCCAATCCTTCGTGCTGGTGTGAGTGTTCCCAAGGGGACAGATAATTATGGAATGAAGCTGAAAAAGAAATCTTAATTCTTTGCTTTGCTACTTGTGCTGTGTATATACCCACATTACATTGGTGCTATGAGAAACATGCAAGGAGCCGAGATGACCAAGTTCACACAGCAAGACCAGCAAGATTTCGAAACGCTAGAAAAGCTAGTTGGGACAATAGTTGCTGTCGTTAATAACACCAACGATGGTAGCTGGTTGGACTGGATGTTGGTCAGATCAGTAGAAGAAGTGTTCGACGCTGACGGGACTTACGAACTCTTTGCACTTGGAAGGTATTACGACGGCCAAGCCATGGATGTCTATGCTGAGAGAGAGGCCACGCTTCGTCAGATAGAAACTGGAAAAATACCTCCACAGTCCGTACTGCAAAAATTAGATAAATAAACTTATCTCAACCCGGAGAGAACGATGACGATGTTGGAATTTGGGAAAGACGCTCCGTTTCAGATATTCACTGCCACACCATCAAGTTTCAGCAAGGCGTGCCATATCTGCCTGACACAAGCGACTGTGATTCATAAAGGACAGTTGGTATACCGTGCTGATGGTTCAGTACGAGACATGACTGAGGACAAGCTGTACTGTGATGACTGTGCCAAGAAAGCCATTATGGGGAGGTCATAATGAAGCGTCCAAAGCTCACGAGAAATGTGGTCAACAACTTATTGCTGCTAAGGGCCTACGTGCTTCAGAACGTACCTGGGTCGGTATGGGAAGGGAATGTGGTTATGAGTGACACGCTCGATTACATCCAACAGCTCGGTGAATGGTACCATGATGAAGGAGCCGGGCTGATCTTTATAGGAGAGGAAGACGATGTCGTTAACTAAGAGACATTTCGAGAAGCTTGCGTCAGCTTTGCACAATGCAAGACCTACTGATGTGTTTGGCTCACGCACTGGGACAATGTCGACCAGTGGTTTGTATAAGATGCAAACACAATGGAACAAAGACGTACAGGCAATATCTAAGGTATGCCAAGAATCGAATTCACGTTTTGATGCCGACCGCTTCAAGCAGTGGGCAGAGGAGGGGCCAGCATAATGTCAACAGATAACACACCACAGACACCACAGAGAGTTAATGGGCGAACACGGTCTGTATTGAACTATCGTAGAAGCATCTGGATCAATGATGAGCTATGGGACGCATGTACCAAGGCATCCGCAGAACATCAGCTACGAACTGGTGAGGTAATGAACAGATCGAAGTGGATAAGGAAGGTGCTGAGAAAAGGCTTGGGCAAAAAGAGGGTCAAAGGGAAAAAGCAGTGAATGATAGATTGAGCCCAAAAGGAAAGCGGCTTCTGCTACTCGGTGTAGCAGGAGCCGCTTCATGTAGTGAGGGGAGCAATAGCACTGCGATTACTCACAATCAGCCGACAGAAGGAAGCCAATTGGTTGCTGTTGCTCCCCTCAACATAGAGGAAACGGCTACGGATCAATGGGAAGTCCACTAAAGCACTTCACTGACTTAACCCGGAAAGGTATCCTCAACCACCGATCCGCAACCGTGAAATAACCTAAGCAATCACAACCATTAAGCAAACCCAGAACTTGACCCCTCTATGCGTAGCACAAAGATTCTAATGGAGGCTGGTGCCATGTCAGTCACTAAAACAGAAAAGCTCTGCGTGAGGTGTGCCCACCCAGTGGACGCATATGAGTGTCGTTGTGTGTTTTGTTTGTGGCAATACAAGGACCCGGGTATTGAATGTATGTGTGGTTATCTAAACAGAACGATGGCAGATAATGAAAGGGCCAAGTATCCAGTAATAATATGTAAAGCATGTAAGCGGGTGCTGTAGATGTCATGCCCAGCCGAATCGAAACCCCATGCAATTACCCACGATGTACGAATCTCAGTAGCAAGCCATATTGCCACACACACAAGAGGGACAGGTACTATGAGCAAGTGGAGCTCCGTGGGACACCAGCACAAAGAGGATATGACGCTCGTCACAGACGCTGGCGTAGGGCTGTCCTCGCTAATCATCCTCAGTGTAGAATGTGTTTAACAGAGGGCAGAGACTGCACAGCCACGGTGGCTGATCACATCATACCACTTGACCCCAAGAACCCTGGTGCTGGAAACTGGAGCGTGGAAGAGAATGGGCAGGGCTTGTGCCATGCTT
>TARA_R110000824_G_scaffold54700_3_pt1 | contig 11146 bp, 3 predicted proteins | sample TARA_R110000824 | Tara Oceans TARA_R110000824 (sample SAMEA4397747) | marine metagenome | biome: Polar Biome; feature: [MES] marine water layer (ENVO:01000295) within the mesopelagic zone...; material: water (ENVO:00002006), including particulate matter (ENVO:01000060) such as...... | reverse complement strand
GTTTTAACCGGTGGTACAACTCAGATAGCTTATCAGCAGGAACCCGATTCGGTGATCTGGCTGACCCGAGCCGATGGGCAGCTCCCGGCACTAACCTACCAGCCGGAGCAATCGGTTATTGGCTGGTCCCGCCACATTCACGGCGGCAGTTTTGAAGGCGGCAGCGCGGTAATTGAAAGTGTTGCAACAATCCCAGGCCAGGATGGCAGTGGGCAGTTCAAAGACAGCTCTGGCCGCCATGAGGTATGGGTCGCGGTCAAACTTGAGATTGGCGGCAGCACAAAAAGATTTATTGAATGTATGGAGAAACACTACAACGGAGAAGAGGATCTCCAGGAAGAAGCATTTTATGTAGATAGCGGCTTGACACTGGATAGTCCGGTCACGGTCACCAACGCCACGTCGGCGAAACCGATTGTTATTACGGCCGCCTCCCACGGGTTTAGCGAAGGCGATACCGTTAGGTTTGTTAGAGTTGATGGCATGACCGAGCTGAATAACCAGACTTACAAGGTGTACGAAACGCTGGACAATAGTTTTGAGATCAGCGGCGTTGACGGCGTCTCGATAAGCGCCATATCAAGAGCGAACCCTGGTTCAGTAACGGCCGCCTCCCACGGTTTTGTCACAGGCGACCAGATAGCCATCCACGGTGCCAGCGGTATGACCCAGGTCAATGGCAACGGCTACGCGGTAACGAGAGTAGACGCCAACACCTTTACCATTGGCGTTGATACGAGCGGGTATGGTACCTATACTATTGGCGCCTCAGCTTATCTTGGTGTCGATGGAACGGCTTTTACTACCTACAAGGCCAACGGCCAGGTCAGAGAGAAAGTATCCACTATATCAGGTCTAAACCATCTAGAGGGGCAGACCGTCCAGATACTCGCTGATGGCGCTGTTCAAACCACCAAGACGGTAAGCTCCGGGGCGATCACCCTGGATACAGCAGCCAGCGTGGTTCATGTTGGTCTCAGCTACGAGCGGCGCTGGAAATCGCTCAAATTAGCGTATGGCGCTGAGGCGGGGTCGGCGATCGGCCAGCCAAAATCTATTGCCGATGTAATTCTCGTTTTATTGGAAGCGGCGGAGGGCAGCCTATCGGTAGCATCCGTCGATGCCGACGGTGAAGGCGCATTTACCCCGCTTGATCTTAGATTGGCGGGTCAGATCGATGGTCAGCCGGTACCGTTTTTCACCGGTGAGAAATCACTTGGCGTTGAAGCCGGCTACGATGAAGACATAAGAATTGTGATTAAAGGCACGTCGCCTACGCCCGCAACGGTGTTAGGCGTATCGCCGGAGTTGGAAACAACTGGATAAGCTACCAGTAACAGCCAGGGGGTTTGAAGCCCGCGACCTAGATGATTTTAAACTGGCGCCGGCTGAACAGGATATTTTTAAAGATGTCGATCTCTCGAAGATTGCCGAGGAGAACGACTGGCAGGGTAAGGCAGTTACCGTGCTCGATGACGATGGCACGGTGCTTGGCTTTATCGCCATGATCGATGTCGATACGCCGGATGACCAAAAGGTCGTTTATGTCAGCTACATCGTCGGCGAGCGAGCTAAACAAATGCCGATATTACTGACCAAGGCGACGAAGGCCGGTCTTAAATTTATGCATGAGCATCAGAATATAGACACCATTTTGGCTGAAGCGCGCGAAGGTGCGCCGAGCGAATGGCTTAAATTTTTAGGATTTGAACAAGACGATCAAGGAGTCTTTTATCATGGAAGCACTATTATTCGGCGCACAAGCTAGTGCCACCGCAGGGGTTACGTCGGGGCTAATCGGAACCGGTGGCCTCTTTAAAATGGGGACCATGCTCTCGTCTATCGGCACTCTTTCCAGTGTCATGGGAGCGATCGGCGGCGGCAGCGCAGCCAATCAGGCAGCGCAATTTCAAGGCGACATGTACGCGCGCCAGGCGCAGCGCGAACGTGAGATGGGCGAACTTCAAGCCGGTCGACTGCGCACAGAAAACGAGCGGGTTGCCGCAACTCAACGGGCGCTTCTGGCATCGGGCGGACGCGATATATCAAGCGGTTCGGCGTTGTTAATCCAGGGGGATCTCGCCGAAGAAGGTGAATTTAATGCGCTTCTGACAGAGAACAACACAGCAGCAAAAATATCGTCGCTGCGCAGCCAGGAAGTACTTGAGCGAGCCAGGGGAAAAAACGCAAAAACTGCCAGCTATTTTAGAGCTGGTTCGTCGTTGCTCAAGGGCTCGTCGAAAGCATTTGGTTAAGGAATAAGTCATGGTAAAAATACCCACAGCAGCCGATCTAACTAAAGTAACTCCCCAGCAAGCACCCCTGGTCCAGGTACCAGCGGGCGCTTTTGGCGAGCAGATAGCCCAGGCTGCCGAGGATCTTGGCAGCACGGCGATGCAGATCGGCGAGAAGATCATGATACAGGCAGATGAAGACGATGCCAAGATGCTCGATAGCCAGCTCTCAAAGAGGCTGCGTGAAATAGAGTATGGCACGGATGATAAACCAGGGTTTTATGGTCTTCAAGGAAAAAATGCCGTTGACGCTCATAAGAGCTATAGCGAGCGCGTTGAAGAGGCGCTTAAAGAGTTTGGCAGCCAGGCACATTCGCGGCGATCCGCGCGACTGTTCAACCGGGCTGGCCGGGCCAGGGTCTCCAGCACCCTGGATAGATTCGGCAGCCATATTAACAGCGCGCGTCTAAAGGTAAGCAGTGATGCGAGCCTTTCTGTCATCACAGAGGCAATAAGCAATGCGGAAAAAAACGCCGGTAACCAGAAAGCGATCGATGAAAATCTCAAACTGATAGAACTCGAGGTCACTAATCAAGTGATACGCGAGCATGGTGACCCTAGTAATATAAAAGACCCGGAAAAATACAAAAGGTTTAAGGATTACCTCAACCGTAAAATCCTGATAGAGCAAACAAAAGCCCATGTAGGGGTTATCAATAACTTTTTATCGCGCCCTAATGGGGGCATTGCGGCCAAGAAGTATTTTTTAAAAAACCTTGTACAGATAGACGGCAGTGTGCAAGCGGCTTTGCGCGATAAAGTTAACACCGCCTCTGTCCTCCGTGACGCGCAGCTTAAAGTTGATGAGATCGTGAAAGGTCTCGATCTTAGTAACCCCGATCATGCAAACAAAGCTCGAAAAGCTGTCCGCACTACTACCGTCGACAAGGTACGGGAGAAGGCTCGTATAAACCTTAGTCATCGTATCGCTGAGGCAAAAAGCGAACAAGTTCTAAAAGATAACCAGCTTCGCGACAGCGCGATCGCGAAAATATTTGGAGGGAATCATGCGGATATAACCCTAGAAGAGCGCCAGGCGATGGCGAAAAACCTGGGCACGGCACGTTTTCTGGAAATAGGACCATCGATGGTCGCAGCCATGAAAGCGGGTCTTTATAAAGACCCCGATCCAAAAACGACCGATAAATTAGACAATATGACCGATAAAAAGTTTAAGGATGTCGACCTTTACAAAATTATGGACAAACTCGGCCTCAAATATAATTGGTACGTAGCAAAACAGAACAAGATAAAAAAAGCGTTTGAGCAGGGGCCGGACTATGGGCCAAAGGCAACCTCGGTCAAGAGCGATGCGATAAAAAATAATAACATACAAAAAGCCGATCAAGAATTGTTTAAAAGTCGTTTTGACACTCTGGTGCGCATTGCGAACGAGGATAGAGCAAAAGGCGACGGAATTAAATCTGACGAGCTCCAGAAGATAGCGGACCGCCTGACCATAGAGATCAAAAAACAAGGTAAGTGGTACGAAATAAATACGGCAAAACGAGCATTTGCTGTCTCACAAAAAGCGACCGGCCCTTATGGCATTGATCGCCCTGGCTACGTCATAACCAATGAGAAAAAAAACTGGGACAATGTCGCTCGGGTACTTGGTGAAGATTTAGATCTTATCAAACAGGTCATGAATAAATTAGACGATGAGGACATAAATATGACACTGAGCAATATAAGAAGGGCACTCAATATGCTGCCTTCGCGAGGCGGTTATTGATGGCAGAACTCGATCTTAGCGGCATAACTAAAAAGAAATTTGAAGAGGAAGACCAGGATGTTACCGTCGGCGGCGGCATCAGTCCGGGGGACGTTAAACTTGGCGCGCCCACTCCTAAAGCCGATCCCCCTCCCGAGGCAGAGGCAGAGGCAGAGCCCGATCCCGAAAAAATAGATCTTAGCGGAATTACATCTGATGCGTTCAAGCAAGAGGACAACGCTAACATAGATTTCAACGCCCAACAGAATCCGGTCGAGGTTCGCCGCGACAGAAAACTGGCGACCGCGCTCGATGTTGATGAGCGTCTTGTCCATGACAATGTCAGTATGGCGTCTGCGATCGTCAAAGCGCGTGATCTGAGAGACGGCACAAACAATCATCCAAAAACGCAAGCAATACTAGCCTCGCATTATGGCTCGGCCGTCACCGACGACGTCGACGTCCTCAAAAATCTTGAGGATATTGCACAAGATACAGCAGATAAATCACGGGAGTTTACCTCTGGCGCGATGATGATGTTCGGTAGGGGGTTATCCGGTCTCGGGCGTAATTATGAGATATGGTCGCGTAATTTTACTAATCTAATTGGTCTTGGTGGGGTAGCTAAAACCTTAGACGAGAATATACCGCTTCCTTGGTATTTAAACCCTGAACAAATACTGAGCCGGCCTGGTGTGACTATCAAAGGCGCTGCTAAGACAGTGGATACAAAATCCCAGACCGTCGCCTCGGATATTGCTAGGGGTTTAGGTCAGCTTACCGGTCAGGTTGCGCTCGCGGCTCTTACCAGGGGTGGGTCGGTAAGGTCTGCGACCACACTGAATACACTTAAAAAAGCGATCACTAACCCGTGGTCACTACTGATGATGTTCGGCCAAGGTTCAGATGTTATAGCGGAGAGAGTTGATAAAAAGGGCGCTAAGGGACCGATGGCTGATACAGCAATTATCGGGGGAGGCGCGATTACGGCTTTTACAGAAAGGTTTGGCCTAGAGAGACTTCTCAAGCATCTTCCTCAAAATGTTAAAAAAAGATTACGTAGCACCCTCTGGGATATTATCCAGTCAGGCGGTTTTGAAGCTGGCCAGGAAGTAACTGAGGGTATCGCCCATGACTTTTTGACCGTTGCGATGGTCGACCCTGACCACAAAATGTTCCAGGGGCTAGATCGTGAAGCGATCGCGGCTGGCGGATCTGCTGCTATTTTTAGAGCTATCGTCCATACTGTTGTTAAAGGCCGGAAGATGCGAACGGATCATGTCCGGGCCAAGCAAGCCGAAATGTATAAAGATCGAATTAGCAAAGCCCTGGATGCTGCTGAAATATCTAAAACGGCAACCGAGAACCCTGAAGTCTTCATGGAGGTCGTTAGACGGATCGTGGCAGATACTGACATGGAAAATGTCCGGGTGAGTGCTGCCGGCGTCCAGCAGCTATTCCAGCAAAGTGATAATCCTCAAGGTGTATTTGAATTTTTTGAGGCAGCGGGGATTGAGCGGGCTGAGGTCGAAAAAGCAGCAAACCTTGGTTTGGATATAGAAGTAGCCACACCGAGTTTTATATCCGCGATTAGAGACCAGGATATGCGCGAGCTGGTACTGCTTAACGTGCGTATGGATATGGATGCAAACACCGAAGCGGAAGTTCAGAGCTTCAAGAAAGAATCTGATGAACAAATTCAAGAGGCGATTGTAAAATTTAAAGAGAGTATCTCCGAAGCCGACCTCGATAATCCAAGCGTTTTACCGGGTCGAATTAAGGACATGGTGACTGAGAAGATCATGAAGACAGGGAAGTACAGTGCCGAAGGTGCGCAATATATAGGTGATATGTTTGAGGCGGCGGTCTCTACCACGCTCGCGGACTACCGGGAAAAAACTGGCAACGACATGAAGGGTGAGGAGGTTCTCAAAGAATTGTTCGGAGAGCTGGACATCAGAGCTGAATCCTTTGGAGAACCAGCTCCGGCTGACACATTAACTTTTGAGGGCTTCAATGTTGATGCCGATGGTCTTCCGACAACTCGACTTGAAACCGATCCAACGGGAGGTGAGCTCTCCCAAAGCGCAGTCCCCCTTCAACGTCGGCCGATGCCCCTCGAGGGCACGGGTCGCGCCGGCAGGATAACTAACTGGGATATGGGTACCGCCCTCGATCAGCGTCATATGGATAAATATGGCGAAGTGCTCGACCCGCAAAATAATGAAGAACACTATAAAATTGTCCTTGATTCACTTAACCGCGAATATATCAATCAGAATCGCGAGGAGGATGCCGGCACCGGATGGTACCTAGAGGACATAAGAAGAGCCGTTGAGGTAACCACGGCGATCATCCCTGAGCTGAGTAACCCGGTAAACCGGGACATGTTCCTGACCCTGGCTGCTCTTTTATCGCCGCAGCAGAAACCTGGACCAAACTGGGAATACGCCATCCAGGCGATGCAGGGATATCTGATGACTGGTAAGATACCTCTAAAGAAACCAAACGGAAAAAATTGGGGCGTAAACGCAAAAGGCTTAGAATTATTTCAACATCTTATTGAGTCTAAATCTGGTTTATTTGTCGGTAAAGCACATGGCCTAGAACAGGCGATCCAGTTTATCCAGGCAGCTCACCTCGGCAAAGACCTGGCGAGCGTCCGACGTGATAGCGATATTTTTAAGGAAAAAGATAAATTAGCCGGGTACAAGGCCAATGAAACAACATTAGCTGAATATTTCTTTGGCGCTTATATGTTTGGTCCTAAAGTAGGCGACTTCATGATGAACGCAACCGGCTTTGACCAGGACGCCGTAACCGTTGATTTATGGCTCGCAAGAACCTATAATCGCCTTATTGGACGGGTGACGGATGTAACACCGGGCGCGCGGAAGAAAAAACAAATTGTGTCCGAATTAAGAGGCGTTAAAGAACGTGCCTTAATCAAACGCCTTGTTAGAGATCTGGCGGGCAAAAACAACGTAGACCCAAGCGCTATGCAAGCAGCGCTCTGGTTTTTTGAACAGAGGTTATATAAAAATCATGGCATCAATACCACAAGTGAAAATTTCTCGGGCGCGGCCGAAGCGGCAGCGAAAAAACGCTCGATCTCTGTCCCCAGAGCAAGTCAAGATGATCAATCAGATCGCCAAGCTCAGAGCGCAGCACAGAGCGAATTATACCAGCAGAATTTAGTTAGCACCCCTGAGTTCCAGGAGTGGTTTGAAGGCAGCGAAGTTGTCGATGAGAACGGGCAGCCGATGGTCATTTATCACGGCACAACTGTTGGGGTCGTCGATGGCGACATGGAATCAGGTGAGATGCCGCGGCGACGTTTTGCGGTAGATAAATGGTCTACGTGGGGTCACCCTGGCGACATCGGTGAATGGTTTACCGAATCTACAGAGGTTGCCAATGTTTTCGCCGAAGGAGAAGGGGCTCACATCCTGCCGGTTTATGTGTCGATGAAAAATGCGATGCACTACGATACCTACGAAGATCTCGAAGACGAATTGGCAGACTCTGAGCTTGACGGCCCGGAGTTCCAGGATAGTCTCAAAGAAGCGGGATACGACGGTATCATCATTGATGAGTCGTTTACTGATGCGCGTGTCAGCCGTCGCGATTTTATTGCTTTCAGTAATGACCAAATACGCTCCGCCGTTGCACCTGAGCAGCTCTTCCAGCAGCCGCTCCCTACAAATACACCCGAGTTCCAGGAGTGGTTTGAAGGCAGTGTCGTCGTCAAAAATCAGGGTTTTCCAGAGCCGCTGCGGGTTTATCGCGGTGAGCATGGTGCCTCTCCTGGGCGGATAAACACCAGGCTTCCGACGATTACGTTTACCAGCGAGCCGAGGGAAGCAAGTATTTATGCTCTAGAGCCAAATTCTGCTTATGATGAGGCGACAGAGGCGAGAACTTACCCTGCGTACTTATCTATCAAAAATCCAATTCTCAATGACCCAACCGATCATTGGATGGAGTTATCGGTTCTTATAGATGCCCTCGGCACGGATGTTGTGGAGCGTTTGATACTTGACGATATGTCCCTCAGAGAGAGCGTCATGAATGACCCAAATGACCCTCTCGAGTATCTATCTGAAGAGTATGGGTATCAATTTGACAATATTGATGATGTTCGCGTCCAACGGCCTGACTTGATTGGTCAAATGCGTGTTGAAGCGTGGCGTGTCTTTGATAATGAAATGATTGTCGAAATGCTGAAAGAAAAAGGTTTTGATGGGGCTATTCACGGCGGGTTGCCAATGACCGCTGATGCGATAGGTTTGAATTGGGATGAGCAGACAGTCGAATATAAAGTATTTAGCCCTGGCCAGGTTCGCTCCGCTCTCGCACCCCAGCAGCTCTTCCAGAGAGATGACGATAAACCCCAAAGCGTACACCGGAGTGATTTTACAACAACCGTCGCACAAAAAAATAATCTTGGTCTCTATTCTGCACTTGAACAGGCTGTCCTCGATATGAAGATTCCTGGGTGGAAGAATAACGGTATGGCAACCGGCAAGGAGATATTAGAGAAGCTCATAACAATGGAGGGTGTTAAAGCCGATGAGCTTTATTGGGTGGGTATAGCGGATTTTCTAAAAGTATTCAGGACAGGTTTATTTGATACAGCAGCTCAGAGATTTTTAAGATCGGAAGATGAAGCCGGATCAAGAGAATTAAGCCGGGAGAAACTGGTTTGGATGACGCCGGAGGATTATATTAAAATAAACGGCAAGACCCCCAGTATGATCGATGAGGAAAAACAATGGGATGTTGCGACGTTGAGCGACATGCACGCGGATTTCGAAACATTACCGTCACTCACATTTACCCACGATGGCGAAGGTACGGCGACCGTAACCGGCCAGGAAGGGTTCCACCGGATGTCGTATTTTAAAAATAAGAGCGATCTCATACCGGTTATGCTGGTAAGTTCGGAAAGTGGTAAGGGCGCCGGCATACGCTGGGGAAAACAAGACGACAAAGAGGGCCACGATTATGTCCCAAATAAACCGACTGTATTAAAAAGCCCTGACGGCAGCGCCCAGATCGATATGCCGATGGACGTCAATCAATATCCCATACCTAAAGAGAAACCAGCCGGCAAAGATGTCGAGCCAAAACCGATTGATACTTTAGCTGAATATAGCCGGACCTACATTGAGCCACCACCAAAAGAAAAAGATTTCCAGGCTAAATTCTCGCGTGAGGAAGTCCATACTTTCATCAGAGATAATGGTGTGTCTATCGAAGAATTTAATTCCGCCGATAGAGGAAAACCCCACGAGGAATTGGACGAAGGTGAAATTAATGAAAATACTGTTAGCTATGACCCGGAGAACATTATAACGGCCGATGATTTAGCGATCGACGATCATGAGTATTATCTTAATCTTGATTACGCCGAACAAAGCCTTATTGATCACAAATACGATTCCGGGGACTTCACACTCCAGGCTATGGAAGAGCTGCGCGAAGAAGGAGATCCAGCGGCTATCGCCTATGATGCAACTCATGACGATGATGGTAATGTAATCGAGGACGATGAGATGTTACCAGGATTTGAATACACACGCGATGATCTTGCCGCCATATATGATGCCTGGTGGGTCGCCATTAACGATCGGCTGGGGGCAGTAAGTAACGCTTATCAGGAGGGAGATGGCTTTAAAGAAGAAGTCCTGGAGCATGCCAAAGCGATGTACAATGACGATCCTATAAGTTCGTGGGATTTGAAAGTTGGGGGTGTAAATAGTGATTACATGATCGTGGGTAACGAGACCCGAGGGTTTGATTTCAGACATTACGATTCCCAGTCGGCGCTAGGAGGTCTCCCAGAAAATCCTCCCGAAACAGCAGATAGTTTTAACGAGGCGATGGTCCGCGCTACCGGGTGGCTTCAAGATAACCAGGAGGAGCGAGCTGCCGACGCTGTCGAAGAAGCAGAAGTAGGCGGCTCTAACTACAGAACTTATGCGAACGAGGACTGGCAAATGCCCGGCGATAAAAGTAACTATCGTGAAGTAAGGTTTAAGTTCTCTAATCCACGGAAAGATTATTACGGAGGTCATTTCCCAGATAACACACTATCGTTCATGCGTTTGACGGACAGAAAACTTAATTCTCTGTGGACTTATTTTATCGATGAACTCCAGAGTGACTGGCATCAGACAGGCGATAAACTCGGGTATATGAAATTTCGTAGCAGAGATCAACTGGACGCTATTAATGATAGTATAGAAGATGGCAAGAAGATAACCCTAGAAGAGCTACAGACATTGGACAGAAGCGACGAGGGTATCGAGGATCTTCTGGACCTGATCGACAAGCACATGACTAGTGTGGATGACGCTGGCCGGGTAGATCCTTCACAGGCTAACTTCAGTGGCCGCTTTGATGATATTGAGTTCGACGAAGGGGCGGTTTTAAGCCAGCGCGCGGAGGACAGACACCGCATTGCATTTAAGATTAATACCTTTTTACAATCAATAATGTATAAACAGAATTTTTGGTCTGATTACGGTGGGTGGTCTCTGACTCAAAACCCCGAACTGCAAAAGCCGTTTTTTAAAGAATTAACAAAATTCGTTGGTGATAACCCGAGGTACAAGAATTATTTTGACCTACTCGATTTATGGGTTGATATGAAAAAAGACCAGTTAGCGGAAAACACCGGGATTCCACAGGCGCCTTTCAAAGGAGATGCCTGGATTTCTCTCTCTATAAGACGCGCGATCGTTGACGCCGTTGAAAATGGCTACGAGGCTGTCGCGTTTCCAAACTCTAGAGTTATGACAGAGCGTTGGAGTGATAGTTATCTCGATCTTTATTCTAACACCTACGATGAGAAAATGTTTTCGCTTTTGAAGAAATTCACTGGCGAGGTTCCGCGAGAGTATTTAAGTCCAGAGCATCACGAAACGGAAGTTTATGATTATAATTATAAAGTAGACTTAATCACCCCAGGACCAAATGCTGAAGCTACTCAGTCGGAAATTGAGTTTACGCGACGTAAGAGGACAATTGAGACGCGAGTAGTTGAAGCACAGAACGTCCCGATGCCATCTTCTTTACTGGAAGGCGGCGGCTACAATGAGCAAATGGTTAGGGCATGGGCGGAACAGCAACT
>TARA_R110000824_G_scaffold380838_1_pt1 | contig 11146 bp, 6 predicted proteins | sample TARA_R110000824 | Tara Oceans TARA_R110000824 (sample SAMEA4397747) | marine metagenome | biome: Polar Biome; feature: [MES] marine water layer (ENVO:01000295) within the mesopelagic zone...; material: water (ENVO:00002006), including particulate matter (ENVO:01000060) such as...... | reverse complement strand
TCCGAGCGTTATACTAAAGCTGCCCTTTTTGAGTTGATCTTTCGTTAGCAGTCTTGAGAAGTTGACAATGAACACTTCTTTCATTTGATTGCTGTTATCCGCAAAGTTCAAATCACTTTCGAAGATTTCAACCGTGTTGGTACTAGAAGTATAACCAAGCAACACTTGCGCGTGTTGGTTATACATGTTGATTTTCTTACTGTTTTGTATACCCGGATTGGCCCCGCCGGCATATGCGGACGCTGACGCAAAACTGCTTTCATCATAACCAATGGTTATATCAAATATGTGGTTTGCGGAAGAACTCAAATAGGGGTAATCATATACCGACTGGAACATGCCGTGCGCATAGTTCTTAATATTATTTTCATTCGGAAACGTACCGTAGGTGCCGCTTACAATTGTACCTGTGAGCGGGATCGTTTCGTGAAGAAGTGTTCGAGTTGTTGTTACGTCGGTATTAACGTTTAATGGTTCATAGTTCATTTATAGTCTCCAAACTAGATTTTAGGTTCCGGCGTAGCGAATTATTCTTATTGGTAGCTGAATCGTTGCGCTTGATTGGGCGCCCTTTATATAACAAGTAAAGTCAATATAATCATATAGATCACTTCCGCCAAATAAAGTTTGATTAATCGCACCATAAAGAGCGTATTTAGTGCTTCGTACGCCAGTTGAGGTTGCTACCAAATCTGGATTTACAGAAAAGTTAATAGCAGTTGTTGAGCCTCTTGGACCGGATCCAGCAGAAATGTCAGTATCTGCGCCGCCGCCCCCATAATAGTATACTCGATTTGGGACGCCGCGTATAATATATTGAGTATAATTAGTTAAGGCAGCTGTACGGCTTGTGGCTACTGAACCTCTAAGAGGTGTTAGTTTTATTGTCGAGCGGCCATCACTATCATTCAAAAACTGTGCTGTGTCGGCCGGGCCTAAGACGCCAGCAACAAAACGGTTATCGATATCAATCTCATATTTCTCATCATTCAAATTGGTGTTTAAAATATAACTTTGGCGATTTGCCTTTGAACCTACAAGACCATCACTAGGTCCAGTATTGAGCATTGATTCTATTATTATAGCCTGATCTGATGTTTGCCCAGATTGCAAGCGGTATGTGTTTCCTACTGCAGAGTTCAACTTTGTGGTTGTCTCGCTATTAACACCAAGGTAATAAATACTTCCAGTTAGTTTTGCGGCAACTGATACTTTTTCATTTGTTAACAATTCCGGTAGATATAATAAGTCCGGACGAGTTAACGACATCAATCCATAATTAATGTTTGCATTTGCTTGTGTAAAAGCTTCAAAAACCGGTGTCTGCATGATTTCCAAATCCTGATATGCCGAACCTGTATTTAAATTATACAATGAATAATCAATCTCATCATCGCCCAAAGCAAACTTTACGATTTTAAAAGAACCGTTGCCTTGGGACATCTTTTTTCTGCCAGTGGCGGTTAGCACGGCGTCTAAAATTATATCGCCTGAATTATCTAAAAAAGCCATTTTTATCCTCTCTCTCCCTATAAATAGTTATTATTTTGTTTATTCGCTATTCAAATTATAAGTAACATTAAGATCTATCTTTTTTCCGGTTTTCTTCGAAGTTAAACGAATTTTAAACGTCTTGCCCCAAATTAAATTTTCCGCATCTCCCACACCCAGTTTATCCAATTGGCTGTCGGCTGTTTCGTTATAATCTAATGTTTCAGTATCAAGCATAAGATGAGACATATTTGGTAGCAAAAAAAGAAGCTGTTTCATTTTCTTAAATGGATTAACGAATGCATCTTGTTTTAAGTCTTCACCATAAAGTGCATTAAACTCTGCGTATAAATATCCTCCATTAGAAACTAGTTCTGTTTGGTATATGGGGGATATATAACTGGGCGCCCTTTGCTCTGTAAGAATTCTAAATGCATAATAATATTTCGTGTTTGTTGCTATTTTATCATAAAAACACATCATGCTTGATGAATATTTCACACCTTCGTCTGTTTTAGCTAAATCTACGGTACGCAATAAATTTCCATTAAAATCAATATATGAGGCAGGGGGCTGTGTTGTTCGGTATATTTCTAAATATCTTTGTTTTGCAACAGGCGGCTTCGTTACACTGCTAGCAACGAGTAAATCATGTGCTATCATATATTCAACGTTGTATCTGAAGTCAGTCGCAGTAATCGGAAACGGAAGTTTCTGAGGTGAGAAAACGTCGTAACTTAATTTAAACCCAACAGTTTGAGATTGATCCTTTAAATAAAACGGCTCTACTCTAATTGAATTTCCCGGATTGTCCAAAACGCTCAATGTTTTTGTAAATAATGGAATTTCCATTATTTTGTAGGTTGGTTCATAACTTAAATTAAAGTCTGCTAAATATCTCTCCTGATCGGTGATTTGCGCATTCGTTACAAGTTCATTATATTCGGCTAATTCATCGGTGTCTGCTAATAGTTGGGTTGCAGTTTCGCCTGTTCTTGGGTCATAAAACTCCAAACAATTATAATCACGCTCCAGGGTGGAACCTGGCGACTTGGCGTACGTTGTCTCTCCGATTTTTCTTGTTACTCGAAGATCCGAATACCTATATTTGAGACCTCCCACTAATACATATGCATATATATTGTAGGTATACTGAGTGTCGTACTTAACTTGTGTATCATAGAAATTAAAGTTATTTGATATTTCATCTTCAAGGGCATCAGCGTCAGCGCCATTAAATATCCAATATTCTTGTAATACATTTTGCACTCTATTGGTGCCGGCGGGTGGTCCTCCGATTTTTTCAATTCTATAGGCTAAAGTATCAACAAACTTTTTATCAGAATTGGCGCCATTATATAATTCCTTTAGAGAATCTATAAAATATTTTATATCACCAGAATCAGATAATGAGTATCTGGTTTTTGAATTTTTTACAAGATCATATATCGTACTGTATACATCTGCTGTGTTCGAATATCTATATGCACCTTCGGAATCAAAAGTCGCTTTGTCTTTCCAGTTTTGGAAGTTCATGAAAGTATAATTGTTTATTGAGTTGGTTGCTAAAAAATTATCATAAATATATGTAAGCATATCAACATAGTCCAAAGAACGAATGACTGTTTTACCAGAAGCGTGTTTATTTTCCGCAATGTTGTCATCAAAGGTTGCATATTCTTGTTTCATTGGATAACTTTGTACGAGAGGAGGCAACAGGTCATCTATTTCATTAGAAAAAGACTCTTTTAAAGTTTTCATAAATTTTGCAGATAAATTGTTATTCATTATTTCTTGTGCGGCGGGGCCTGGGGTATAAAATGGAATTTCAAAATTAATTGATGAAGCTAGCATTGAGCCAAGTTTGTTATTGGAATCTGGCCGGCTAGTGAGACCGTTAACAAAGCCAAGCACATCCGCACTACCTATACCGGCGCCCGTTTCGGCACCATGACCACTGAGCGATCTAAAAGCATCCTCATCAAAAATAATGTGTCTGAATTTTTGTTGAATAGCGTCCTCAGTTGAAGAAGAGAGAGACGCTGTGTGTAGTGTTTGATAATACAGATTTAAATCATCAATATTCTCTAGATCAGAAGGGGTGGTATCACGAAGATCTACTTGGCCCTCCCTTGTGACAAAATTTAATATGTCCGGGTCGATGACTTGCTCGGCGCCGGAGGTACCTACTAACACTGTGGCTAAATATGTAGAAGCCCATGCATATATGTTAAACAACAATTTTTCATTTGTACTGGCAGCAAACTCTTCGTATTCTGGTAAATGAAAACTATATTCGCTTTGAATTTTTATTAAATTATCCAGATTATGTTCTGGAAAATTAACTGATTGTATATATGGCCATGGTATTTTATACTCAAACGAATGATCATGATTTATTGATGAGCTTCTATTAAATATTCCAGGTAGTGAATGGACTCCGTGAGTACCTCCGATTAAGAAAGCTTTCCAAAAGTGATCATTTTCGATTCTTTCGGGATTTCCAGCGAGGCGTACTGGCATCGTCCAATTTGGTAATATTTTTTCATTAGATATTCTCTCTCTAAACGTGGTGTTATATAAAACATAATTTAACATTTCATGTTGGGCCGATGGGGATGTTTCGGCAGATATGAATTCAAGATATGAATTGCCTGTATCGGGATCCGTTTGAGTTTCCCAATATCCACCACCATTAAGGCTGCGCACACGATCCATTGAACCAGAAGTTGCATCGGGGCTAATTATATTAATTTTATAATCGTAACTCATTTTGTTTCCTATATTCTCTTAGTAGCCGGAGGTGCCACCACCACCGGTCATACCCATACCGGAGAAGGTTCCTCCTCCGGATGTGGCGCCGCCGGACTGGTCAGAGGATTCGCCGCCATAAAAAATAGAATATGCCTGCGCGATAGCCTGAACAACATCGGCACGTGTATCACCACCGGCATATAATAATTCTTGTACAAATGTTGTGGCGCCGGCTACTATTTCGATAGTTGTGGGTGCAAATTGGCTGTCAGGCTTATCTAAGATTGCTTTCTTATCTTCTGTGGAGTAGTTTTGTGCCCGTACATTATCGAATGATCTTATGAGTCTAAATCTCTCCGAGGCGAGATCTCTGGCAAAACTCATAATCGTATCACTTATAGTTTGAGCGGCAGAGGATGCATCGAGGCCAGTGGTTTCAAATCCAAAGCGCGATTTAAGACCTGCTTGTTCTTCAACTGCCGTGGAGGTTACTTTTACTCTTCCGGCAACTGATTCTTCAGCGAACAATACTTCGCCCTCAACGCCCACGGAGGCGGCGGTCTCGGCGGTGCCGCTGGATGCATCGGCTACTCTAAAGGCCTCTCCATAGGTCATGCCAAAAGCCTCCTCAATCCACGAGGCTTCTATGGTGGCTTTGAATTTGGGTGCACCATATTCATAAACAGACAGGTATACATAACCTACGGTCGAATCTTCATTCAGGTGTGAAACTCTATATGCGGACATATCGCCGGCGGATTCGTCGAGACTATCACCCAAGAGATCAAGATCCTGCCATGACCAGTTGATTGACAATTCATCTATATAGCCTTGAGAAGTGCGAGTACCGCCGATGGTGGCCGCAATCCCGTCATATCGAAGAGTATCATATACCGCCGCGCCGTAGGTGTCGGCGAGGGCCAGGTCCGCATCGCGCTCTTTGTGATATACGCCTTCGCCGTCGATGGTGCCGGCGCCATAAAGATAGAGCAACAGATACCAATATATCTTAAGGACTGCTTGGCGGCGCCTTTCTATGCTATCATAAGCTGTATGTTCGCCGCGGGCTTCGATAGTGGCCATGCCTTCTTCAATGGACATGTCGGGCGTGAGATAGTGGCTTCTTGTTTCTGTTATCTCGCCGGCCATATAAGTCTCAAGGTACTCGAAGGCGCGCGATGCTCTGTTTGCAGCTTGCTCATATGTTGTGCTCGGATCCCATTCGGTTGGCTTCGTGCTGTATTTTGCTCCGCCTGGGCCGAGAATCAGGTCGTCCTCCACGGCATCTAAATATGCAACAACAGCGCGCTTGAGCGTTCTCATGGTTGCGTCAGATGATCTTAATTCTGGCATTTGTATTCTCCGCTAATTGGTAATTACTGTTTAAAATATTTTGTTGTCTTTTTTGATTTACTAAATCCATAACTTACAATAGATGAAGCAATGGGGGTTGCTGAAGGCTTCATTGTGCTTTTCATGGTTTGTGTTTGTTGTTTTTTTAGAATCGGAACATCATCGTCTAGTTTAAATATTGGATCCTCATCATCAAATTTCTCATCAAGTATAACATATTCATTTTTTATTTTATCAAAATCTTTTTGATCTAATATGTCGGGATTGTGCAAACCTTCTTGATCGGTTTCTGTTTGCAATAGAGAATAGTCGGCGCCTTCGCCAGAAACAACACAACCAATGGACTGTAAGATTACTTGCGCGCTCTCGTCCGGATTGGTAGCGCGCCCAGTTGTTGGTGGTGCAAATCCTTTCTCCTGCAGTTTTTGTTCGGCAGTTTTTAAGGTATACAGGGCGCCAGAGGCCTTTTCAATTGGCTGCCCCTTTATTACTTTAACGGATTTAAATCGCTTTATTGCTCCTTGAGCAGATTTATCTTTAAATTGTGAAGGTTTAAGTCTTGCCATGTTTATTTGTTCTCCATATTATTATGTTTGTTTATTACCATCAATTTCAACCCTCGCTATGGTGCACTTCGTTTCCTTTATTAAACTGACAATAATAAACAAAGCTCTTATCATCTTCGCAACCCCCCATGCGCCATGTTGCACCGTTGGTGGATTCCGTCATTTCAAGGGGCGCGCCAGAAGAAGAACTCGTGGGTACATCTATGAAGAGCTTATAGCCAGCAGCAGCATCTTTTTCTCTCAGCGCATCTTCGAGGCCATCCCAGCGTGGACCCGAGGAACTGGCGATGTTGTAATAACATATGCGGCCGATCCACTCTAATGCCTGAATGGCATCAGTTTCATACTCTCGGCCATAAGTCGCAAACCAGCGAGACATACCATTCCAAAGAAAGACCACAGTGCCCCATTTTCCTGTAACTGCAGAGTCATCATCACACAGCTCATGACGATAGCTAGCGTCGGAGACCATGTCCCCGGGTGGAAAGTATTCGGTGGACGTCAGGCCAATGATGCCGGCCTGCATCAATGCTTTTCCTGAATAATACCATCTTGAGTGTGGAGAAAGATAATCATAAGGATCCACCGGTTCGGTACCAACAATACTAAAGAATGTAGCCCGGGCATAACTTTTTGCGTTCGACCACTTATCAAACCAAAGAATCCAATTGCGCATCATGGTCCACCATAATATCATAGAGGCGTCCATATCTTCGGCGATATGAGGGTAGCCTTCGTATTCGCCACCATATCCGCCAGAACTACCTCCGCCCTCCGTGGTGGAACCACTGGTACTTAGCCCTGCGAGTGCATTGCGAATGATAAGCAACGCGTTGTAGACCTCATCTACGATCCATTTTTGTACTTGACTTTCCAGTACTTCTGCATCCCCCGTCGTGGTGGGCATCGTACTCCAATATTCCGGAAGATACCCTGATGCTCCAGTGTCGGTAGGATGATGTGTCCTGCGGCCAATATATGTGTATCTTTCATCAGAGGCGTCGACGGCGTATGGTCCAACATCGCCAGCAAAATATTCTTGAAATGTCATTGTGCTAACGCTGTCTGCGGTACCTCCGGCTGAAGCTCGATAAGTACTTCGTTCGAGTATTTTATATATCCTATCATATCGAGTTGTGCCGGCATATATATCTACAGTTTCTTCGGAGACGGAGACGGTGGCATAGGACGTGACATCTAACGGAGTAATATTGCTAATATTGTGTTTTGTGCTAAATTCTCTTTCTATCGCTAGATATGGAACGCTCCCGCCACCGGTGTCGAAGGTCCACGCAAGTGGCGCAAGGTCGCGGAGAGCATTGATGGGCGTTCCCGGAATGGCTAAGGCGAACTCTGAGTAATAATCATTATATAGCGCTTCGTATCTATCCCTAAATGATCTTAAGTTTTGTAAGTTTCCGTTAAGGGGATCGATCTTAGCAGAATCCATTTTCGCATATTCTTTTATAACATCCATTTCGCCACTATATCTATTGGTTATTAGATCTAAATGTAAATGATAAAGGAAGGGGGCAACAAGCCACGGAGCTAATCCAGAATCAGGAGGAAATATTGTAGCCATTGATTCTACAAAAAAATCATTAAATGAGCCGTCAATCTCATCTGCTGAGCACTTTTGTTCTGCTAACTCAATGTAACGCTCGATTTCATCTTTTGATAAGAAAAAACTGTCCATAATAGCTTGAGCTATCTCTGCGGTCGAGTCTTCAACTTTTACTGTTGTTATATAATATTCTTCGCTGGCCCCAAGCTCGACCTCGGGGCTGACAGAAATACCGGCAATACCTTCTTCCAGTACAGCCGTATTTTTATTATAGAAATCTTGATATTCAAACGCCATGAGCTTATAATCGCCAAGTGTGTCTTCGGTTTCATCAACAAATTTGAAATTTCTAAGTAAAATATAAGAATAATTCTTTGCTGTTCCAAAAGCGCTTTCAGTGCCGTATACCGTTTCTGTGATATATCCAGAATCGACCTGCAGGCCTGGGGTGGTCCATCCGGGAAAGGTTATTGTCTGGGCTTCTTGTTCAATCTTTTCTACCTGGGGATACCCTTTCTCGTAGGTTACGACAGCATCCATTTTATTTATTGGGGCGACATAGCCCTCGACGAATTCATTTTTCCATTCAATCGTTCTGTGTAGACTTGTGTCTGTAAGTTTAAAGTGTTCATTAATCACTTCGTCTCCAAAAAATGATTTCACCTTTTGATAAGAAAACACCCTGGCTAACGTTGATATTATGCCGGCCGCTTTTTCATAATCAAAATAATAATAACCAAAATTTCTAATATGGCTTTCCATAGTGCCGCCTTCATCGTCGGTGACGTCATAATCAACGGCACTATATATTTCGCGGCCGATGTTTCTATAGTTGTATACAAAGGCTGAACCTTCTTCAACATAGCCTTCAACAGCCCACTCTGGAAGTTCTGGCGGGACATATGGAAGACCAAGGAGGCCGCGCTGATCGACGACTTTCGGATTCTTGTTTATTCTTTTTATGAGCCGGCCTTCCTTAGTCAGGGCCTTTATTATTTTGTTAACAATCCTTCTGTAGATTTTGAAAAATTTGCCCGCGGGGCCTGGTCGGCGCTTATAAGGATATGCAATTTTATATTGATTTAATTTTATTAAAAGCTCAACACTATCTCCATATTCATTAACAATATACAGTATATTAGTCAATACATCATTAAGGTTTTTACCAGGATTTTCCGAATGAGCGTCGACTAATGACCGAATAGTTTGTATAATGTCCTTACGTGTTAAATTATCGGCTTTATAATAATATGAATCAATATTTCTAAATGGTGTTTCATAGTAGATGGTGCCAGATTGATCAAAATAATTAATTTGTGTGGGGTATGCGGTGTCGCCGCCATTTTGAAATAATTTTATATAAGCAACATTACTCAATTGTGCTTCGATATTTGGAAGGCTGATTAAAAAATTATTGCCATAAGTGTCTGAGACACCGGCAGATTCTGAAGACATACCATCCAAGTCTACAACTTCTGAATAATCCAATAGTGATACAAAAGAAAACAAATATAAATCACCATTCGATGAGCCTGCTGAACGATCTCCCCAATAATATACTGGATTAAACATATTGGTGGTGGAATCTGGAAACTCTAGTGTGGCGCGCATTTTAGCTATAGTAAAGCCCTTGGCGTCGGTTGCAACATCACTAAGTAGCTCAACATCATTTAATGAAAATTGTTGAAAAAGTTTTCGATCGCCGGGTTCCCAAGTGCCGGAGCTGGTTGCCATAGTGGTGTCTGATGTCCATTGATGAAACCCCTCGAAAACATTTCTTTTGCCATCAATTATATCAAGTGCCGTAGCAATATTTTTACTTTCAATGGAGATGCCGGTCTCCAAATCATAAGTCGAAGTGAGAACTTCGCCAGCAATGATCTCAGGAGAAAATAGAAAGTATATCTTTAAATCTTTCATCCTTAAAACTTCGATATATTCTTCTATATCAAAATCTGTTGCGGAGTTGAATAGCAGTGATAAAACAACTTCTACACTATTGTCATTAACATATATACGTTCGATATACGGGGACGGCAAAAACCTGCCGAAATTGTTTATTGTGTTCCCTTTATAAATTAAGTCTGGCATATTTCAGGCTCCGTAACTTTTCCATATATGTCATAAAAAATATCTTCACCATCATCGGTTTGACATTCGAAATCTAAATCAATATAATAACTTTGTTTATTGATCGTGTTTGAAGCGCGACAAGCAACTTCGCGATCAATCTGCCGATCTGTTAAAGCCTCAAAATAATATTCAACACTCGAAGTTGTTAGCAGATAATATGGGGCTGGGGCAGCGATTGTTTCTGAAACCATATATTGATTAACAACTTGTGGCTTTTCTTGTTCAAAATACTTACGTTGATATGTGTTCTCTTTAGAACCACTTATTATCTCAAACACTTCAATATCAAAATTTTCATTCAATATTTCAGTATTAACCTCTTCGAGATATATCATAGCATTTTCTGTTTCTAAACCTAAAACTTTCCCATCAACAAACGGCACCGTAACACTCTCTATCTGTCTTGCGCTTTGCGGATTTGCGGCTACATCGGGATTTTCTAGCACTCTTTTAATATAATTTAAATTTATATTTAGTTGTGGAATCTCGATTTTGTTTTTACCATCTATCAAAGATGAAGAGCTTATTTCTCCCTGTAGCATTACAGTCTTCCAAGCCGGTGCCTTCTCACCTGCACCATCTAAGAACGCATCTCCTATGATCGCCTGCATTTTATATGCGTCTTTTCTTGGTATCATTTTGGTAGGTGTAATATCTGCTTGGAAATACGCTTCCCCTCCTTCAAAGGCCTTGCCGCTGTCGGACCATAGATAATCTTCTACTAGGCCTGGCATTCCAGTACCAGCTAAATTTGGCTGTTCTTCGACATCTTCAAACAATACTTGACCTTCCAGGTATGAAGTATTATCTTTGATTCTTTCGTGAATATCATTCTGGCGCTCGAAGTGCAGTGGGGCTTTCAAAGTCGCCGGATCTCCGGCGGCCTTTATATAATATGCACTAGCATATTGACCATCATACAAAATGTTATCATCAAGGAATGCATAATAAGTTGGATTAAAACCACCTGTCGATAGCAAATAATTGCCATAAGATGTCAGTTTAAAATCAATAACTTGTTCTTTTTTGTTTAAAAATTTAGCCATTTTTTGTATCTCTAATAACTAGTTCCACCACCAGAAGTTCCTTTTTTGGTTGACTCCTTCTTAGTGGTGGCCTCTGTTACAGATTCCCTAGTGAGTGGTTTTTTTGCATCGACATCAGGTCTAGAGCCGCCGGTCTTAGTGGCTGCCGCGGCAGATTTTAGATCCTCCGCAATCGCTTCGGCGTCTCTCTTGTATAATACTTCTGCGTCTACTTTGATCTTTTCGACAAAAGACAGGTA
>TARA_R110000824_G_scaffold94249_1_pt1 | contig 11150 bp, 12 predicted proteins | sample TARA_R110000824 | Tara Oceans TARA_R110000824 (sample SAMEA4397747) | marine metagenome | biome: Polar Biome; feature: [MES] marine water layer (ENVO:01000295) within the mesopelagic zone...; material: water (ENVO:00002006), including particulate matter (ENVO:01000060) such as...... | reverse complement strand
CTTGTACCTACTATACATATTTCTATGCATGATAGCGTGTAGTATCCTGGGTTGATCAGTCCCTTGTTCCATACGAATGCTATTGTCTTGTACTTGAAGCCCCATGCTTTGAGCACTTCTATGGAGACATCTAGTTGTGGTCCCGTAGTCCACATATAGCAGATACATTTGTCAGCGCAAAGGTGAATGACATTCATTTCCTTGAGTTCGTGAGGTTTCATTGTTGGGTAGTGATCTGAGGCGGCTCCTGTTTCGTGTGCTTTTCCATCGAGGAATGTTCTTCCGTCGTAGTCCCATGGAGGGTCGCAGTATATTACGTCGAATGTCTGTGGGGGTTCGGTCTGCTTGTATGGGTTTGGCTTTTCCGTGGAGGGGAAGAGTGTCTGCTGCTTCATTTCTTATCCTTAAGTCTTTTGAAGTGTTCCTTCAGTATCCTTTTGATGACGCGGTCATGGTGGTACATGAAGTTCCTGTACAGGTATTCCAGTATTTCTGGGTCGTGGTATGCGTCTTTGACCATCTGTTCTAGTTCAGGTTTTGGCATTTTTCTTTATTCCGAATGAGGGGTATTGTTCGGGTTTGGTCATAGTGCTCATGAGTTCGTCCCGTTGCTGCCTGTTCTTTGTGAGTATCTTAGCTATCTTTGTGATTGATGTAACGGAGAGGTCGAGTGTATCGTACAGCTGTTCCACGGTTCCGTCGTTCTCAATCCATTTTGCTAGTAGTGTTTGGCTTGCATCGTCGAGAACTTTCTTTCTTTCCTTTGTTTGGAATCCGACACCGTCTTTTGTTTTGTCCTTGGTTGCTTTCTTGACCAGAGGTTCAAGTCTAGTGACTGTTTCTTTTGCAGCGATGTATTGTTTGATGATGTCTTCTTCGTTGTTCATCTGTTCGAAGTGCTTGCAGGATCTGGAGTATGGGCATCTGATGCATCCTGATCCTGGGCTTGGGTTGAGTTGATTGTCGAGTGTTTTGATGGCGAGTGATATGTCGTCCTTCCATTTCTCGAGTTTGTCTGTTTCGAAGTGGGTGTTAATTTCCTTGTGGTATGTTTTTCCCATTCTGAGGTTTGCTATTTCGAGTATGATTATGTCTGGCTGGTATCTGAGCCATGCGACTACGGCTTGGCATCTACGTTGGAAAGTATCTAGTTCTTTGTCTGTAGCCATCCAGGATGTTTTGTAGTCACGGACGGTTACGCTAGTGTATGTTTCTTCTGAGGCTTCGTCGAATTGCTCTTCTACTTCCACGACATCGAGTATAGTTCTGAAGCGTGCGTTGTTGTCGTAGTATGAAACTTCCTTCCAGTCCTTGTCGAATGCGTAGTGTTCCTCGTGGTGTATTCCTTCTCCTGAGGGGACGGGATTTCTGGAGTGCCATTTGAGTGCGAGGCGTGCTCCTTCGAGAGCGTCAGGTATTGGTGCTGGTGGTTCAGGATTTTTATCGTACTCCCTTCCTTTGGAACAGTGTATTTCCACCTGTTCGTCAGTTATCTGCTGTGGTTCTTTGTCTGGGTTCTTTCCGATTTCCTCTAGTATGGAGTGTGCGACAACTCCAGTGTGGAATATGGAGCGGTCGTATTTCTCTCCTTGTTTCCAAAGCTGGACGGCGTGCGGGCAGTGTTCCGAGTGTAGTTTGATAGTCGTGGGGTGATAGGCGATCATAGTCTTTCTCCTTCATCTGGGTTGGTATCTTTAAGTGATGGTGCGGTGAAGCTCCCTCTCATTTCCTGATTTTCCATGAGGAAGTCACGGAAGTTTAGTCCTTGTTGGAATTCTGTTGAGAGTGCGATAGCGGGAACCTTGCCTCCTTTGTTTGTGGTTCTTTTCATGAGTGTCATTCTGCATGGGAGTCCGTAGAATGTGTAGTCGTGGAAGCCTAGCCCCATTGCTTGTTTGTGCAGGTCTTTAAAAAATGGGATTAGTACTTTGTTGATGTTGTGCCATGATTTAGTTGAGAATAGGCAGGTTGGTGTGGGGAGTGTTCCCCATGCTTCGTGCTGCTGCCATCTGAGTTGCATTGAGAGGCGTGCTTTGGGTTTGCATGGAGATGGTGTTCCGCTTTGGAATTCGCATAGTCGGTTAGGGCATTTGATGTCTGTGTATTTCTCCCCGTCCCATCTTTGTGCATTTTTTCCGTCGCCGGTGCATGCTGGTGCAGCGTGTGGGTGTGACTTGTGTCCTGGGAGTTGCTGTGCGAAGAGTTGAAATTGGAAGGCATCGATCATGCTCTGCCATCCGTCCCTCATGTGAACGGGGTGGACGATATTGAATCGGGCGACACTTCTAAGTTCTGGTCTGTCCGAGGTGTTGAATTGAATGAATTCGGGGTCATTTTCCCTGACGAGTCCTTTTCTTTTGCCGAGTTGCTTTGTGACGGCGACTGGTTTCTTGATAAAGAACTGGTGTGTGTTCGTTGGGACGCCCGTGTTCGAGCGTTCTCCAATAGTAAGTACAGTTCCGAATGTTTGTGCTGCTCCTTCGAGCCCTTCTATGCCTTGATATATAAACCTCATATGATTTCTCCAAATGGTGTGTGATTACATAACAATCATATTGACGGTTTCATAGAAAGTCAATAGACTTTCTAGCATGACATTAAAAAAAATCCTGAATATCCTTGGGAAGAAACGTGCGACGGTGATTGCCGGGTGCGGCAGTTCGGCAGCTTGGCACTGGTATCAGACTGGTGTGAAGCAGAAGATCCCTGAAACTCAGTGTTTAATTGCGTGGTGCGACCATCTGAAGTTGAGTGATGCGGAACTTGGAGAGCTTGTACGGGATGCACACGGTCGTCGGGTAGAGATAATGGAGCATCTTGCCGAGCAGGACAGGATGCATATTCGTCCGAGGAGTGTTTTACGTCGTGATCTTGCTAGAGAGATAGCGGAGCAGATCAAAGGCGATGTTACAGAGGATACGGAACTGGATTTAAAGGCGTTGAAACTGAAAGAGGAATATCTTTTGGAGGAGGCGCGGAAGAGCCGTCTTGATGATTACAGAAAGCAACTAGAAACCCTTAGGAGAAAGAATGGGAATAATTAACGCATACAGAAAACAAAAGTCCCGGTACGGACATTACGAAGAGCCTGTAAAGTCGGAGTCCGACGGCAAGGCAAGCAAGATTCTTGACTTGACTTATATGAAGAAGTTGATTGGGGATGTGTTGTCATATCACAAGACGAAAGTTCCCAAGAAGGAGTGGGGCACTAACAGGACGTGGGCTTATGTTCAGCAGTGGCGTCTTCAGAACCTACTTGGACATGTGGATACTCCTACTTTTGTCTTCATGCTTGAATCAGCTGTTGACTGGTGCATAGACAGTCATAGCAGTATCCAGCCGAACGGCAAGTGGGAGCTGATGGATTATGAGGTTCGGATTGATGCAGTGGACAGATCGAAGAATGTAACTGTAAGCAGGGACAGTGATGGGAATTCCCAGACGGAGAGCATAGTTGAATCCGTGTCTTACCTAGTGATCGGTTTTAATTTCGTGGATCTGAACGGGAATACTGATCTTCAGTATGACATGGGGAGACCGAAGGCATACAGTGATCAGCAGATCACGCCTAAGATGCTGAAGGATATCCTAGCGAACCAGGGCAGCAAGATTGTAGATGAGGCAAGCCCGGTTAAAGACGTGAAATACAAGGAAGTCATGGAGAAGCAGCAGGAGCGCATTTCAGAGCAGGACAAGAGTCTACTTGAGATGAAGGAGCAGATGTCCACGATGCAGGAAATGGTTGCGGGTCTGATTACGGAACTGCAAACTGCTAAGAATTCTGATATAGTTGAGGATGAGGCTCCGTTACCGAAGCCGAAGCCGAAGCGAAGGAAGTAGGGATTATGGGAAAGAGAACTAGTCCGACGGACTTGATCAAACTCCACAAGGCGCGGGAAAAGATTAGGGATAAGAATTCCAGGCGTCCCGCCCACCTTAGGCAGACCGACAAGCAGATAGAGAAATCCACGCGGCGTGCTCTTGATGATGGCCGTATAAATGATCATGGTTTTGTACTTAAAAAGGAGTAGTTATGGATTTTGAAGCGAACAAGGAGCAGGTACAGGTTAGGCGTTCAGCCAGATCCCTTTATGATTCTGGCTACTGCCTGGTCGGATCCTGGGTGAAGAGGATACCTTGTCTGACAATAAAGAAGTGGACGGTCTGGGAGAAGACGGAGGGTTTTATCGAGTGGTGGATCGAACTTTTTCCTGAACATAACGGTGTCACCTTGTTGGATCTGAAGGCTTTGGAGTTCGAGGCTAACAGGGCGATACTGAATGCTCTTCACGAGGGTGACATGCAAGCTGCTAAACTTGTTATTGGAATGGTTTCCACTGCCAAGGAGGCGAAGTCTATAAACGACAAGTCCATGGATGATTGGTTCGCCCCTCCTGGAGAGGACAGTGGATGGGAGAAGGAGTGGAACTGAGCGAAATATTCTCGGATCCCAGGCAGTTTATACCCCGCCTTAGGTTTGAGGATGCTGATGCTAATCTTTCTCGTTTTGAGAATCCTTACAGTGAGCAGATTGCCTTGATTAAAGCTCTTCAGAATCCAGAGGTCAGGACGATTGTGGTGTTGAAGCCTCGTCAGATCGGGATAACGACAGCGAACTGCGCCCATACCTGGTGGGCGACCTACACGGCTCAGAAGCCTTTGCGAACGATTGTCGTTGCTGACCACAACAAGACGACGAAGAGCATATTCAAGAAGTTCTCGACCTACTACCATCACATGCCGAGACGCCTGAAGGATGCCAATCCGTTCAAATTAAATCAGAATGACAAGACGTTGGTCAGCCAGAGGACGGATGCATTGATTGACCATATGACGGCGCGTGGTGACACCCATGGTCGAGGTTGGACGTACCAGAGGTTTGTTGCGGAGGAGCTTGCATTCTGGCCTCATCCGGAGGAAGTGTGGTCTGGGATCAGATCGACCCTTCACGGCGGCGAAGACAGCAAGATCGTGATCATCAGCACACCTAACGGGCCTGGGAATTTTTATCATGAGAGGGTGTTGATTGCCCAGGAAGCAGAGAGGACTGGTAACAAGAGCATCAAGTTTTTGTTCAGTCGGTGGAGTGACCATCGGACATACAGGCTGGCTCCTCCAAAGAACTGGGAGCCTGATGAGGAGGCGCATCAGATTGGCATCAAGTTTGGTTTGGACTGGGAGCAGCTGTACTGGCGTCACGAAATGATATACGGTGTGGAGGGGATGGGTGAGCGCAAGTTCCGCCGAGAATTTCCTCTTACCATAGAGGATGGTTTTCTTATCCTGGAAGGCTGCTGGTTTGATTCGGATTATCTGAATGGTCGTCTTGAGGATCTGCCGAAGGACCAGGGTGATGAGTTGCGGATATACAGGGAGCCCGAACTGACCTGCGAGTATGTCATCGGGGTTGATCCGAGTTGGTGTACAGGGGGTGACTATTCTGTTGCTTGCGTAATGAGCGAGTATGGTGAGCAGGTGGCGGTGTTCGCTACCAAGCAGGGTGGCGAGGACAGGTTTGCCGAGGAAGTAAACAACCTGAGCAGGTATTACAATCGGGCTCGTGTATTGTGCGAAGCCAACACTGGTGGAGCTGGTCGGGTTGTGATCAAGAAATTGTACCAGGAATCCACTCCAGTCTGGAAGGATCGGAAGGGTCGGGACTGGGTTACCCACAAGGGGAACAAGGAGCTTGCGTATTCCTACGCCCGCCAGTTGGTGAACTCGGATGGTCTGGAACTAAATGACCCACAAACTATCCAGGAACTGATGCACGTTAGAGAGGAAAAGGGTAGAATAGAGGGACAGGATGGTTACCATGATGATCATTCGGATGCATTTGTGCTAGCTGTCTGGGCGTGCAGGAGGCTTCCTGGTTTTAACGGAAGGGAAAAGCGGCGACCTAGGTTGAAGAGGCATAAGCGGAATCCAATGGATAGAATTAATATGAGGATGCCATGAACAAGGATCAGATAAAGGGATACGATTTCGACAGTGACATTCTACCTCCCACGGTGGTGATGGATCATCTCCGAGCCCATGACAACAGGATGGATGATGAGCAGCCCTACATGGCTCTAGCCAAAGCTAGTTACACGACGAGGTTTTGGGAATATATAGAGGGTCAGGAAGATACGAATTCCCATTTGGGGCGGTTCGACCAGGTGGAAGTTAATCGTTTGAAGCCGGCTCTGTCTGGTTATCTTGCCAACCTTTATCCGAGGCGGATGAAAGTTATTGTAGGCAGGAGTCCTTATACTACTGGCGACACTGATAAGGCGGCAATGCTTGTCAACGACTGGATTAATCAGCCGATTATGCGGGAGAGGGTTCTTTCTGCGTCCAGGCAGGCTCTTCTGTACAAGGGTGCTGGAGCAAAAATAGGATATGATCCTGCAGAGGAGGGTATGAACCGTGTTTGGATGCGTGTTTTCCCTTATTGGGAGATGGTTGTTGATTCTGACGTACATGACTGGGACGATGCTCGTTTTATTGGTCATGTTAGCTACCAGCCGAAGCAAGAGATTATTGAGAAGTACGGTCTTTCAGAGGGTATTGGAGGCACTACTCGGGATGATTATCTTGGGCATTACCATGCAGATGCGAAGAGAAACGGTGTTAAGGACGAGAATGCTACGGATGATGCGAGTTCGTTTGTAAGGGTTCTTGAATTCTGCAATCTCACGGATGATTACTACGATGTGGATGGCACTCGGTACAAGGGTAGGCTGGAGATTTATGTAATTGATGGGTACGATGGTGATGCCAAGCCGGTATACATGGGTCCTTTGCCATTACTTGATGGACATGCCAAGCCTCTGCCCCACATTGTGCCCCTCATATTTGAACATGAGCCCGAGTATCCTTATCGCGGGATAGCGTATGCGGAGCAGCTTCTGCCCCAGCAGAAAGAATTGAACACGATGCGCAGCTACCTGGCGCAGTCTGCCAGGCGTGATGCGAGGGTGTACCTTACTCCGAAAGGTGCTCTCGATGCGGATGCGATGTCAGACCTCAGGAGTGGTGAGGACGGCAGTATAATAGAGGTTGACGAGCAGTATGCAGGCAATCTTGGAAATGTAGTTGTACCGTTGATGCACGGGCCGACTTCATCCAACATATTGAACAGTATGAACTATGCGGAGACTGACTTCGACAGGGGGACGACGATAAGTCCAGCCGCGCTTGGTCAAGTGACTAAGGCGACGGCATCCGAGGTTATGGCGATCGAGGGTCATACTCAGTCCGAGTTCGGGCGTCATGCGGAGCAGCGCGACCTTTTTCTTATTCGGATTGTCGAGAGATGTCTTGCAGCCCATGTAGCCAGCCTCTACGATGTAGGGGACAGCGAGGGTGCGGAGCAGGATCTCGACGCGGAAGGGAAGGAGCTTAGCGATAACGAACTGGATCAGAAGAGAGAAGACAAGGGTGTTGATGATAAAAAAGAATTTGAACCTCATGCGATGCACAACCCGGAAACAGGCGAAGAGGAATTTACTGAAACAGAAGATGAGCATCTGAAACTTAGTGATGAAGGCTGGGGTCATGACAAGATCAAGCCTGTTGAAGATGAGGATAATGAACTTGATGAGGATGACTCCTCCATCATTGATCTTGCATCTAAAGTCGAGCCTGAAAGGGAGGCAACGGAACAGAAGAGAACGAAACTGAGACTTGTTCTGCTTGACAACGAGGGTGAGCTTGTAGATATACAGCCAGAGGATATAGACAGTGACTTTGACATCGGGTTTTCAGAAGCTGGCCGTTCTCCGCTTAGTCGGATTGAGATGCGAAACAACGTCCTGCAGCTATCCGACAGGATGCTGTCTCTACTCCAGGTTAGTCAGGAGGCGAAGGGAGAAATGTCTGCACTGGCAATTGAGATGTATAAGACGATCCATGAGCAGTTCGAGTTTCCGCCCAACCTGTCCTACGACTACATTAAAGGACAGGCTGCTATTACGGCTGAAGAGGAGCCTGAGGAGATGATGCCTGGTCAGCAGGAGCAGCCTGGTCAGCAGGAGAAGCCGGCAGCACCTGAGGGAGCCCCTCCAGAGCAGCCTTCACCCGAGCAGATGATCGAGCAGATCCGACAACTTCCTCCGGCGGAGGCTTTAGATGCATTGGAACAAGTTCTTTCAAAAGATCCCGAGGCGTTGAAACTGGTTCAGCAGGCGAAGCAACTTCCTCCAGAGGGTCAGGCACAGGCTGTGGAGTTATTGCTAGAGGCATTAGAGGGAGGTGGAGATGCCAAGTGATGAGTATCTGACAGGAAGGAACTACAGTTGCAACAACTGTGGATATGAGGATGTAAGCTACGGGTTCATTAAGGGTGACGATTTTTTGCTCGACACCTATGAGCCATGTGACAGATGCGAGAGCAGGGATCTTAGGTGGTTGATATCCGTTCCGAACATCGACAGATTCAGTGAGAGGTTCCCATATTTCGATCGCGGTCTGGGGCAGGTGGTTACATCCAAGAAGCACAGGCTTGATGTCTGCAAGGAGAAAAACGTAGTACCGATTGACGGGGACATTGATTTTTCGCCTGAAATGAGTAGAATAGAAAAAAAGAACAAAGAGGAAGATGATATAGTTGCTAATATGCAGGATCTTGCTGACAACCATCCTGGATATGCGGAATATAGAAAACAAAAAGAGCAAGGGTGGAAGCCCAAGTTCACTCATCGGGAGCAGAATGATCCCGGTGTAGATCCATTTAACGAGGAGATTTGACAATGCCACAGGGAAACGAACAGATGATGCAACAGGAAGCAATGCCTCCAGAAGGGGCTCCAATGCCTCCTGAAGGCGGAGCAACCCCCGAACAGGCTGTAGATGCCCAGATGCAGGCGCAGCAAGCTCAGATAGAGCAGATTGCAGCGACAGCACCCATGCCTGAGAAGCCCTACACCTACAAGGCGATTGACAAGATGGCGGATGCCATGAATGCTTTTGTAGGAAAAGTAGACCCTGAGATGCAAGCTGCGGAGTATAACCCCCCTGAGGGAGAGAAGAAACTCGACGGACCACTTCCACCGGAAGTGTATGTCCCTTTCGCGGTCATCATGGGATTTGTTTCCCAGATGGGTGGATTTGAAAAGTATCTAATGAACCCTGAAGAGCTTGTATCCGATACCGCCCTTGCCAAGGCATCTGCTAATTTTAGCAGGATGGGGAAGGACAAGAAGCTTATGGAGTCACTTACAACACCTGCAGAAGCTCCTGAAGAGGAAGAAGAAATGGAAATGTCCGAAGCCGAAATGGAAACAGGGCGGATGCCTGACGATGTCTCCCCAGAAGATGAAGAAATAATGAACATGATGTAGAGAGGAAAATATGAACGAAACTACAGTAGAAACCCCTGCGGCGGAAGTCGTGGCTGAAACCCAAGAAGAAACCCCTGCCCCTGAGGCAGCAGAACAAACAGAACAGGTCGAGGTGCAGCAGGAAGCAGCACCAGAGCAGCCTGAACCTGAACAACCTACGGCAGACGTTCAGACTGTATCCCCGGAAAGGCTTGAGAGCCTTCTGGATGCGCTTGGCGAAATTCCAGAGACTCCTAGCGAGGCTCTTTTGGAAACCTTGGATGCCAAGAGTGTGGAGAACCTTCCTGATTCCATGAAGGGTCTGTTCAAGCACATGGTCTCAGCTGAGAGGCAGCGGGTCAAGCAGATGGAGGAGAAACTCAGCAGTAGAAATACTGAACTTGACAAGAAATTCGAGGAGCTCAAGGAACAGAATCGGGTAGTTATTCGAAACAGGGCGCAGCTTAATGAGGTATTGATGGATCCGAAATTCCAGAAATACCTGAAAGATGCGGATGTTCCTGAGGAGGAATTGAAAGACCCCTTTTCTCAGGAAGGGATTGAGCAGCGAATTAAGAAAGGCGTTGCCGAGGCGATGCGTGAATTCCAGAGACCTATACATGAGAGCGCAACCAAGGCTCAACAGATGGCTAGATACCAGGATTTTGTGGCGACTCATCCTCTTATGGGTGACAAGGCGTTCAAGACGGATGTGCGAGACCTGATGCAGGAACGAAAGAATACTGGATCTGCTCTAGCCCTTGAAGATGCTTATGCCCTTGTCGAGCGTAACCGCCTTATATCTGCTCAGGAAAAACAGACAGCCAGGGACAGGATCAAGAGAAGTGAAAGCGCACGCAATGTTTCCCGAAGTACGGTGTCCTCCTCCAATGATGGTGGTGACCCTGTACCAAAATGGGTGACGGAAAAGGGATACAAAGGTAGTAGGGGGAACACTGCTCGTATACACTATCTAAGAGACAACCCTGCAGCCCTTCAGAAATTGAGGGCACAGCAAAAAAGTCGCAGATAAATCTTAAGGAGAGCTACAATGCCAACCACTACTCTGACCGTTGATAATGAGCTGTTGTCAGCCACATCAATTGAAGCCGCCAAAGAGGCGCGTGACCTCCGTCACGTTGTCACCCCATTTCTAGCCGAGCATGTGCGAGTACACGGAGAAGGTCAGCCTTCCAAGGGAAGCGGACACAAGTGGATCGGAAGTTTCCAGACTGGAGATCACTCTAGTCCTACGAAGAGGCAGACGGGTTACGAGCAGATGAACCTTTCATTCAGCGGAGTTCTTACTCCTATGGTGATGACGCCTGCTGAAGTCAGTTATCCGATCGGCATCTCAGCTGTTGAAGAGGATCTGAACGGTGGTGACCTGCAGACAATCGAGCTTGCTTCACGACGTGCGAAGGCGGTAATGAGCAAGGCGAAGCGGGACTTCGAGAAGCACATTTTGGTTGGTGGTGTCTCCCAGTACGATGACTTCTACAGTCTGAACGGTACTGAAGAGGTTGACGGTTTTCTTGAGACTGTCAATTACGCTTCACAGAACAACATCATCGGTGGATTTAACAAGGGGACACATGCCGCCCTTGCCGGTGCCAACAACCAGTTCTTCGATGTCGCATCCAGTTTCAATACTAGCGGCCTCACAGGTATCTATCGGACACTCATCAAAGCGAAGGCTCGAGCCCTTGACGACATGGGCGGTCTTACAGTCATCTGTTCGGAGAAGGCTCTTGAAAACTACAAGAGAACCATCCAGGCTAATGAGCGGTACATGGTAATGGACAACAATGACAGCATCGACGGTGCTAACATGAACCTCCTCAT
>TARA_R110000824_G_scaffold74599_4_pt1 | contig 11157 bp, 8 predicted proteins | sample TARA_R110000824 | Tara Oceans TARA_R110000824 (sample SAMEA4397747) | marine metagenome | biome: Polar Biome; feature: [MES] marine water layer (ENVO:01000295) within the mesopelagic zone...; material: water (ENVO:00002006), including particulate matter (ENVO:01000060) such as...... | reverse complement strand
AATTCTTTAGGGTTGAGGTTAACTGACGACTATAGAATTGGCTATCGGGCTATATACTATACTGGGAATTGTATAACTAGTGGGACGTGTGTAACAGGATTAACATATAGTAGTGGGTTTACCATAACAGAAAAATATTCTGACAATATTATATGTCAATTAACTGGAGATACCCAATCTGAACCATGGATTTTAGTTTCTGCTAGATTTAGAAGAAATTATTGTTACGATAATGATTGTGATTTATTAAATGAAGGAGGCGTCAATGATTTATTAACACCTATAGTTCCCGACTCAATCGATTATCTAAACACAACTATGGCGAATTACGGAGAATTATTCCCAAGTCCACCGAAAAAAGAAATTAAATTTACTAAAAAATGGACAGACGATAAATGGTTAAGAACAGGTACCTTAACTATATTTGTAAACGGAAGACCAGTTTTCGTTGATAATGATTTTGAAGAAATAATTCCTCGTAGATTAGATACGGACCCCCAAAAACAAGTTGGGGTCCCATACAATATGAGTTGGGGTGGTGGGTCACAAGGACTTATAGAAAATTTAACTTTTATGTCGGGATGTACAGGAGCATCCGCGGGTCCACGGTCAAGAACTTGTAGGCCTTACACTCAAGACATTACAGATTTAAATTTATTAATACAACAAAATTTTGCCGGAACTTGGGACGGAGGGATATCTCAAATGAGATATTACATAGAACCCTTAAGTGCTGATGAAATAATTCATAATTTCTTAGTTAACAAAGAAAGGTATAACCTTATAGATTGTAGTTGTCTAAGCACCACATGTGTTCCCGGGAGAGCTATTTATATTCCAGAAGGTGATTCTTTAGACATTATTTTAGAATTTAACAATGTGGACGTCACATATACAGAAGACGAACCTCCGGTTTGTATAAACCATATGAATAATGTAGCGGTAGATAAATTAAGTTTATATGTTGACCCTTCTTATACTGGTGTAAAAATAAGAAGTGCTGTAATGGACAATGTCAACACATATATTATGTATAGACATCGTAAATCCACCAATTATTCTGCTGAGGTAGTAACGTTTCCATTTACTTTACTAGCGACAGATATACTAAATTTCTATATAACTGAGAGAATATCGTGTACAAAAGTAGCTAAAGTTACTTTACTAGGAAATTTGTATAAATAAAAAGATATTTAATAATAAAGAGAAAAGATGTCATGTAAGTGTAAAAATATCGTAGAAAACTTTGAGGGTGGGGACATAAATTTAACAACCACCTTCCTATCAACAGCACAGTTTAGTGGTGTTAGTAGGTTTGATAATCTAATATACCTAAATCACTCTCCACAAATATTAAATGGGGTTACGCAACTTAATGATGCACTTTCATTATTAACTTTAGGTTCACATCCTAGTCCTCTTATTTTTAATGATAAATTTAGGATTTTAAGTAATACACAAGTTAATCATGCAGATACTTATATAATACAAGGAACGATGGAATTAGACGGTGAGCTAATGTTAAATCCTTAAATGACAATATAAAACGAATAAAAAAAGAAAAAATATATAACAAATGCCAGCAAAAATTAGATTTTATAAAGAAGCAAAAAGTGGAATAACTACACCCGCAGCGGGATACCTAACGTTATTTGTAGGGTCAGACTCGTTAATTCCAGACGGGTCTGGAAATTTAAACCATTTAACTGCAATAGACTCATCGGGGAACCAATTAGTAATACCTTATTTAGATGAAGCCCTAACAAACGCTAGGGGATTAGCTTTTAAAGCCGATGTGGATATGAATGCGTTATTAACTCTTACGTCTATGACTACATCAGTTATGGGTAGAGTATATCTAGCGTCTACTGGTACTACACAGACGGCTAACCATAACACAACAACTACACAAGCAACAGATGCTCTGTCATTTGCGGCTTATAATAATCTGTTAGAGGACAATATTGTTATTAGTACTACAGGAATTACATACATAACAGGTAGCTTACCTACATCAACATACGCAAACACCCACTTTAGTTTAGCTAACGGTTCTGGTGACACTGCAAGTCTTGGTTCATTACCTGAGAGTAATGAATATCAGTTTAGAGTGTATGACCCTAGTAATTCTCACGAAGTAATTATTACGCCGACTGGAATGACCATAGAAGTTTCTGGAACATCCACACTCACTATTTCCAGCACACGAGGTTTTGTTGGTACTTCGACTAATGTAAGTGCGAGTGGGGTTACTCTTGCTAGTAACACTACAGGCTCAGGATTTACTGGACCTTCTACAGAAATTTTAACAACTACAGTTGTAGTAACTTCTGCACAAACAGGAGTATTAGATTCATATCACAATAGAATAACTTTAATTGAAGCACCTTCGCCTAACGAAGTTTTGGACGTTATAACCGTTATGGGTAAATTTAACTATCTTGGTAATGCGACGGGTGACCAACCTTATTCAGCAAACACCAATGTATATATTGTACCTTCAGGTACTACAGCGACAACCTATATGCATGAAGGAGCAATGTTTTACTCACCAACATTCTTAAGTGGAACTACTGGTAGTGGTACAATATATAGTAAATTTATACAACCTCCGTTAACATCATTCCAATCAGTTAGTACCGATAAAGCCACCAATTTAAACAATATGGGATTGGGACAACCAATTATGATTGCCACCCAAGGAACACCAGACGGACAAGGGTCTCCAGTTGCGAACTATGATAACTTTGCTCTAAATGTGGTTTATAGAAAAACCATATTCTAAGATATGGAATTTTTTATTAGAAAAGATGCGACAGAACCTATACTTAAAATGCAACTTATACAAGATGGAAGAAATGATTTTCAACATTTTCATGATAAGTTAGCAAATTCTTCTATTGGCTTTTCTATGAGAAGAGAAGATACAGGTGAGTTTGTTATTTTAAATAAAGCAGCTGGAATTGTTAAAAAAACCACTATAGAACCAAATGCTCCTGATGAGTATTATATATATTACCGTTGGCAATCTTCGGACACTAGTGAGGTTGGGAGGTACCAAGTTCAGTTTGACGTTACTTTCATTGACGATGGCTCCGAATTAATTATTCCAGTTAGGGAAGACCTTTTTGTAAACATCAACGATTCTTTTGTAAGAAGTCAGTGTAAATCTTACTAATAATATTTGATTTAATTCCTTTTTCTTTTTATATTTTACATAGTGTTAAGTAGAATTCATGAAATCATGAAGCTAATATTACAAACGTTAAATATAAAATATGAGAATCAATCAAGAAGAAATAAAAAATTTCCTAGAGGGAGCAGACCCGGAAAAATACATCGTAGCTGTAGAATACGACTACAGAACCAACTCAATATACAAAATAAAAGAAGACCCAATTAATGGAAAATCAATACAAAAGGATAAATTTGTGCCTTTTGCGTGGGTAGGTAATTTAAAACAAACAAACTTTTACTCAAATAGTAAACTACAACAACAAAAAGCCATGAGTAAACATGGAATACTAATCGAAAAATTAAATACTGAAGACAACCAAAGATTAGAGGAAGGTCAAACTTATTTAATTAAAACCACAAAAACATATAGAAATTTAATTAGTTTTTTTAGAGAAGGTGGACTAGACCCATGGGCTAAAGAAACAAGACATTTAATAACTATTTTAAGTCCTGTTGAACAATATCTAACTCAAACACAAAAAAGATTATTTAAAGGATTTAATGAATATGAAGATGTTCATCGATTAATGTTTGATATAGAAACCACTTCATTACGTCCACAAGACGGTATGATTTTTTTGTTGGGAGTATTGGATAATCGTGGCAATAGTAAAATATTTTATGCCCATGATGATGAATCCGAAAGAAGATTAATCATAGATTTTTTTGAAAGTATAAACCAAATACGCCCAACAATTATAGGTGGGTATAACTCATCTTCGTTTGATTGGGATTGGTTGGAAAGGAGAGCTGAAATTTTAGGGTTAAATTTACGAGATATAGTTAAGACCTTAAACCCAAATAGTCCATTTAGGAGAAAAGATTCTATTTTAAAATTAGGGGCTGAAATTGAAGACTATAAAAGTACCGTGATGTGGGGGTATAACGTCATTGATGTGGCCCACTCGGTAAGACGTGCTCAAACTATTAATTCAGACATTAAATCTTGGGGGCTTAAATATATAACAGAGTTTATTGGGGCCAATAGAGATGCTAGGGTATATGTGGATGGTGATAAGATTGCTTCAACCTATTCTAATAATAAAGATTTCTTTTTTAATCCTAGGACAGGAAAATATAAATCAGTAGACACACCAGGGTTAGAAAATTTGATACATAGACACCCTAATACCTATGATGTAGTAAATGGGCAAGAAATAGTTAAGAAATATCTGGAGGATGATATAGATGAAACTCTAAGAGTTGACGAACAATTTAATCAAGCTTCTTTTCTCTTATCTACTATGGTCCCAACCACATATGAAAGAGTATCTACAATGGGAACAGCTACATTATGGAAAATGTTAATGTTAGCTTGGTCATACCACAAAGGACTAGCCATACCAAAAAAGGAAGAGAAACGTCCTTTTGTGGGAGGATTATCTAGATTAATTAAAATGGGGTATTCTGAGAATGTGTTAAAGTTGGATTTTAGTTCACTATACCCTTCTATACAATTAGTTCATGATGTTTTTCCAGAGTGTGATGTTAGTGGAGCAATGGAAAGTATGTTAAAATATTTTAGAGACACTAGAATAAAATATAAAAAATTGGCTTCTAAATATTATGGTAAGGATAATAAAAAATCTGAATCTTTTGGTAGAAAACAATTACCTATTAAAATTTTTATAAACTCAATGTTTGGTTCCTTGTCCGCACCTCAAGTTTTTCCTTGGGGAGATATGGATATGGGTGAAAAAGTGACGTGTACTGGTAGACAATATCTGAGGCATATGATTGCTTGGTTTATAGGTAAAAAATATGAACCCTTAGTATTAGATACAGACGGTGTAAATTTCTCTTGTCCTACTGGATTAGAAGACCACACTTATGTTGGTCTAGGCAATAATGAGTTAGTTATTAAGGATAAGGAATATGTGGGGTCAGAAGCTCACGTAGCAGAATATAATGATTTATTTATGATTGGTGAGATGGGTCTGGACACTGATGGACAATGGCCTTCATGTATTAATGTTTCTCGTAAGAATTATGCTCTTTTGACTGATAGTGGAAAAATAAAATTAACTGGTAACACAATTAAATCTAAAACATTACAAGAATATCTTGTAGATTTTATGGATAAGGGGTTGGTTTTACTTTTAAACGGAAAAGGAAAAGAGTTTGTAGAATGTTATTATGAATATCATGAAAAAATATATGCTAAACAAATACCTTTGGCAAAAATAGCAAATAAATCTCGAGTTAAACTAACGTTAGAAGAATACATAGCAAGGTCAAAGAGGGTTAACAAAGCTGGGCACCCAATGTCTAGAATGGCTCACATGGAGTTAATTATGAAAGAAAATTTAAGGGTTAATTTGGGGGATACAATATATTATGTTAATAATGGTACCGCGTTATCACATGGAGATGTACAATCCAAAACTAATAAAGATGGAGTTAAACAAACACTGTTAAGATGTTATAGAGTAAAAGAAGAGGATATGAAAACTAACCCTGAACTTAAAGGCGATTATAATGTTGCAAGATATATTAATATTTTTAATAAAAGAGTAGAACCTTTATTAGTTGTCTTTGGGTATGAAATTAGAGATTCATTATTAATAAAAAAACCACAGGATAGACAATTTTTTACTGAAAAACAATGTAAACTAATTAACGGGTTATCTAGAAAAGAAGGTGACCAAGACACATTAGAAGACGTATTGACGGCTTCACCAGAAGAAATGGTTTTTTGGAAAAAGATAGGAAAAGACAAAGACGAGTTTTTACGTGAACTAGGAATTCTTGATACCGTCGGAGGATAATATATACCAAGAGTTTTTGGTGAATAGTAATTCTATACAACTTTCAGGCCCTAATTCTAAAGATTCCCAAGTGTCATCTATTAAACTACTATTAGTAGTAACTACACACTCTACCATAGATTTTATGTAAACTTTATATCCTTCATTCCCAATTAAAGTTATAGTTGTACCTTCTCCTTTTACAATCACATAATCTTCATCACTGGTGGTATAGTCAGTAGTTGTAATCTTAACCACCTGTTCTTTAGTGGTATCACCACCAGTCCAACCATCCAATAAACCATTCTTTAGTACACCTATCAACCCAACAGCTAATAGTTTATATTTTACACCATCTGGTCTACCATCTATATCATAATTAACAAAATCTGTTAAACCTAAAGCATCAACTTCTTCAGCTATTAATCCAATACTTTCTTGCCTATCATGATTCCATTTAAACTTTTTAGGTTCTAGTTGTAAAAGTTTAGAGTAAGAAGAAAAAGGTAAAGGACGAACATCGTGCTTATATCTTAAAGAAGACGAGTGTTTAGTTACTTCTCCAGTAGTAGTGTTTAATTGTAAATCTAAATTATCCGCAGTTGGGATTTGGTTAGGATTTATTTGTACTGATGATGCCCATGTATTTAAATTAGGTTGTTGGTTGATTGCCATAACCAGTGTAGACCCAGTAGTTGCACTAACTGTAAAATTATATGTATTAGCACTATACCAACCGACTCTTAAATTATCACACATATTAGTCGAACCAGACATTGTTGCTGTCGTACATGTGTTTTGATAGATTTGTCTAGAAAAATCAGCTTTAGTTCTTAGACCTTGTTCTCCAGTATAATTATATCCCATATTAAATTACGTTATAAGGGTCCTGAAAAGGACGGTATTGTAATGACTTATTTAAGTTTTCTGCTTCCAGTGCTTTTCTTTCAATCATTTTATCTTGTCTTAATCTCTCTAACCTTGCAATTAATTCTTCTATTAGTTTGGATTTTTCATCTATGGCTTCTGAAGATAAACTAGAATAATCCATAGTTAATTCACTATCTGGAACTTTTAGGGCCCCACTAAATTTACCTCTTACCCTACCCAATGTTTCTTTAGCCATAGCAGTAAAATATCTTCTAACCCATGCTCTAGCTGGTGGATTTAATTCATACCATTCTATATCCTCTAAAGGGACATCAGAAGGTATTCTAATAATGTCTGGATTTTGTTTATAACAATCATCAACGTCCCCATCTATGTCGTAGTACCAATACCATACTCTAGAATTATTCATTTCCGCATTACCAAAATCAAACTTTCCTCCAGGGGTACTATATAAATGTAAGTATTTAGTTCCTCCGGGCCCAGCTGTTATTCTATAAGTTAATTCACCACCTATTAATCTATTTTTTATATTTCTATCCCCCATTCTTAGTAAGATGTCATAAGCTGGCATCATATAATAAGACCCAACAATACCAGTTTGAGCAAATCCACCAGCACCACCCATACCTATACCACCGAAACCACCGAAGCCACCCAAGAACGGGTCTATTAACATCTCATTTAATTCTGGTCTATTAAACCATAAAACTTCATTTACTTCTCTTCCTGCTGGTATTTGGTATATTTGTTGATTCGGTACTAATGATACAAAGTCTTTTTTAAGTACCCATGGTCCTCCAGCTTGTAGACCAACAATCTTTGAGTAGGCGTATGTGAATGAGGTTTCATAGTCTAAACTTCTTGTTGTAAAAGCTCTTGCTAAATCTGCTTCATCTACATTTATACCGTAAAGTGAAGACCATTGGTTTTCTATTAACCAGTCTTGCACATACATAGCGTAATCTTGGATTGCTATTTCTATAAGAGAATCTAGCATTTCGTCCTCCAACTCAACGCCAATGATAGGAGCACCTAGTTGATGTCTGAGCTGAGTGTAAAGTCTTGTTCTTTCTGTTGTATTTAATCCTGCGGTCATATCTTTTATTTATAAATATATTTTAATAACTATATACCTATAAATATTTTAATTAATGTTTAACTCACTTAATATGGATTGGAGTATATCTTCATCATTAATGTTGTCCCCCATAACAGTATCTATTATATTTTTTTTCTTTTGTAAAATAGAGTATATGGTTTGTTCTATGGTATTTTCATAAATAGGATAAATGCAGGAAACATTTTTTTTCTGACCAATTCTAAATGCTCTATCTTCAGCTTGTGCATGGTCCGAAGGGACAAAACTTAAGTCATTCATAATTACAACTTCCGCTTCAGTTAAAGTTATCCCAACCCCACCGGACTTTAGATTGGATATAAAAATTTTAACATCTGGATTATTTTGAAATTCGTCGACACTATTTTGTCGTTCTTCTTTTTTCATTGACCCGTGTAGTACTACAGAAATATCTTTAAACTTTTCATACATTTCCATTAAAGGAGCGGTAAAATTAGTGAAAACAATAACTTTTTTTTCTTGTTCTATCGCTTGGTCTATTAAATCACAAGTTATTTTAACTTTTTCATTAGCTATTATTTGTCTTACTTTCATTAATTTAGCCAAATGAATTGCTAAATTTTGTTCTTGATTATCATCTGACCAACTTAAATAATCACCCATTTCTTTTTTATATTCATAAGAACTTAATTCTAAGTATATAGGCGTTATTATTTTATCAGGTAAATCTATTACTTCTTCTTTTAGCCTTCTTAAAACTTTGTTTTTGGTTCTGTCTCTCAATTCTTCTAAATTAGACGAACCACTTACATTCCATATTTTTCTTCCACCGGGACCTCTAAATTGTTTGCCGTCACAATACCTAGTAACATAACCAATCCAGTTAATGGTTACCCTACTATCCACTAACTTTAATAAATTATAATAATTTATGGGTCTTGATGTCATCGGGGTACCGGAAAGTAACCAAGCTCTTTCAGAATGATTAATTATTTCATTAGCGATTTTAGTTCTTTGAGCTTTTGTATTAGAGATATAGTGGGCTTCATCAACAATAATCAAATCAAACTTACTATCTATAATAGTTCTATTATTTTCATTAGTTTGTTTTAATGAATGAAAATTTTTCAAAATATCATAATTAATTATAGTGTATTTACCATCTAACCATTTTTTACCATCTATTATACTAATAGTGTCGTTTGAGTAATTCTCTATTTCTCTTTGCCAATTTAGTTTTAGTGAAGCTGGACATATTATAAGAACTTTTTTTGTTTTACAAATTATAGACGCAATTACTGCAGATGTAGTTTTCCCAAGCCCCATGTCGTCGGCAAGAATAAACTTTTTATTATTAACTAATTTTTTTACCGCTTCTTTTTGGTGTTCTAGTGGTGGACGATTTGAAAAGGGGGCATAACTTATTTCCACATCTTCTTCTTTTGTGGTAGGAATTAATTGTGATTTAGGAACCCAAAAAGAGTATAGTTTTTCAGAGTCTATTATTTTACCCCAGATATGGAATGCTTTATCTTTTTCTACTAATATTTTTTCAACCCACACTTTATTAGGCCGTAATGGTAATATCTTTTGTTCTTGCAATTGTTCCCCGTAGTAGATATCGATGTCAACCCATTTTCTAGCTATTTTGGGCACAGAATTATTATATTTTAATATATAATCTGCTTGGGAGCGTCCTAATTTATAGTATTTACTATTGCTCTTATCTTTAATATCTAATATGTAGTTATTAGCCCCTTCATATGAGGCCAATAAATTCATAGCTTTTTTTTCCGGTATTTCTATGTCCAAAACTAAATAATTTAACAAATAATTATAACTAATAACTAACTATTTATAAAGTATAAAGATGTTTTATGGCAAAAAATAGAGTACCTATAACAAGAATAAATAAGTTTTTTGGGAGTGAAGATTTTAATCTCCAGGAACGAATGGGAATGGAATACCTACATGGTAATCTTAATTTTACTTTAGTGTTATTTAGAGTGGATAGGGAACAGACTGTTGGTGATAGAGTTTATGGTGAAGCACTTCCAGAAGAAATAAGGTACTATCCCCCGGTAGAGTTTAAAGCTTTGGTTAAGGTGGACCAGCCCACTAACGATTCTTATGCTGGTGGAATTATGAGGTATTTAGAGAGTGGTAACTTAACTATAAGTGTGTACATAAAGCATTTGAAAGAACTTGATGTTGATATAACTTATGGAGATTATATAGGGTATCCAGAAACAGAAGATAGAACTAGATATTTTGTGGTAGCTAATGACGGTAAATTAGCTAATGATAATGCTCATACTATAGGTGGGTATAAACCTTTTTATAGAACGGTAGTGTGTACTCCAACTACTGAAAATGAATTTAACGGAATTTAATATGGCAATCCCTAAAAAAATAAAAAAAACTTTAAATATGTATCCGGTAGTGAGGAATCAACCTCATTATCCTTCTGGCTATGATGGGCTAAGCACCCCAAAAAGAAGAAGACAATTAGAGGAGTTTATTAGTAAGGATGGAACTTTTTTACCAAAAAGTGTTTTACATGAAGATTTAGATTTAGGGATGTTGGAGTTTGTTAGAGATAGACTTAGGATTAGTATAGATGGAAAAGAAATAAATTTTGTAGACCAAATATTAACAGTACAGAGATGGGCGGAGTTTTCACAAACATGGAGTTTTGCTAATGAGGATTTAAATGTTGAGTTACCTTTCTTAGTTGTAGTTAGACAACCTGACCCACAATACGGGTCAAATCCAGCTCTTAATTATACTATACCAGATAGAAAAGCTTTTCATTACGCAAAAGTACCTACTTGGGATGGACAAAGAAAAGGCATGGATTTATATAAAATACCACAGCCTGTACCTATTGATATAACTTATAACATAAAAATTGTTTGTAATAGAATGAGAGAGTTAAACCAATTCAATAAGGTCATGTTACAAACTTTCACATCTAGACAAGCGTATACTTTTGTCAAAGGACATTATATACCAATCATTATGGAGTCTATTAGTGATGAAAGCCAAATTGCAGATTTAGAAAAGAGAAGATTTTATAACCAAAATTACACTTTACAATTACAAGGATTTTTAATTGATGGAGAGGAGTTTGAAGTGTCTCCTGCAATTTCTAGGTCAGTCCTCCTAACCGAAGTAGGAACCAAAAAGAAAAAAAGAAAAGCA
>TARA_R110000824_G_scaffold32775_1_pt1 | contig 11167 bp, 14 predicted proteins | sample TARA_R110000824 | Tara Oceans TARA_R110000824 (sample SAMEA4397747) | marine metagenome | biome: Polar Biome; feature: [MES] marine water layer (ENVO:01000295) within the mesopelagic zone...; material: water (ENVO:00002006), including particulate matter (ENVO:01000060) such as...... | reverse complement strand
CTGGAGTCCCACGTCAAAGCTGCTAGAGTGTTGTTTAGCGGCGATAGCCTAACACAGGACGATGTATTTAGTAGATATAAGAGGGTCATGCAGAGATTCGAAGACGCGGCGTACGCTACGGAGTCACAAAATAAACATGCGGAAGAAAGACGAAAAAGGGAAAGTAAGTAATGAACGACACAGCTAGAGTAGACTTAGATGCGGTGCCAGTAGGTAACAATAAACCCGAGCCACAGGAGTTCCCCCTTCCGAGTCTCAGGCAGTTCTTAACTCCGGATCAGACTGTAAGTTTCAAGACGTTTGCGGGGGGATCGTTGGAAGAGCTTGACGAGCAAATAAATCGGTGGGTTTCCTCGACTAAGAATATTATTGCGGTACCGGGCTCCCTATCTCAGACTGCTGCGGGTTACTCAATTTCACTTACATATATTTTGTCATCGAGGTCGTATAAAGATGTCTAAATCCAAAGATAAGTGGGAGGCTTACCTCGACCAGATTCCCGAGATGCCTAGCCGGATTGTTACTCCTGTGGTGGAGCCCGACGACGACGCGCTTGATATGGCTGCCATCCTCTCAGAGTTACCGCAAGAGCTAGCTGACAAGGTAGTCAGTGCGAAGCTGGAGGACCCGGATACCCAGTGGGAGAGGCTCGTAGAGCACCGCTGGTGCTTATGCGAAATGGTCGAGGGTGATTTTCCCCGTGTCTACGTATTTCCTACGCTCAGGCGGCTAACCGCCGCAATCGCTAAGCGGGAGGGTAACGAGACAGCTGTTTGGCCCCTGTTCGGAGTACCGCTTTCAATTTCAAAGCCCTTAAACGTTGTGGGCTCCCCGGAATCTGTAGTACGTTATCTGCTGTTGCCAAACCAAAAGGCCGCAGTGGTTAGCAAGACTGAGAAGTTTGATATAATAGATCAATCATTGTTGCCTGAGAATATTGAAACCCAGGACGAAGGTTGGCTTGGAGATCCGGCATATCTGGAGGGTAAGTATTATGAGGAAGGTTTCATCGAAGCCGACTCGTTTACGAATGACCCCGACATGCTGGATGAGGACGACGGAGACGTCTCCCCCGTTAATAATTAACCCTTTTTTTTAGCTATCAGGTAAAGCCATGGCCGATACTCGAATAAGAAATAACTCGCCGGATCCAACCCAGTATCACGAAGATGTTGCCTCGATGCCTGGCACCATGATTCCGCGGGCAGGTATTTCGGGGGAATCGCTTGGGTTTAATCACAACGTGCCGAACCGGGTCATCGTAGATCCAGGGGAGGACGGCGGAGGTTTTACTCTGGATATGGAAGCATTAGCTGGCACTCGGAAGAAATTTAACTCGGCGGCCCTCAGGGCGGAGGTTGCCGCTGACCCTACTGCGTTTTATCGAGGATTAGCCGAAGCACAGAATGAACCAACACCACCACAAACACCTAACCCGAAGGATAATGAAATGCCTAAGCCTGATACCCCGGATCGCGCGGATCCCCAGGAAAGCTTGAAGCAACTACCACCGATCCCTTCCCTGCCGGACAGCAGCATACGGGACGTTACTGGTCCGTTAGAGAAGATGCTGCTGGAAGAGAAGGAGAAGGCGGCAATGCGAGAAGTGCAGGACCGAGAACAGATGGAAATTCAACTGAGGTCGGCGGAGGCTACGCGAGTGGCCCCCTTGGACCTGCAAAATTTGAACCAAAGGCCCGTCTACGATGGAGGCTATCACCCGCCGCCGTTTGAGCCGCCACGTTCGGAGCCGAGTGTATCGCCTGAGGCTAACTTGCAAATGGTGCAGATGTTTCAGCAGATGACACAGCAGCGGGACGCCATCAATGCGTTGATTTCTGCGCAGACAACAAAGTCGGTGCCGGCAGAGAAAACTGCGGTTGTTGAGGACAAGGTAGAGGAAGCCCCGGAAGCCGCGGCTGTGTTTCTGCATAACATTCCGTTCTTAGCGGGAGATAAACCACAACGTCCTCAGTATGAAACCTATTTCGAGATGTCAAAAATGGGTACAATGGCGGCTCGGTACCATTCAGTGATTGAAGGGTCTGACTGCCTCGCCCTAATCTACGATACTAGATTTGAGGACGGTTTTCAGTACTTGCCTCCTAGCCTGGGAGAAGAGCGTATTACGGTGTCTATTCCAAAATTGGATAACGCTGTTTATACTTGTTCTTCGCTTGGGCTACACTGGACGTTAGGCTGTATGGATGTAGTTATTTTAATTAAACATGAAGAAGAAGGAGAATAGTATGAGCATGGAGAAAAACGGAGCAATTAACAGCGGCACACCTCAGGGTGGCTGTTGCGGCGGCAGCACTGAGTGCGAGTCGGAGAAGAAGGCGGCCACCCAGCTGGAATTACAATTCCCAGAGGATAGCCAGACAGCGGACGCCATGGAGGGCGATCTAATTAAGAAAGCAATCGACCAGGTTGCTGACAGCACTCAAAAGCCTTCCTGAGGCTGAATCTTTACCCAACAGTTGTTGGGATCAAATGTCACGGAGGATTAGCGGATGTCTATTCTGTCAAGCCAGAGCCCTTACTTTAGAGCAGGCGGCACGAGTTCCGGAGACCAGGGGTTCCCAGATCCTTTTCAGGATATGGCGACTTCTCAGATGCCAACGACGATGAAGTCGGCGTTATGGTGGTCTGAGTACATCTGGTCCATCATGGGCACGTACCGGATGGCTATGGAGCGTATCGTTGCGTATTTCATCACTGATCTTGAAATAGGTGGTGAGGCCAGCGACGAGGAGAAGGACAAGTACGAGGAGTTCTTGACGGAGCAGCTTGATTCTCTGAGCTTCCTCAGCTCAATGATGCGTGACAGGTTGTGCTACGGAAATAGTTTCGCAAGCGTGGTTGTGCCGTTTCGTAGATTTCTCCAGTGCCCTAAGACGGGCGACCTCTACCCCCTCAAGGTTGCCTACAACAACTTTGACTTCGATTTCAACGATAAGTTTGAGTTCATAGCCACGTGTCCCAAGACAGGTTGGCGAGGCACGTGGCACGTGGTGGACAAACCTCGGGAGGAGTCCGACCATCTTATTCTTAAGCGTTGGAGTCCGCACGAGATGGAGTTGCTTCACGATCCTTACACGGACGAGGTAGCTTATTTATGGCGTATTCCTGATTATTACAAGAAAATGATTAAGAAGGGTAATCTCTACCACCTAGAGAGAGCCAGTAAGCAGGTATTGGAAGCGGTTAGGACGGACAAGTTGTTCCGATTTAACTCGGGTTCAATATTTCACATGAAAGAGCAGACACTGGCAGGCATCCGCAACATGGGTTGGGGCCTTCCACGCAGTCTAATTAACTATCGACAGATATGGTACGTCCAGGTGCTGCGACGGTACAACGAAGCTATAGCTCTTGATTACGTGATCCCATTTCGGTTGATAACCCCGGAGAACCGCAGTGGTGGCTCTGTCGGCGGTGTGGCAACCTCGGATCCAATGAGCGTTTACAACGCTGGTGACTTCCGCAGCCAGGTTAAGAACATGATTAATAAGCGTCGCCGTGACCCAGCTTCGTGGCAGATGCTTCCCTTCCCTGTGAATTACCAGATGCTTGGCGGAGACGCGAAGCAGCTCGCTCCTACCGAATTGATTAACCAAGGCTTTGAAACGTTACTTAACGAGTCAGGTGCTCCGGTTGAATTCTACAATGGTAGCTTGTCAACGCAGGCTGCCCCGGTTGCTCTCCGACTATTTGAGTCGACACATCGTCAGCTGGTTAGTGATGCAAATCAATTCCTACAGTGGATGGCAAACTCGGTTTCCAGGATCATGTCATGGGAGATGGTCGATGTTGGTCTCAAGCGGGTTACGATTGCGGACGATGCCTCGAAGCAGATGGCCGCTTTGCAGTTAATGATGGGACAGCAACTATCCGGAAAATCTGGTTTGGATGCTGTTGGTTACGACTGGAAGACGGAGCAGCAACGGATTGCGGACGAAGCTCGTATTCAGCAAGAAATGATGGCAAGGCAGCAGGAAGAGGCAGAACAGGCGGGTATGGCGGCTCAGGTTTCAGCTGGCATCAATCCAAATGCACCTCAAGATCCTGCGGCAGCAGGTGGAGATCCTGCGGCTATGGGCGGTGCCCCGGCAGGCGGAGATCCAGCAGCAGGAGGAGCAGCAGCCGCGCAGGTTGGTGGAATGCCTGTGTCTGAATACATTAAGACTATGGGTCCGAATGCTATGACGACGCCAAACGATCTTCAAAATGCAGCAGAGATGCTTGCTCAAGAGCTACTTGCATTGCCTGAGGGAATAAAGGATTCCGAATTGCGGACTCTGAAACAGCACAATCCTACCTTGCACGCTATTGTGCGAGAGAAGATGGACGACATGCGAAATCAGATGAAGCAGATGGGACAAGCCCAAGGCATTGCTCAGATGCAACAACAAGGAGGGGGCGGTGGCGCTCCGATGTAACGAAATCGAGGCCCTGGTTATGGAAGACCGCTACGCTAAATGTTTCAATTCCAGAATTTAACTAAGGTCGTCGACACTTTCAATGATCCGCATAGGCTTTATATGTCCCACCTACCAAGCGGTGGCCCTTCATCACTACACCTCAAGGGCACTTCATAGCTTCTTCGAGACTACCGAGGGCGGTGTGGCTCTTGTTGTTGACGATGGCACACCGGGATGGACAGCGGAGTATGAGGCCAAGCTTCACTCTATAGCCGACAGCTACCCGGGCAGCGAGATCATCACCCATCATTTCCGGGAAAAGGGCGGGCTCACTCGCTCGTGGAACTGGGGCCTTGCCGAGGCTGATAGGCTGGGCTTGGACTATGCTATTGCGGGCAATAACGATGTGATCTTCACAGAGCGTTGGCACCAGGGATTGCTACATGCCCTGGACAGCGGATACACGATGGTTGGTCCTCTCAGCAACGCCCCGGGAATAACGGCCCACGGCAAGCAGGAGATCGGTAAGTATTTCGAGGGCTACAAAGTGACTGACGATCCTGCGTATTTAGATAGCGTTGCTGAATCTATTCATTCTAATCACCTTGGAAAAGTTATAGAATCAGAGGTGAACGGGTTCTTTCAAATGTGTTCCATGGACGGCTGGCGCAGCAACAAGTACAGTCAGAAAGAGTTTTATCGGGCGGTCAACAAGCTAACCTCAAAGGGCCACAGGAATTTAACCCCGCTGATGACATTGAATGAGGACGAGTGGCAGGGACGTGCAAGGGCTAAAAAAAAGAAATCGGCTATTGTGCTAAGCAGCTTTATTTTCCACTACCGGGCTGTAACGCGGGGCGACCGGTACAAGCGAGGACAATGGTATAGGCAAAAATGAATACAGTAATATACAGTTGCGTCACGGGTAAGTACGACAAGGTTCTTGAGACATTGCTTAGCAGCCATGGCCAAGCTGACGCGCACACTGATTTTGTGCTGTTCACTGATCGTCCTGACCTCCTTAAGTCTGGCGAATACGAGGAGTACCAAGCAGCGGGGAGTCCGGTGACATGGTCAATCCGCCCTGTTAAGTATCAGCACCCGACCTGCAACGTCCGCACTGCTCGGTGGCACAAGATCAACAGTCACCTGTCAGTTCCGGAATATGATTACTCGATATGGATCGATGGCTCTCAAGTTATCCAGGATGTAAATCTGCGTAAAGACATCGTAGTTCCTTATTTTGCTTTGCCGGAGAGTAAGTCCCAGCCGCTTGCCACATTCAAGCATCCGGACCGTACTTGTGTGTACCAAGAGGCGGTGGCTTGCCGAAAACTGGCTAAGGATAACCCGGATTTGCTTATAAAACAGGCCAAAAAGTACCGCGAAGAGGGTTACCCACCTTACAACGGCATGGTTGAAACCGCGTGTCTTGTAAGAAGTAACAACATTCTTGTGCGTCGATTTAACCAGTTCTGGTGGGATCAGATCGAAAACCACAGCCGCCGTGACCAGATGTCGTTCAATTACACGAGCTGGAAGACTGGAATTGATTACGGTCACGTTATAGGCAATAGGGTCAAATCTCCCTATTTTAAGTTTGTTCCTCATGGGAGGCGATGATTAATACATGCTTAAGGTAGGTATATTTGCTCCATACGTTCGCAACGAGGTAACCTTAGCGGCTACTCAGTTTGCTGACTGGCTTGTTCGAGACGGCATCGATGTATCCTACCTGTCTGACGGCAAGGTAGAGTCAGGCATTCATGCGACGTGGGATAATCTAGTAACACGAGGTGCCACTGCTGGCACAACGTACAGGTGGGCATACGGCTGCACTCATTTGTGTTGGTTTTCCGCTAATTCCAAGGTTTTACGTTGGGCCCGGGTAGTATGTCCGGCTAACGCCCAGCAGCATACTCGTCACCTATACTTCCCGACCTGGGTTGGCTGGAACGCGGATTGCGATGGTTTCCTCTCGGCAGCGGACAGGGTGATTTCGTTAAGCCGTGACATGCACTTATGGTTAGGTGACAAGCACTTATGGACAGGGGGCAATCCGCTGAGCAACTCCGTTGTTCCGGGTGATCGAACGTGGGGCAACCTAGTTTCTTCTGATGTGTTGTTAGTACCTCGTCGGGGTTCAGTGGAGGAGGGTCGCATCAAGTTATTAGCGGTTCTTCCTCGCACGGTACCGGAGGACGTAGGTGAGGGTATCTTAGGAGTTTTCGACTTCTTGTTAACAACTCACGAGAACTTAGATTTAACATTATTGCTAGAGGCTTCTTGGCCTCGCAAGTACCGTCAGGCTGCGAAGAAAATTGCCAAGTTATCGGGTAATCGTTTACGGGTATTAACGGGACCTGCTTACTTTGATTACAGTCGTCACGCACGAGATCACGATTGGGTTTATGTATGCAACACGCGCCACCATTACGGATCATTGTTATCGAGTCTAGTGAGTAGTGCGATCCCTTTAATTTGTCACGACGTTCCTCCGGTGGGCGCTCACATTCAGGATCAAATTAATGGTGTACTGATTCCGTGTGAGTTGAAGGACAGCAGTTATCCGATAGCGAGTGTCCGCTTGTCGGATGTTGGTGAGGCATTGGACAAGGCATTATCTGAGGACGCTTTATTTTTGAAGACATTGCAGTTACAGTCCCGTGTTGTACTATCTCGTCGTCAGCAAGCGTTTGAGCGAATGATTACAAAAGAGTTTATAGAATGACCACACATCCCAAAAATGTTATTGTCAGCGGAACCCCGGGTGCTTGGGGTAATGTTTGCGCAAAGTTGCTCCTTCAGCAGGGTTGGTCCGTGCTATGGAAGGATCAGGACGTAGACATCATTAATGGCAGGGCTTACTTGGCCAATAACTGCCAGAACGTAGAGGTTTACAATATTCACCTAAGTGTAGAGAGTAAGCACGATATTTCTCAGTTTTCGTCTGATTTGCCTACATACTACGACATTCCTTACCCTGGCCCCGCGGAGTACATCGCTAAATTCGAGGGTCAGCCTGTGGTAATCTCGGGTACTTGCCTAGCTCCTCTTTTAGACATGTGGCAGGAGTGTTCTGACATCGTGATTGACATCCGAGCGACGCTTCAGGAGGACATAGCGGCTCTGAGGAGTCAATCACGCCATCCTTACTCAGATGAGCAGTTACAAAGTATTCGCGAACATCAGCTCGATAAGTACAATAACCACCTGAAATTATTCGCAAAGGTGTTTACAATTACTAATGCAGAAGTAAAGGATCAAAGATTCGATACGTTGTCTCGTTTTTTAAATTCCGTATTTTAAGGGTCACTCCTATGGCAGTGAGACAAGTACCATTTGGTGAGTACGGAGCGAAGATATTTCCAATTCCAGATAAGATAGAAGGAAAAACCATGAGTACATCAGAAAACCCGATTGAAGATAAGATGGAAGAGTCACTTAACCAAGCAGCGGGAGGATTGCCGGCAACACCTGCACCTCCTGAGGATGTTCAGGTACCAGTGCCAGCGTTGGCACCCGCACCGGTTAATGCGCCTGCACCTCCTGCACCTGCTTCGGTAGCTCCTGGGATACCTAGTCAACCCTCGGGTATGGCAGCAGTGAACGTGGGCGACATAGCTGCGGCTCTCGATCCGTCTGCCCATACTCCTGCTGCTCAGCATGTTGAGGTGAACGATGCCTTTGACTATGACGTAGCATTTAACATGGCTTTTCTAGGCTCTGGACAAGGTGGAGCGCGGCTAGCGACATCGTTCCACGGGTTAGGATATCGGCGAGTAGCACTTTTTAATACGGCTGAAAGTGACTTCCAGGGACTGCCTGAGGAGATTGAAAGACACACGCTGGAACTCGGTGGTGCGGCAAAAGACGCACGTTTTGCGGAGCAAGCACTCGTTGGTCACGAGGAGGAGATTTGGGATCTTCTTCAGCGCTCGTGGGGTAACGACGTTGATTATGGATTGATCTGTGTTGGCCTTGGTGGCGGCACAGGTTCAGGCACCAGCGGCAAGTTAGTGGAGATTGCTCGTCAGTATATGGAGAGTAAAGGCAAGCCACCTCGTGTTGGTGTGATTGCTTCGATCCCTGCTTACACTGAGGGCCAGCAAGTTTGCCGCAACGCAGTCACTGCATTTCAGCGATTGCTTGAGTTAAAGGTGAGCCCATTGATTCTGATTGACAATGCACGTATCCACCAGCTGTATCGTCCTGGCATGACTCAGCTGTACAACGTAGCTAATCAGACGGTAAGTCAGTTGTTCCACCTGTTCAACCAGCTTGCTGCTGTTCATAGCCCATTGATCACGTTTGATCGCAGTGAGTTAGCTCAGTTGCTAGATCATGGCATTTGTGTCATGGGTGCAGCCAGTTTACAGAACATCACATCACCTGCGGATATCTCCGCAGCTATTCGGGATCAGTTGACCAACAATGTTCTCGCCGAAGTCGACCTGAAGAAGGGCACCAAGGGTGCTTGCTTGTTTGTTGGTGATCAAAATCACCTAGACACGCTTAGTCTTGACTACTTCGATGCAGGGTTTACTCAGATGAATCGAACCTTAAAAGGTGGAACCTCGGTGGTTCATCGCGGCGTTTACATTGGGACAAGCCCTGGGTTGCAGGCTTATGCTATGATCAGTGATCTACAACCACCTGTGGCCACATTGGCCAAGTTGGCGAAGGAAGCTAACATCTCGAAGGCTCAGCTCACTGGTGGGTTGGCCGAATTCCTAGGTGTAAACGACTGACGGTTAGTCAGGAAAGGAACTGATATGACGGATAAAGCAGACAAAGCAAGGCGAGCAGCGGAGAGGGAAGAGGCTGAGGCCCCCTACAAGCAGCAGGAGGCCGCCCATCGCACGTTGCAAGGTCAGCTGTTAGGTAACCTTAAAAACGCATCCGTAAGACTAAAAAGAGGAATAGCCAAGCCATAACGGCAGCTATAGCAATTAACCCATAGAAGGAGTAACGATGTTTACTAACGACCCACATGCCCAATCGGGAGACTTACCTGACCTTATGGCGCACATTGACGAGGAATACCGGTCATTGCCATCACGTCCTGAGACTTTCCAGGAGTTTGCTACGAGTTATCTTACGGAAAACAGACCGAGCGAGGTGTTCTCCGTGGACAACAATTATGGCATACTGTTGACCAATGGTCAGCGGGTAAAGCTTTGTCCTGACGGTATCGGCGGCGGCCGTACTGGGGACATGGCTAATCCAGGCCAGGAAATTGATATCACTCGAAGGAGATAACTGTGAATCCTTTATTTCGTGCCCTTATTTCTTATGCTTTGCACGCAATGCCCAACCCGGACACGAATGGATTTGCCAAGTTCATTATTACGCTTATTGAGGACAGTCGGGCTGCTTACGCAGACGAAGGGTGGGATGCAGAGACACCCGACTGGTTCGAAGATTTGCACGCTCATCAGATTAACGAGGTGGGTGAAGATCAGTACGATGAGCTCCAGGAGGAGTATCGGGGGCTGTTCCGAGATAACACCATGGAAGCGTTGCTCCCGATGGCGATTCATTGCCGTAGCGAGATCCTGATAGCGAATGCTCCGAGTTTGTCTTGTCGCTTGAAGGACATGCACGCTACTTTTCACCTCCTGTGGGAGGACGGACTACGAGCGGAATACAATTGTCGCCCCTTCTCTGATTCAAATCTTGATTTAACTGTCCCCTTGGTTACGAGGCTGGCACAGATTTTCGCTGACCAGTTTGGTGAGGTTGTTCTTTCCCCTGGGTTGGATGCGTTCCACGATCAGGTAGCAACACACTTTGACGTTGTTAAGTTCGATGAGCTAGTGGCAGTGATGTTTGAGTACGTCAACGCATTACCGGCAGAGCGGAGAGAGCCGTACAACCAGGTCATCGAAAAGGTGAGGTACCATCTCGACAAGAAGCACGAGATGTATTCCCCGACTGCGGCTAAGCTCCTACAGCAAGGCGCGCGAGACCCTGATGTACTGGAGTGGTCTGACAGTCCGGATTCCGGAGGGTTTGACTAGTGCAGTGCGATAGTACTTCAATTGTTACGGAATGGCCGGAGCATACTTCGGTAAGCCGTAAGCCGCTTGTTGGATTGATTACTACTGATGCTCCTCGGCTGACTAAGCTCACTGCTCTGCGCTTGAGCGGCTGGGAGGTACATCAAAATCCGGAATTTACGTACTTGAAGCTATCAATTGCGAGTCGCATTAGTGTGATTGAGCGCTGGGTTGATGTTTTTAGTTGTATTGGGCAGCAGTATAATATGACTGTGAAGACTTTGAGCTTTACGGTACATATTCCACGTCCGGTTTGTACTTATCACACCTCAACGACCATTTATCTCCATCACTTGAATTGCATACCATGCTTAAACCATTCTCCTTAGAGCTTGACCCTTATTCGCGTAGTCCGCTTCTCTGCGATTTAGACCCGTGGTATTACCCGGTTAAAGTTAATGGTGAGCTTATCAAGTTAGGCTTAGGAACTACGAGCAGTCACGATTATTTACTTGCCTGGCAAACTTACCGAGCAGGTGTACTGGGAGATTCCTTACTGGATCAACTAGTCCTGGAAGATAAAACGATGCGGGACTACGCTTCGAACTGCGGGTATTGGGCCCTAGGTGCAGCTCAGCGAGGTTTGCAGTCTTATCACGGCATTGAAGGGCGTGAAGTATTCATCGATCAAGGAATACAACTGTGGGAGGCTCACGCTCAGAGCACTGCGTGGTCGTTCAC
>TARA_R110000824_G_scaffold6161_1_pt1 | contig 11175 bp, 20 predicted proteins | sample TARA_R110000824 | Tara Oceans TARA_R110000824 (sample SAMEA4397747) | marine metagenome | biome: Polar Biome; feature: [MES] marine water layer (ENVO:01000295) within the mesopelagic zone...; material: water (ENVO:00002006), including particulate matter (ENVO:01000060) such as...... | reverse complement strand
TTATTAAAATATGAACGATAAAGAAAAAGCAGACAAGTATGATGAACTGGTAGAGAAATCTATCAATGGAGATAATGTCATAGACATTGAAGGACAAGCATGGTTGCGTATACATCCTGAGATGGAAAAGTGGGTAGAATTTCATGCTGATATGGTGGAGTGGATGACAGAAGGAATGAAGTTTCCACCGAGAAGTGACTGTGGGTAAATAGACAATGAGTAAAATAGAAAAGTATGACTTAAAGTTTTATAGCAAAGCTGTATTGTATTTCTTTTTATCATTAGCCGTTGGTTTATTTTGCAGTAGGGGCTGTATATAATGAGTAACGAAACCACACCAGTGTATAAATCAAAACTCAAATGGCTTTTTATAGCAGGGTTCATTTGCGGGACTACTGTAGGTACGGCCATTGTAGAAATATGGATAAGATTATGAACAAACCCTATAGACCTAAGTATAACTGGAATGAGTTTGACAACACTTGTAGCCTAACAGACTACCAGAAACTTCGGATTAAAATACGATTCAAGAAAGAGTCTAGGAATATGATGCAAGAAATTATCAATGAATCTGTATCGGCTAAAAAGGGCAGAAGGTCAGAACTTAACGCCCACAACGACCCAAACAACCCATTCAAATTAGATATAGGTGGAGAAGGATAAATGAATGGTAGTTTTGAAAGGTGGCTAGACAACCATAACCATAAGATGGAACTTATGAGGACACTGTTTGGTTTTATAGCAGCAATTACAGGCGTTTTTATATTTCTAAAGGTATTTGGTTTAATATAATGAAACTATTAATAACAGTAGTTACCATAGGGGTGTGCTTGATTGGGTTGAGCATGTTTCTTCACCGGTTAAAAGACAGGGGATGAATTAGCATAAAGAAATATGAGGTTCTATGAATACAAACAGTCCACCACCTCTCCCCTCAAATATAATCTGGAGTTGTCTACAGAGGAATTGGAAAAAGTCAAGGAACTAATAATGAAGATAATACAGATAACTAAGCAGAAGGAACTAGACGATGAATGATCCATTAAAAAGACTGGTAGTAGATTGTGACGGAGTTATTGCTGGCAAAGCTCATGGTGGAGATTATGCAAACTCCCCACCACTACAGCACGGTATTGATCAGATTAATAAACTCTATGATATGGGATATGAGATAACCTTGTTCACAGCGAGATATGGAGAAAGAGAAAACGGCAATATAAATAAGCAATATGGGCGTGGGTATAAAGAGTGGACAGATTGGCTTGAAAAATATGGGGTAAAGTATCACTACGCATACATGGGTAAACCTCCGGCAATGTTGTATATTGATGATAAGGCGGCTAGGGTGGAAGGTGATGATGAAGAGGGTTGGAATCAAGTTTGGAAAGAGGTTGATAATCTACAGGGTAAAGACAAATATGGGAACCCCACCTAATGAGAATTATGATTATATCAGGATACTTTAATCCATTACACACAGGACATCTGGATTATATTGATGATGCAAAGGCAACAGGAAATTACCTAGTAGCCATAGTCAATAATGACCAACAGGTCAAGCTGAAAGGCTCTACAGACTTTTTATCAGAAAGTGCTAGAATGAGGATAGTTGCATCCCTTAGAAATGTGGACAAGGCCATTCTTTCTATTGACTCCGATAAAACTGTTGTAGAAACCTTACGCAGCCAGTATGAGCGATATTCATTAGATCCCTTTGTTGATTCTATAACTTTTTGTAATGGTGGAGATAGAACCAAAGGCAATTCACCAGAAGAAGAATACTGTCAAAGGGTTGGTATGAAAACTCTTTACAATGTAGGTGGAAGCAAAACTCAGTCCTCTAGTAAACTCTTAGATTCCGTAGGAGAGAAGTAAATGTATATTAGAAAACTACAAAAAGAAGATGTTTCTCCTGATGGTGATTTTATTAGGATACTGTCTCAGCTTAGTATTTCTGATGGCAGTTTTTGCGACTATGGTATTTTGTGGAATCAGTACGACAGGCAGGGATGGTTCCTTGCCATCAGTCTACCTGCGTACACTCACGTTGTAGTAGCTGTAGACAATGATGTTGTGATAGGCACTGGCTCCATACTCATAGAACGAAAGTTTTTAAGAGCAGGGGGAATAGTAGGACATATCGAAGATGTTGTTGTAGACAAAGAAGCAAGAGCTACTGGCGTGGGAAGAATGATTACAGATCACCTCGTAGAGATAGCCAAGGACAACGACTGCTATAAAGCTATATTAAATTGTAGTGATGATAATGTTCCCTTCTATAATAAGTGCGGCTTTCATTGGTCTGGACGTGAAATGAGGATGGATCTTGATTAAACCATTATACGAAGTAAAACTATACATGGGCTCTGTAAGAAGTAGGCCAGACGAAACAGGAGAAGCGCCTCTTACTGTTATATACAAAGAAGACTTAATAAAAGAGATTGGTAAGTTTCAGGATAGTCAAGCAGGAACTGTGGTCACAGTCAGGATTACCGATACAACATTTGTATCTGGGTTAAACTATGAAGAAAATGGATGGGAAGTTGCAGCGATTAACTTCCCCCGAACAAACCACTCGCATTCCAAGATTCTGGACTTTATGATGAGTCTTGCACGCCACCTCCTGTGTGTGTTTTTGCAGAACAGGATATGCGTCCTAGATTACAATGAGAACATGACAGACGATATATACATGTTAGAGAACGGGGAGGAAAAGACCACATATGATCCAGACCGCAATTACGAGTTTTAAAAATCCGCTTGACTTTTCCCGATAATGTGGTATAATAGGTTGAGTGGTTCAATTTTATTTTTAACTGAGGGGTTAAGCTATGGCGAAGAAAGAATGTTCTGGATGTGGAAGTATGCTTGGAGTCAGAACAAAAGAATGTCCTGATTGTGGTCACAAATTTCTAATTAGAAAACGCGGCCCAAGACCAAAACAAATTGATTGGACTGAGTTAAAAGCTGGCGATACTATTAAGGTTGTTACTGGCACTGGCCCTTACTTTCTAAGTAAGATTACGCCGGGGGAAAAAATAATGATGGGTCAGAAGGGAGTATTTGAAGTCGTAGAACTATATGGCGTTGGTGCAAGACCAAAGGGTTGCGGTATAGTCGGCAGACAAATAACTGGCAAGAAGCACAGGGCAGGTGTAGTAGAATATATTTACATGGGAGTGACATGGTACAACGACGACTTAAGCATACACGAAGAACCCCACAAGGTGCTTGGAGTTCAAACAGAGGCAACGATTATAGAAAAGCCCAATAAGAAGAAAAGAAAAACAAACAAGAAGGCAACAGAAGTAGATGTAAGCGGCCTTAACGATCTAATAGCGTCTTTATAATATGGAGATCAACATGAATATAATATGGATAGAAGAAGATAAACACTTCGCGGTTGTAGATGATAATGGAATTGTCATTACCCGATGTATCGACGAAAGACAGGCCGTAGAAATAGCGGAGGCCATAGATGAAAACGTCTACAAAGAAAGCAATGAAGAATGACTACATGGGTTCTATTTTTGTTATCTTCATTTCTTCCCTTATAATTTCTACAGCACTCTCTCCAGACTTTCCCTTCTGACCCCATTTTTTATGAACAGTATTACACACCTTCTCCCTAGCTGCAAAACACGCAGCATCAGGATCATTGGCGTATACCTTAATCCAATATCTACCTTTAACAATGTCCTTAATTCCCAATTTGGAAATTTTTTTCATGGCATCAGTTAGATCAATTTGAACTTTATACATTAAGTAAACCCTCCAACTAATAATACACCACCGGAGATACACTAATGGGCAACGACAACTTAATGAACTCGGATAAATTGTCAGAAATTATTATTAGACAAGTATTAGACGGACATGGAGAAATTGAAAACCTAAAAGAAGTAAGAGCAAGCAATGTCTTTGATAATAGGTGGCGAATTGACATTTGGTGTCATTACGACTCAACAAAAACAATAATGAAAACCACCTGTGCTAAGATTTTTTATAGCTATTTTATTCATGTGAATGAGTCGGCAAACATAACAAAGTGTAGTCCACCACTAGGAGAGAAGCGTGTCTCAGCAAAGATTCCCAGATTGGGCTAACTACTTTCTGGGTCAGGCGTTCCTAGTATCACAAAGAAGTCCAGACCAACAAACCAAGTGTGGTTGTGTTATAACTAATGCAAAGAATCAAGTAGTAGGTCAGGGATACAATGGTTTTCCCAGAGGGGCAGACGACAAGTATTTACCAAAGACACGGCCTGAGAAATATCCGTGGATGATACACGCAGAGGTTAATGCAATCCTCAACTGCCCCACCAAACCAGAAGCATCAACTGCCTATATTACAACTAAGCCATGTTTTAATTGTACTTTGCTTATGTGGCAAGCAGGTGTTACTAATATTATTTATGCTACGAATGGTGACAGACCACACATGATTGATAATGACGAGGAATATAATACACTAATGTCTCGGCTGTTACCCATGATCGACTTAACGATTGAGGGTACTGTGGCCGATTTATCTTTTATTTCAAATTTTTTAGGACAGGAGTGACTTTTAAGGTATAATTTATTGTGGTGGCCGATCAAGGCCATATTCAGTGTACGTCGATTTTAACAAGGAGATTCTTTTATGGATCTAAATAGTGTTCAATTAGGAGGTCGTTTGACCAGTGACCCCGAATTGCGTAAGACTAAATCTGGTCATTCTGTGTGTGATGTAAGCGTTGCCATCAATCGAATGAAAGAAGGCGAAACAGATTTTGTTGATGTTACCCTGTGGGGTAAGACAGCAGAACTCGCAGCAACACATCTTGCTAAAGGCCGTTTCATCAATGTACTTGGCCGATTACAGCAAGACAAGTGGCAAGACAAGGATGGTAACAATCGTTACTCTCTGAATGTTGTGGCCGACAACCTTTACTTTGGGCCAAAGACAGGTAATGGAACCCCGTCAACACCAAAGAAAGAAACTAAACAAGAAGCAGTATCTGTCGCTGAGACAGAGGATGTTCCATTTTAAGGAGACGAAGTAGATGAAAAAGAAGACGAAGATTACTAAGGGTACTTTTGTAAAGTTGCAACCAACCAAGGCAATTCCATCACGTTATCATGGTAGAATCGCAGAAGTAGTTTCAACTCTGCAACCGAACAATAGTTTTGTTGCACAAGTGAACGCAAGAGAGTCGGGAAACCCCTCCCAAACACGGCTCCTCGCGCTGTCAAGTCGGGACGTAAAGTCCACATAGGCTTGACTTGGGGCGACTTTATTGACAGGTCATCACGTTCCTGTCGAAGAAAGTTCCCGTAGGTTAAATTCCTACCGTCCCAACTTTTCCCTCCTGTGGTGTATAATCTAAGGGTTATATATCGCATTGGGGGGTAATAATGAGAAGTTTGTTAGTGGCTATATTGTTGCTTTTTGCGTCTCCTGTAGTCGCAAAAGCAGATTTAGAAGATGTTAGTAAGGCAACCTGCAAGGTATATTCCGATGAAGGTACAGGAAGCGGAGTAGTATTCTTAGAGAACGAAGACTACTATTATATATTAACGGCGGCCCATGTTATAGTTGGAAATGATGGTATTGTAGATAATCAATTGGAGGTGGAGTTCTTTGTAAATGGATTTCAGTCCAGAAAGATGATCGCAAGAACAGACGTATCCTTCTATTTTCCAGCAACCACAACTGACGTGGCCGTACTCAAGATGGCAAAGGTGGAGTTGGGCCAATACCCAAAACCATCAGTTATTCCTCTTGCCAACTCAAGCGAAAAGATAAGTAGCAACGATGTTGTCCTTACATACGGCTGTCCACAAGGACGTTGGCCAAGTGGACAAGTCGGCCACGTAACTTCCTATCGTGCAGACGGAATGACGATTAAGCCCTATCCAACATCTGGAAGGTCTGGTTCGGGAGTTTTTGATGAGTCTGGACAGAAAATACTAGGGATTGTAATATGGAAGAACGGCATGGCTGTAACGGCAAAGAAGATAAGGATGCTACTAACAGGAGAACTATAGATATTCTATGTGATCATCAAGATCAAATGGGAGAGTGTTGCAATAGGCTTGCAGAGTATAAACTAGAACATAAAGATACAGAGTATCCATTCTATGCCTGCAAGTCTCACTTTTTCTCGTATTATGATGAAGCAGAAAACTCCTACATACTCTCATGAGAATAGACCATATAGCCTACCGAGTTGCAGACCGACACAAGACAGTCCAGTTTTTCACAGAAGCCCTTGCATACCAAGTGGCCGATGAATTTGAAATCAACTTCGATGATGGGTCTTCTGCCCAATGCTTTGCCCTCTCTCCTCCAGAAGCTAATTATCTGTCTAGCCATGTAAAGACCTATGGAAATTACCACCTAGCACCGGAGATTTTTGTTTCCGATGGAAGTTCAGATTCTGTTGTAGGAAAATGGGTAGAAGAAAGAAAGGGCATTGGTGGTATACATCACATTGCTTATTGTGTGGACTCAGTGTCAGACACTATGGCAGAATGGAGAGATAAGGGCTATGCAGAATTTACCACAGAAGAACCACTAGCATGCCCCGGCCTAATTCAATGTTTTACAAAGCCTAGCAATCTCACTGGTGTTATATATGAGTTCATAGAGAGGGATGTAAATGCTAAAGGCTTTTGTAAGGATAACGTCAAGGACTTAATGGACTCAACAAAGGACATATAATGAATACAGAACCCAACTATATCAATGGTGCGTGGGTTGGATCAGAAGGAAGAGATAGTTTTGACAATACAGACCCATGTACTGAGCAAACCATTGCCAGATACCCACGCACAACTCATTCGGAAGTTACACACGCTGTTGAATGTGCGAGAAAAGCATTTGAAACTTGGAGAAGTGTCAGCAGAGTTCAGCGAGCAGAGGTTTTATACAGGGTAGCGAGATTAATAGAGGAGAGGTTTGAACAGCTAGCTCAAGCCATCTCCATGGAGACTGGTAAAAATTATAATGAGTCTGTAGCAGAGGTGAATGAGGCCCTGCACATGGCTCAATATGCTTTTGGCTCTGGTCGAACACCACAAGGAGAGTCAGTTGCGTCGGAAATTTCTGCTAAAGATTCGTACATGCTTAGGAAGCCGAAGGGGGTTATTGCGATTATTAGTCCTTGGAATTTTCCCCTTGCCATTGGTGCTTTTTGGTGTGCTGCTCCTGCTCTTGTCGAAGGAAATACCGTCATTATCAAGCCCAGCGAAGATGCACCTCTTTCGACACAGCTAGCCGTAGAGATTTATCACGACGCTGGTATTCCCGCTGGTGTTATTAATCTTATTCACGGCAAGGGAAATGTTGGGGAGTGGCTGGCAAAAGACAACATAGATCACATATGCTTTACTGGAAGTGCGGAAACGGGTCAAAAGATTCGACGCATTTGTGCAGATAGCTGGCATAAGACTTGTTCTTGCGAACTTGGCAGCAAGTCGGCTGTTGTGGTTTTTGATGATGCTAACTTCCAACTTGCTGTATCGGCTAGTATAGCCAGTGCCTTTAAACTATCTGGACAGAGGTGTGTTTCATCTGGACGGCTTATTGTTCAAAGAGGTATATACGATGCCTTTGTTGAAAAATTTGTTCACTATGTTCAACAAATCAAAGTAGGCCCCCCTCTTGCAGACACAGGCTTCACGGTGGGTGGAGGATTAATGCCGACCAGTTACTATATGGGCCCACTGATAAACAAACAGCAACTATGCAAAGTTGAGAAGTATAATGATATGGTGTCAGAAGACCCAGAGTCCGAGGTAATTCTTCAAGGAAAATCACTTGACAGACCGGGATATTTTATGACACCCACTGTTTATAAAACTGAATGGAGAGATGTACCCTATTTAAAAGAGGAGGTCTTTGGGCCACATGTTGCAATTATTCCTTTTGATACAATTGATGATGCTGTTAGGATCTATAACGATACTGATTACGGATTGGCTGTGGGTGTTGTCACAGAAGACTTTAAAAAAGCGAGAATATGTCGTGAACGCTGTGATTATGGCATGTGCTATTGGAATGGTGGTTCTATCGCTGCTGAGTCTCACCTTGCATTTGGTGGTGTTAAAAAGTCTGGAAACGGATACCCTTCGGCTGCTAGAACCTTTAGGGCAGTAACCCATGAGGTGTCATGGACTGTTAATTACGATGAATCTTTACAATTTCCACAGGGGATGACATAATAAAAATGAATATTAGTATAGAAAACCATGCGATCAGCTATATGTTTCACAAGGCCATTGCAGACCAAGAAAAAGCCAAACTGTCTCTACAGTTGTTGACCAGACATTCCGTGGGAATAGGAGATCATTCTACTGGTGATTTTCATAAGAACCTAGACGAGGCGTTGGACATGCTTGTTGATGCTGAGGACAGGCTGGAGACACTGAGAGGACAATATGGGGAACTTGAAGAGGTGTAGAGGGGGAACTGGATTATGAAGATAGTACCTGATATCAAGTTAGATTTTGATGACGTTTTGATCAAACCTCAAAGGTCTGCAACAGCCAGCCGCAAAGAGGTTGACATCGAAAGATGGTTTAACTTCAGGAATGTGTCCGAGAAGTGGAGTGAGTGGTCTGGTGTTCCAATTTTTGCTGCCAACATGGATACCGTAGGCACTTTTGCAATGGCGAAAGCTCTCCAAAAATATGATATGCCAACATGTCTACACAAACATTATGATGCAGAATCTATTTGTGAATACATAGACTTGCACTCTGCTAACCGCGATGCGTACAGACCAGCCCTTACTTTCTTAACATTGGGGACAGGCAAAAAAGATAGAGCAAAGATGGATGAAGTAGCAGATCTGTGTGCTGGCCCATTCAACTGCCAGATTTGCATAGACGTTGCTAATGGATATACAGATTATTTTGTGGATAGAGTTGCTGAACTCAGACAGCAATTCCCAACTACAATTATAATGGCTGGAAATGTATGTACTCCAGAAATGGTTCAGGAGCTAGTGCTACAAGGAGGTGTTGATATAGTCAAGATAGGAATTGGGCCGGGTAGTGCTTGTAGTACCAGAATGGTGGCCGGTGTCGGATACCCACAGCTTTCAGCTATCATGGAATGTGCTGATGCAGCACACGGGCTAAATGCTCACATATGCGCAGATGGAGGATGCAGAACTCCAGCAGATGTGGTGAAGGCTTTTGGTGCTGGTGCGGACTTTGTTATGCTTGGAGGAATGCTGGCGGGCACAGATGAGTGTGATGGAGAGTGGGAAACAGCCACAGATATAGAGTGGAACAACCATATCGAAGGTTCATATGTGGCAGGAGTAGCAACTGGAACAAAGAAGGTGTCTATGAAATTCTATGGAATGTCTAGCAAGACAGCTATGGATAAGCATAATGGTGGAGTTGCAGATTATAGGGCTGCCGAGGGAGAAATATTGAGCGTCCCTTACAAGGGGGCAGTTGAAGATACAATTAAACAAATTTTGGGAGGAATTAGAAGTGGATGCGCTTACGTGGGAGCAAAAAAGCTGAAGGATCTCAACAAGAGAACCACCTTTGTACAGGTAAACAGGGTTAAATAAAGGAATTTAGGATGGCTAATGTAGTAATTTTTGGTATCGGACAAATGGGTACCGTTATCGCATATGCAATGTCTAAGCTGGGACACGATCTCACACTGGTGGACGTATCCAAAGAAGCGTTTTCTTCGGCTGATCGTCTCATTGACAAACCGTTAAACAAGAAGGCCGTAATGAATCTTGAGTCAGACGCTCCAGATATAATTAAAGGACAGGACTTAGTTATTTCCGCCCTGCCCTACCATAAGACAGAAGCTGTTGCTAAGGTAGCAATCGAACTGTCTGTACCATATTGCGATCTGGGAGGCAGGGTTGATGTATCAGCTAATATAAACCAGTTTGCAGAAGAGGCTGCGTTTCCATTTGTTCTTACAGATTTAGGTCTTGCCCCCGGACTTGTTAACATCTTAGCGGAATGGGGATATGATTCTTTAGGTGGGGCAGATGAAATAAAAATGATGGTGGGAGGATTACCAGATAGATCAACAACAAATCCATTGAAATATATGGTAACATGGTCTATTGATGGATTATTGAATGAATATAGAGATGCCTGTGAGGTACTGTCTAATGGCAATATAGAGCTAGTACCGGGCATGGAAGGTTTAGAGAAAGTTAATTTAAAACAGCATGAGGATGAGTTTGAGGCGTTTTATACCAGCGGTGGAGCAGCCCATACTATCAAAACAATGCAAGAGCGAGGTGTCAAGAACTGCTCATATAAAACTCTCAGATACAAGGGTCATAGAGATATAGTGAGATTTTTAATTAGAGAATGTGAGCTTCCAGATGAGTGTATTGGGCGTATATTTACACACGGATGTTCTCCAGTCTCCTACAACGAGGGCTACAGATTCTCTGGTAGAATCAAGGACATAGCCATAGTAAAGTGTCTGGTAAGGAATGGTGACACATACTGGGATAAGGAGTTTGTTATTCCTTCGGATGATACATTCACAGCAATGCAGAGATCAACCGCTTTCTCTTTAGCGGCAGCAGCCGACCTGATCGCCAGTGGCGAAATAGACCTATCCACACGCCGAACTGCTGACCGTAAGTCTCATCCCACACTGAGCTATGCTGATATTCCATTCAAAAAGTTTGCAGAAAACTTGACTTCTCTGGGAATTATGGTATAATGAATAGGCGTGGTTACTGGACAATTGGTCAATTGTGCATGGCAATAGCCTTGATTTTTCAGGCTTTACACGCCGGTCAACCCAACCTTCCTACCCAATTGTTTTTATGGCTAGCATGTGTCGTGTTTTGCTGTAACTGGGACAGAAACAACTAACTAAAAATGGTGTATAATATAATGGACGTAATATCAACTGGGGTAATATGTGGTGCTGTTGCGGGTATATTTTGGCTCTTCGCAGACAGCAGGAAACCACCTAACGACGATTCTGATTCGTGGTCGGACGGAATATGGCATGCCCTAACAAAATAGGAGAATAAATGTGCTAGACTTTTTCTTTAACCGACGAGATTTTTTAAGAGTGGGCTCTATTGGAGCAGGAATGACCTCCATAGGGCTTTCTGACGCAGCATTTGCGTCTCAAGACCCCAAGTCCTACAAGGACAAAACAGTTGTTTGGCTATGG
>TARA_R110000824_G_scaffold98989_1_pt1 | contig 11178 bp, 2 predicted proteins | sample TARA_R110000824 | Tara Oceans TARA_R110000824 (sample SAMEA4397747) | marine metagenome | biome: Polar Biome; feature: [MES] marine water layer (ENVO:01000295) within the mesopelagic zone...; material: water (ENVO:00002006), including particulate matter (ENVO:01000060) such as...... | reverse complement strand
AAATAAGACATGAGTTATAGAAATCCAAAAGCTGCACCAATAAATACGGGGGCTGCAGTATATGAAGGTATACAAAAACTTGCCGGTGATGTTTACACATTCGCTAACGAAGAAAGAGATCGTAAAGGTAAGTTAATAGCAGATAGCTTAGCTGCTCAACAAGCAGTTGATGACGATGTTAATAAAATGGGGTTAAATGTTGGTGAAGGCACTAACAATTTTGAAACTCAAATATTTGAAGAGGCTCAAGCTGCTAAGAAAAAAATCGCTGCTCAGTATGAAATAATGAGTAGAACGTTTTCTTCACCTGAAACAAGAGCTAAAGCTAAGGCTGAGATCAGTAAGTTAAATAAATATCCTGAAGGTCTTGTAGCTGACCTTAGTACAGGTAAGTATCTTGCAGAGCAGTATGGAGAAGGTTTATTAGTACAACCGGGGGAAACTGGGTCTATTAGTAATGTAAATGATATTAACTTGTTAGGAGTGATTAAAGACATGAAAGAGGGTGGCCAAAATACTAAAATAGAAACGAACGCTGCTGGTTCAAGAATATTGGTTACAAAATCTGGTAATGAAACTTATAGACTTAATATCTCAAATATAACTAATGGTTTAAAAAATAATCCTAACCAATCAATTTTTAACACTGTAGCGGATGACTCTGGAACAACAGATAATTATTTATCAGCTTTAAGTTTAGGTGGTAAAAATTTAGACTTAGCTGCTTTAGTAGATAAAGGTATACTTAAAAAACAACTAACAGAATCCGATAAGATTAGTGGAAAACGTAGTGAAATATATACTATAGATAAAGAAGTAGCTAACGAAGCTGTATCTGACTTAAGCACAAGTTTAATTGACGATCCAAGTAGCTACACTTACGGAAACAGTATATGGCAAGATAAAATAAAAGGGGAAGGAACACTTAAGCAAGCTTTAGGAGAAAGAGATAAAGACGGGAGTTACAAAAACCAAGATGCAGTTTTAAAAAAAATAAGAAATTATTATGTAGAGCAAGCTGTGTCAAAAGCAGGCGTTAATAATGGTGTTTCTGTACAATTAGCTAAGCCTGAAAAAGTAGAACCTAATGAATGGAAAGGGTATTTGCAAGACTTAATTACAGGTAATGTAAATCAAGTACCCACAGTTAATGGTTATTGGGAAATAAAAGAAAATAATGAAAAAGGGGTTGCGGGAGAAAGTGATAAAGTAATTGCTAGATACGTAGATGTGGAATTATTTGGAAAAGTTGTAAAAAAAGAAGTAGAACAAATACCTTTAAACGTAAAAGGAAAAACAAATTTTTCAGGTTGGAAAACAGCTAATAAAATAAAATAAAAAAAATAAACAACAAATATATACATTATGAACGAATACCTAAACGAAGAAGGGAAAGTAATAACAGAAGAACAAATATTAGCTAGCGCTAAAAAAAGCGGCATAACCACAGAAGAGGTTATTGAGTTGTTTAATTTAAAATTAAAAACTGAAGACTCGGGAAATACAAACGGCACTGCAACAACAACTGCAAATGTAGCGCCAACAAACCAAGCAGTAAATACGGATTCAACATTGGAAAATGGTTCATCGGAATCACAAGATCCTAATTTAGAAGAAAATCCTTTCAATCAAAAATACGTAGATTTTTCAAGCGGGTACGACGTGTCTAAAAAAAGAAGAATTTATGAGGACGAGTATACTGAAAGCATGGCTGGACAACAATACGACCAGAACGGGATAACAGGAGTGTATCCTGAAAGCTTTGAGGAGTATGCTGAATCTATAAGTACATCTTTAAAACAAGACGAACCTATGGAATTAGGGGAAGAGATTGTTCTAAAAACAAAAGTAAATGATGTTGTTAAGGAAGGTGAAAAAGCAGCTGAGGGTGCTAGAAAAGTTGTAAATGCAAAAACAGAGCTAAGTGAAAAGTCTGACATTGGTGTTAGTTATTTTAACTTAGTAGAAAGCCGCGGTTCAAGGGGTGGCTATGAATTAGTTCCAGATGTGTCTAGAGAAACAAGGGTTGTAGGTAAAAACAAAAGAGGTAGAGAAACCACTGAGTATGTTAACGACTATGAAACTGATTTAAAAAACTCATTTGGATCTGAAGCTAAGTATAATCAATGGAAAAACTTAGAAAAAAAACTAGGGGATGAATCTTTAAATAAAGAAAATTTAAAAGATTTATTTAATTTAGAGGATGTTGATTCAAACACAAAGACAACTGTTGTTGATAGCGCTAAAAAAAGCGCTGCTGAAGTATATAATAGAAACTTTAGCGATGAGGTTCTTAGAGAATCACAGCGTTTTACCTTTGGGAATGCGGAAACATCTGAAAAAATAGAAGCAGAAAGACAAAAAAGGCAAGGAGATGAAGAAGATTTTAAAAACAAATACGGGAGAACTTTACTTACTGAAGAAACAATAGAGGGTAGAACATATACTCCAAATGATACTGGTATAGAATACAACAAGGGATATAAAGAAGTGGTAAAATCAGCAGGCAAAGATTTATCTAACGAATATATTTCTTTTAGCAAAGAGCTTGAAGATTACAAATCTACTTACGCTGGGTTTGAAAAGTCAGCAAGTAAATACGATGATAAGTTTTTAAAAATACAAAATGCTATACGCGAAATAGATTCTTATGCTTTGCCTTCAAATCAAAAGCTTGAGGAAAGATCTAAACTAGTTGACTCCTACAATACAATGTTAAAGGAAGATGGCTATACTAGTTTAAAGCAGCAACAGGCAGAAATTACAAATACCAGGTTTGCTTTGCAAGATAAGGTATCTTATTTGTCAAAAAAAGCTAAAGACTTTTCAGATGAATCTATTGTATCACAATCGCTTTTAAAAACTTACAAGTTAAGTGATAGATTTGCTCAGGTAATGGAAGAAACATTTGCTTCAGGAGTAATGCTAAGCGCCTCTGCTATAAAAGGACTCGGAGACGTAGCTGCTTGGAGCACAGGTGTAGACGATCCAAAAGGTAATCTTGTGTATGACGCTTTTACTTCTTTAAAAGGCGCTGCTATAGATTACAATCAAAATTTAAAATCTCGTAGAGAACAATACTTACCCGCTCCTTTAACTTCAAAAGACGATTCTAGCATAGGGCAATATATTGGTGAAATGTTAGTTAACAATTCTCCTTCTATTTTAATTGCTACCGCTTCTATGGGTACAGGATCACTTATTGGGGCCGGTCTAACTGGGGTTGCTAGAAAAGAAGCTGTTCAATTAGCTACTAACCTTTCTACTGGCGCGTTTTTTACAATGGAAGCTGGAGGTCAAATGTCTCAATTAGAAATAGCTCAAAGAGAAGCTAATCAAAATATACCTTTACTGAATGAAAGTTTAAAACTAGCTACTGGAACTTCTGAAAAAAATCAAATAATTAAACAAATAGAAGAGCAAAAAGACATCCTTTCTTTATCTCAGTTCCAAAAATCTTTTAATAGCGTTGCTTATGGAGGTATTGCTGGTTACGCTGAAAAATTAGGTACACTAAATTTTGTTAATAACTTTTCTAAATTATCTAAAGGTATTAGTTCAAAGTTAATTGCTAAACAAGGTTATACAGGGCTTTCGAGAGCTGTTGCTAAAAACGTAGGAACACTGGGAACTGTAGGTATTGGAGCTGGTGTAGAAATTTTAGAAGAAACTATAACTCAACTTGGGCATAACTTAACTGATGTAGTAAGTTTAGAACAAGACAAAAGTTTAATAGAAGGTTTAGACAAAGAGTTTTTTATAAACACAGCTGTTTCTAGTCTTGCTATAAGCGGACCTCAAGCTAGTCAAAACATTTACGCAGCTTTATCCAGTGAAATTAAAACAGCTTCGGAATCTAGAAAAGAAGGTAAGCTTAGAAATGAACTAGTAAACATTGAGGCTGAATTAAAAACTATTTACGGAGGTACTGAAAAAGGTAAACAGCTTTATAATAGAAAAAAAGAAATATTAAAAGAAACAGCCTTGCTGAATAGTATGGTTGTTGGTAAAATGGCAGACATGTCTAGCAGTGATATTACTACTGTATTTGACAACAATGCTGAAATACGAAAAATTAAAAGAGAAGCTTCTGAATACGGGGTTGAGGGTAATACAAAAAAATACGTTCAAGACAGATTAAAAGTTTTAAAAGAAAGAACCAGAGAATTAAATCAAGAAAACGCTAATATACTGGGTAAATCTAAAAAAGAAAAAGAAAAAATATTTAAAGAAGCAGCAAACCCTGTTCAAGCAGTATATAATAGCGCCTTGTATGATTTTGCTAAAAGTATAGCAAAAGGTACAAAAGGAGTTAAAACGTTTGTAACAACTAGTGAGGAAGAGCTTACAAAGCTTGTTGATCTACAACTTAAAAATAAAGTTATTAATCAAGAAGAATATGATGAGATAAAGTTAAGACATAAATCTGAAAAAACAAAAAATGGTTTTAAAATTGGCGATAGCGCTATTAATTTAGGTAATAGCGTATATATGTTTGCCGATAATGCAAATACAGTTTTCTTACAAGAAGGTTCTGTTTTAGGATCTATTGCTGCAATATCTCCTCTTCACGAATTAGGTCATATACAAACCAGGAAAGCTGGTATTATAAAAGACGACAAAGTTGTTGGAGACGCTAATCTTATGATAGAAGGAATCACTTCCTATGTGCAATCTCAGCACGATTCAGGTAGGCTTTCTAAAGAAAATTTTAAAATATTTAACGAGCGATTAGAAAACTATAAAGACAATAAAGAGTATAAAGAAACTGATGGGGTTGACGCGGACGAGCTAATACAATTAGTATCTGATTTTACTGCTTTAGGTTTATTAGATGCAAAAAGTTTTACAGCCGGGACTGGGGTTAAAATGTTTGTTAACTCTGTTATGCAAAAAATAAACGGCGATAGCAAAATGTTTTTTAACTTAGATAAACCTCAGGACATTTTAGGTTTTATTTCTACATGGCAGAAAAAAGCGGTTTCTTTTGAAACTTCAGGAGAAAAAGAAGACGACAAGTCTATTGTAAAAAGCTCTGTAAATTCTATAAATCAGCAGTTAGAACAGCTAGAGGTAGACTTTGATCAAAGCGAAATTGATTATGACGTTTACGAACAACAAAAAGCAAACTTAGAAAGTAAGCTTGAAAGAGCTAAAAAAGCAGAAGCAACCACAGTAACTAAAGATCCTAAAAAAGACATTGAAGTATTTCACGGAGGAGCGGTTAAAACCGTAAACGATATAGATGGTAATATTTACTTTTCAGAAAGCAAGGAACAAGCAGAAGAATACGCTAAAGGAAGCAATGGTAAAGTGCAAAGCTTTAAAATAAATGAAGATGAAATCGCTACTGAAGCTCAAGTATTTGACGTAATAAGAGAACTTAATATACAGCCAAAAATTGAAGGCTGGACAGTAGACGATTCTCGTTTATATGAATTAATAGACGCTAGGTTTGAAAACGCTTTTACTAAAGAAGATCTAGGCAAACTAAACGAAGCTCTTGCTGAAAAAGGTATTAAAGCAACTAGATTTACAGATACAGATTTAAGAACCAGTAAAGATACAGAAAACATTGTAGTATTTGATAAATCTGCAGTAAGTCAAAAACCTAAAGCAGCAGCTAAACCAAAGCCTATTAAAGAAAGTAATCAAGCGTTAAAAGAATCAACAGCTAAGTCTAAAAAAGAACTTGATGACATAGGTAATAATCCAAATGGTTTTAATAAAGATAACCCTAGGATATATAATGTATTAAGAGGATTTATAAAGTCTAAATCATTAGTTTTTAAAACCAAAAAAGGTAATATTGTTAATCTTAACTCATTACCTGGGTTCGACATAGACAGTATGGTTAGTGAAACTATAGCTAACATGCTTCCTTATGTTGCTAAATTTGATCCAAAACAAAACAACTCCTTGTTTGGTTACTTAATGGCTCAGTTAAACAACAGAATGAAAGGGGCTTTAAATACAGGTAGAGTAACGGATTCTGCTTTCGATGTTGACGTATCAGAAGCTAAAGGAATTACAGCTAGCGAAACAACTACACCTACAGCCTCTGAAAAACCTAAATATAAAAACCTAGTACAACAAAAAGTTTTAAGTACAGAAGGTCTAAAAACAGTTAGAGATAAAGTTATTTCGTCTGTTAGAGTATTAAAATCTAAATTTGATGCGTCTGTAACTAAGAATGTAAGCGTACCTCCAATTATTGCTGAGATAAAAAAAGATATTGGAAAACAAGCCGACATCGTACTCAAAAAAGAAATGGGTGGTATTAAAGACAACGTGTTACAAGACTACCTTAAAACTAATAAAAAGGCTATCCTAGAGAACATGACAACCTTTTATTTGACTAAAGCCTTTCCGGAAGCAATACAAAAATCTGTTGGCGGAAAATATTTATTAGATAAAGACGGTAAAAGATCTGTAAATAGTTTTGGAGACACTACGTTTGTACCTAATTTTGTTAACAGCGATGTATGGCAAGGAGCTAAAGTTGATAGAGAAAAAACATCGACAGAAGCTAAAGGTAAAACATCAGGTAATGAAATAATAAGAAGAGTGCCTAATGTTAGTCAAGCTATATCAGACGAATTATTTTTAAGTTCAATCGTAGGATCTGACGGTAAACCTATTAGAGGTAGAAAAGAATCTTTAGCAAAAGCTATAGGTGAAGAAATTGCTTTTGATATTATTAATCAGGATTTAAAAACAGATGGACCTATTTCAGAAGCATTAAAAAACAATCAAGAAGCTTTAGGCGTTGTTATTACAGAGCATTTTGAAGAAGAGCTTTCTCGTCAGATTGAAAGAGGTAATATTAAATCTAGCGCAAACTTTTTAGAGTTAACTAAAACATTTAAAGAGGGACAAACAATACTAGAAAATAATGGGTTTGATCAACTATCTAGCGAATTTTTAGAGTGGAAAAATAATCCAAATAATTCTGAAGTAGCAAAAATTTGGGACGATTATTACGCAAATTTATATATAAAAACAGACTCCGCTGTAAGAAAAACTTTTACAAAAAACAAAAAAGAATACCAAAATAAATTTACCTATTTAAAAGACGCTCTTACTGATTTTGAAGAAGGTGGTATAAACTCTATTTATCCCGATAAAAAAGCTTTAGCTTTAAGTCAATTGGAAGATTTTTGGAACATAATATCAGAAGGTGTTGACCCAGTTGTTGCAGCTATAAAAGGATTTAACTTTTTAGGATCAGTAAGTAGGACATCTAAACTAAGCGAAAGCGTAGAGTCTAATTTAAAATCGAAACCTAAAAAAGTATCTAAAGAGGTTCAAGATGCTTTTAACAAACTAGAAACTGTTTTAGAAAATGTTAGAATTTATTCAGGTAGTGGCTCTGCTTTAAATGCAGTTAAAGATTTTGTAACTAACTTTAAAGGCAATCCTGCAGATGCTATTGTTGCATTTAATAACAGCAAACTAGGTGAAGAAACTAGGTTAGCAAAAGAAGCTAATATATTACTTTTTAAATATTTAAACGCTTTAGCTTTAGACACTGTACTAGAGCAAAAAAACCAAACAGATGTTAATAAAGCTTTTACTGGTTATTTAAGATGGTTAGAAACTAACAATAATAATGATGCTGGGCTAAAAGGTTTAGCTCACGTTATGGGTTTTGAAGTACTAAACGATCAAGCTATTTATACTGATATCAATGGTAGAAAATACTACTCAAAAAAATCAGGAATGGAAATTGTTGACAGCTCCAAAAAACTTGCTGAAGGTCAACTTAAAATAAATTATAATCATTCCAGCTGGAAAGCAGCTACAAAAGCAATGAAGCAACTTATTGCAAATTCAAAACCTGAAAAGCAAAAAGAGTGGAAAAGCTTTACTAAATTTAAAAAAGACCAAGCTATAGCAGCATCGATTCAGTCTATGGGGGAGCATCAGCAATCAATGGGTGAAACAGGTATTCGTCTAGCCGAAGCGATTGGGGCTGCCGTTGAAAGCATTTTTGTTAATAAAAACACTAAAGAAACAGCTTTTGATTCATATAATATTAAAGTAAACTCCATAGTGTCTGAGTTTGGTATTGTTTTAAATTCAAGATTTATTTCGGAAATACAGGATAAAACGTTTGGAAAAACAAGTAAACTAAAAAAGTCAAGACTTTCTGTACTGCCAAAAAGCATTAAAGATAACATTATTTCACTAGAAGGAGATTTAATATATAAAGAAGGAGAAAAAGAACTTATTAATAAATTATCTGATGAAATAATAAAAGCTAGAGAATTATCCGCAACAAAAAATCAAATTGAAAAAGACAAAGAAAAACAAGAACCATCTACAGGTAAAATTAAATCTAGTAAAAATGCTGAGTTTAATAAAATAATTGAGCGAAACAAAGGTGTTGCTGCTGATGTTACTTATTCTAAAATAGTAGCTAAGAGAATGGGTGCAGGTATAGGTAAATACAAGTTTTATATACCTTCATCTGCAGAAGATTTTAGATTACTTACTGGTTATACTTTTTCAGGTAAAGGAAAGCAAGGTACTAAAGATATGGCTTGGTTTGATAAAAACTTAATAAGACCTTATACAGAGGGTATTGCAGCTATTGATATTGCTAAGCAAACAACTAAAAATGACTTTAAAGCTTTAAACAAAGCAATGCCTAACGTAGCTAAAACAATAGGTAATTTAATATCCACTAAAGACTATACAAACGATCAAGCTGTTAGAGTTTACTTATGGAATAAAGCTGGGTATATGGTACCGGGTTTAAATGAAAAAGAAGTTGGAACTTTAGTTGCTTATGTAGCAGGTAATCCTGAATTATCTCTTTATGCAGAAAGCTTATTAACTATATCAAAAAGTAATGAATGGTTAAAACCGGGAGAGCACTGGGATGTAGGTACTATATTGTCAGATATAAACAATTTAACCGAAAAAGGTGGTAGAAAAGCATATTTAGCAGAGTGGATTGAAAATGTAGATGAAATATTTAGCGATGAAAACCTAAATAAAATAAAAGCTTTGTACGGTAAACGACATGTAACTGCCTTAAAAGATTCATTGTACAGAATGAAAAACGGTACTAATAGACCTTCTGGAACAAACGCTCAAGTTAACAAGTGGAACAACTGGTTGAACAACTCAATTGGATCTATCATGTTTTTTAATCGTAGATCAGCTTTATTACAATTGCTTTCAACTACTAACTTTTTAAATTGGAGTGATAACAATCCTGTTAAAGCAGCCGCAGCGTTTGCTAATCAAAAGCAGTATTGGTCAGATTTTTCTACATTATTTAATTCAGCTAAATTAAAACAACGTAGAGGTGGATTAAGAGCAGATGTTAACGAAGCGGAGATTGCGAGTGCAGCGGCTAATTCTAAGAACAAAGCCGTAGCGGCGTTAAGCTGGTTGCTAAAGAAAGGATTTACCCCAACGCAAATAGCAGATAGTTTTGCGATTTCATCTGGTGGTGCTACATTTTATAGAAATAGAATTAACACATATTTAAGCAAAAAAGACGCCGATGGCAATAGCATATATACAGAAAAGCAAGCAGAAGATAAAGCGTTTTTAGATTTTATTGAGGTTTCAGATCAATCACAGCAATCAAGTGATCCTTCATTAGTTTCTATGGAACAAGCAAGTGTATTAGGTAGATTAGTGCTAGCTTTTCAAAACACAACTCAACAGTATTCAAGGATAATGAAGAGAAGTGGATTAGATATTATAAAAAGACGTCAAATGCCTGGAACAACCTCTATGCTACAAAGTGATTTTGCTAATTTTAGTAAAATAATGTACTATGGAGCAATTCAAAATGTTATATTTAACAGTTTGTCTGCAGCTTTATTTGCGTTAATACCAGGTTTTGGAGAAGAGGAAGAGGAAAAGGAAATAGATAAAAGCACAGCTGAAAAATTAAAAAGAATAACTAACGGTAGTATAGATTCTATTTTAAGAGGTACAGGTGTTAGAGGAGCTGTTGTAGCTCAAATTAAAAATACTATAATAGAATACTTTAAACAAAAAGATAAAGGCTTTAAAGGCGATCAAGCTTATACTGTATTACAAGTAGCTAACCTATCTCCTCCAATTGGATCTAAGCTTAAAAAGATATACGGTGCTTTAAGAGGTGAGCAATACGGCGGTGAGTTAATGAAGCAAAGAGGATTTGACTTAACCGCTAATGGAAGATTGAATTTAAGCCCTACTTATTCTGTCTTAGGTAATTTATCAGCTGGAGCAGCTAATATACCATTAGATCGTATGTACGCGGAAATTCAGAGTGTATCAGAGATGCTTGATAATCGTAATACTATATATCAAAGATTAGCATTGTCTTTAGGGTTTAGAACCTGGGATGTTAACGCTAAAAATGAAGAAGATGATTTAATTAAAGCGCAACTTAAAGAGGTTAAAAAAACAAAGCAAAAAGAAAAAGCTAAAACTAAAAGAGCTGATGTTGCTAAACAAAAGTTAGTTGATAGAAGAAAAGCTTATGAGTCTTTAGATGACAGAACTCAAATATATGTTGCTAATTTGAGTAAAAATGCTAGAAAAAAGTTTTTAGATAAACGAGCAAAACAATTGAAGGAAAAATAAAAATGAGCACCATACTCAAAACTTCCTTAAATAAAAAAACGCCCCTAATTAATTTAGAGGCGTTTTTTAATTATGTATAGCATATTAGCCATCACAGGCAGCACACTCTTCATCCATAGCTTTAGCGGCAATATCACCACGTAAAACGCTTTCAGTTCTAGTGTAATATAAAGTCTTAACACCTTTCTTCCAGGCATCGAAATGAACTTTGTTCAACCACTTAGGTGTTGCTTCAGAAGGAAAAGCTAAATTTAAACTTACAGACTGATCTATGTACTGTTGACGTATTCCAGCTTGATTAACTAGCTCTAGTTGATTGATCTCCTTAAACGTCTTAAAAACATCTTTAATCGGCACGTCCATACCGTTTAATAAACCATCTAAATCTTCAATGTCTTGTACTGATCCTCCGTCGCTTAATATCTTATTCCAAACTTTAGAATTATTTAAGTTTAGTTCTTCTAAAACTTTTTCAAGCGTAGGGTTTTTTCTAATGAAAGTACCGTTAGCTCCTTGTTCAGTAAAAACATTGGCAGCCCAAGGTTCTATTCCTGGCGAAACATTCCCGCTAAGCTTACT
>TARA_R110000824_G_scaffold147030_2_pt1 | contig 11187 bp, 16 predicted proteins | sample TARA_R110000824 | Tara Oceans TARA_R110000824 (sample SAMEA4397747) | marine metagenome | biome: Polar Biome; feature: [MES] marine water layer (ENVO:01000295) within the mesopelagic zone...; material: water (ENVO:00002006), including particulate matter (ENVO:01000060) such... | reverse complement strand
GCCGAGGCCTTACCTACGGTGAAGTAATTGAAAGATCCGGTGACACCTGATACCGAGAATCCCACTCTGCAAGGGTTGGTTGCATCTTTGTTGATGACTTTAAACCATCTAGTAACATACGGAAAGACCACTTCATATCCGCCGGCTCTAGAACCAAGCTTATTGTTGATGCTTCCTGTGGCAAAGGGTTGGCCACTCACTTGATAGGAGCCGACGTTATTTAAGCCCGGCTCTAAATTCCAACTTCCCATTCTAAAACTCCTTAAAAATTTGATTTACAATATAAATAGTCACTTATTTTTTCTAGTGCGCCTTTGTTGTGCGCGCATTCTCTTTTGTTCTTCGCGGAACCGGGCTCGCCGGGCGCGTTCTTGTTTCTCTCTCTTCTTAATAGAGGGCTTCTTATATCGCCTTCTTTCTCTTACTTCCTCTACGATTCTTTCTTTCTTTACTTTTTTTAAAAACCTTCTAATCAGTCGTTCGGGACTTTCCCGATGATGTTTCGGTCTTATGATAACCTGTGATGCTTTCTTCATTTTATTCCTATTTCAATGCCTGCCAAATTTTAGACGAGGATCCCATTATAGAACTAATGTCTACGCCGGCGTCGCGGGGATCGCCCATATCAACGCTACCTTGTGCAGATTGTTTTGCAGGAAGAGGCTCGGTCCCCTCGAAAAGATTTACCCCGTTGTAGGCGTCCTTATTCACGGCCGCCATCATCTTCCTTCGTTTCTCTTGCATATCTTTCTTGCTTGGTTGTTGGGCGATCGAGTTTTGTTTCGGTCGAGCAGTCTCCACGAGCGGCGAAGGGGAAATTCCTTTCGCAACTTCGGAAACAATCCCAGACAAAAGACCCTCTTCTAGAAGAACCTCATTTATACACTCTTTTACCAGAGGCTTTATGATCTTCTTTAACTCACTCTTCTTCATGGAGCACCTCATTCAAAAGACGATTGATTCTATCGGCTTTCGTGAATACTTCATTGGTGTATTTTTTTGCTTCTTGCATCATAAACGCTCCAGGGGTTGATGGCTCCGACACCATATCGAAACAAATCAACTGAAAGTCGTCTTCGACGATCGTCTGGCCTCTTTCTTCTGTCACGGAGCCCATTCCACGGGAGGAGACACCAACAGTAACGCCCCCATTGATCAGCTCTTTTAAAATCTTCCCTGACGGAGTTTCGAGGACTTTGATTTTGCCCATCACGTTTTTGTCCTCCATCCAAATGTCCGTAACCATGTGGGAAGCATTTCTAAGATTGATAACGGAATCATCTGGGTGGTCCAGCTCGCCTAGGGCTCGGTTCTCTTTTACAAGTTTTTGGTAGTTTTTGACTTCTCTTACCATTGTCTTGTGTTGGTAGACCCGGCCGTTTCCATTCTGTGTTTCTGTCATTTGCATAATCCCAGACAGGATCATACCGCCATCTCTAACATAACTTTTTTCAGTTTCTGTTAAAAGATCTTGGCAAACGCCACCTTCACAAAGTGCATAATATTCTCTTAATAGTTTTTTGCTCATCTTTATCCCTCTGCGGCTGCGCCGGCGGTGGCCAATTCGATTGCGGTCTCAAGCGACTGCATCGCAACTTGAACTTTTCGATCTTGGCCTAGGCCTAGCTTTGAAATATCGGTTTTCAATCTTTCGAAGTGGGCGCTCAATATAGATTTAATCTTTGCTTCGGCCGCCTTTTGGGCGCCTTGTACCTTCGCGTCGAGTGCGGCCGCTTGCTGGCCTCTCTGCTTATCTTTCAGCTTAGCGGCATCGGCGCCAAGCGCGGTGGCTGCTGCAGCTTTTGCACCCGTTACCTTGGCGCCCAAAGATTTACCGACAGTGCCGGCGGTACTTCGTGCTCTTGATAGTGCTCCTGCACCGCGGGCTTTAAGCCGATCGAGCATCCCCTCGTCGATTTCGCCATTGTCAATCATCGCCCGAATTTCTTCATCGATAAGGTTTTTAATTTCTGATTCTGTTAAAGTCATTTTAGTTAACTCCCTTTGCAGCAGTGGCGGACGGGTTGAAGCATCCACTTGCTAGTCCAACTGTTTATGTTCATGTTTTATTCCTTCATCTCCAAAGACCATATTTAAAATATACGAGGTTCCCGATGACAACCATCCCAATAAAAAGAAGTTAGCCAATGAAACGTCAAAGTTAAATAGTTCCGTAAACGGAGAAAGTATCATCAAAAACCACCCTACGTGGAATCCCATACACATGGGACAATGAAATACCTTTCCATATCCGCTTAAAGTTTGTTTAGTCGGCCTCAGTCTTTTTATCACCGGCATATCACTATAGACTAGGATCTGCGTCAGGCCATAGGCACATATAATAAAGGTTAATAGTTCCATCATCAAACCGTATACATATACCCAATAGAGTATGGATCACGCACTTGGCCGCGGCGGATGGAACCCTGCTCAACTTCTTGAGGGACCTCCCCAAGCTCTGTGGAATCTGCCTTATCGGGATGAATAAGTTCGTCGTCGGTCATTGAAATGATGGCTTCGGTATGTTCAAAGTAGGGGCGTTCCTCATCAATAAAGTTGGAAATGTTAATGAGAGCCAGTTTCGCTGAGCTAGCTTCTTCAAGCGTCGACTGCTCAAGGGTACCCTCAATCGACCCATAAAATGCGCCGGCTTGGATGGTTTCGGGAATCACAATACCCTTTTTTCTTAGGTGAGCCATTAGTCTATTTTGTGCTCCGTAAACTAAATCATTCATGGTTTCCTTGGGAAATACAACTACTTTATTTTTGTCAGGCGAAAGTACGATATCAATATCTCCATGATCAAATATCATCAAGTCGCCGTTCATAGATTTTCTTAGGTCTAATTCGAGTCTAACTTTTTTAGCATTGGCCTTGGCGCCGACTTTAATGATCACTGCCATTATCTAACTCCTTCACCAACTCTTGGGTTTTTAATACAGTTAACAAAACATTATCGTTTATTTCGGTCTTTTTAAAACTATCCAGCTTTTCTACAATTTGATTCGCCTTTCTGGTCATTTCTGTATCCACAGCAAATATATTATCACTCGTCGATCTTTCAAGCGTGCCTTTAAGGCGCGCGATCTCTTCGTTAAGAAAGGATTTTAAACCTACCGCATTATCAGTAAATGAAGTGATATAATAAGAAAGAAGCTGCTTTTGCTCTTCTGTGAGAGTGTCAGTATATTTTTCGTTAAACTTGTCTGTGAAGAACCTCACGGTAAGATCATCTATTATGACATCACTGCCCTCGGATATGGGGCTTTTGGTCATATTATCAACGATGGTACCCTCTAGCATCACTCGGTTCTTGGGGGAGGTTTTGTCTGAGAAAATCTGATCGATAGTAGCTAGCGTTTTGTAATTGGGTACAAAGTTGCCGAACACGGCAGGGGTGAGATCCTTGTTGATGTCCCCGATGAGATCACTCTGTTGTTTAAACAGTCCGTTAAGATCGATTAATCGCATTGCAATTTTTGCTTCTCTTAAGATCTTTTCACTTGTGTGGCGATCTATCTCTTGATTTTCATACAATGATTTATAACACTGAAAATGCTTCTTAAGTTCGCTATCGGGCTTGAAGTGCCTCTTTACAATTTTAAGAACGGTATTTTTTCTTTTGTCATCTCCCTTTAATATTGCTACTGTTGCCTCTCTCATAAGAGATTCAAAAACAAACGCCGTATTCCTCTTTTTATTGTGTTTAATCTTCATCTTTTTGCTCCGTTAATAGGTTGTTTTTTTCTTCCAGAACACTAACCAAATCTCGGATAGATCGATTAACTTCGAAAATACGGTCTTCTTGGTTTAGCTCTTCTAGAGAATAAGTAGGTTCTAAATCGCTATAAAAGCCACTTCCTGCTGAGGTTTCTACCACGCCTCGCCCAAGGGCGCTCAGCATGTCACGCCCGGGCAGTGTGGTGCGGGGAGTAATTTCGGTAGATCCCATGCTCTTAAGGTGGCGTGTGCGCGCGCCTTGAGGACGACTGTCAGTCTTGGTGGGGTGATAAACTTTTCCTTTTGCACCCGGCGTGAGGCGAGGAGCATTACGTGATCCCGGAGGTACCGCCAAGAGTGGCGACTCATCGCCTCCCCCCAGATCAGCATCGCCTGCAGGCATCTCCTCTGCTCCCATCTCCATATCACCACCCATATCCAAGTCGCCGCCCATATCCATGTCACCACCCATATCGCCGCCGAGGGCACCACCGGTTTCTGCCGCGGCTGCGGCTTCTGCAACTTGTTGAAGTGACGCATCGTGTTTACGATCGTAGTACATCTCTCGTTGATTTCGGATAAACTCTTCGTGAGATAGTCCAAAAATATTATCGGAAACCCAGCGTCGAGAAAAGAAGCCTTCAGTTGCAGATGCAGCAATATCAAATTTAGATTTCCAATGTTCGATTTCTTGTAGCTCAGCGATCTTTGAGGGGTTGTTTAGAGAAAGCTTAAAGCTCAAAAGATCGTCGCCGCGGAAACCAAGGGTGTAAAGATGAATGATACCAATTTTTTCTAGCTCTGCTATAATGACTCGTTGTAATCTTTGGATAGTTCGCGAGAACCGGATGTCTTTTTGAGCTAGTGTGGTTTTATCTTCAGTTGCACCCTCGCCCATCGTAAGATATGACTGGGGAACTTTAAGTGCTGAAAAAAGTTTGTCTCTTAAATATTTAACATCGTCTATTTGGGTTGTGTTCGTGCCGCCGGCCAGATTTTGAATGTCAGTCACAGAACCTGCACGCACAGGAATGAAATAGTCTTCTTCGATACTCATTGGGTTATAGCGCAAATCGACACGACCGGTATCTGCATCAACCACCGAGTTACGCTTAAGTTGCGTAACAATCTTTTGCATATACTGTTCGACATCCTGTGGGGGGATGGCGCCTACATCAATCTTAAAGACTCTTCTCTCTGAAGAGCGAACCACGCGGTAAGCCATCATGGCATCTTCCATAAGTGTAAGCTGCCGCCAGATGCGGCGGGCCGGCTCCAGAATAGATGTGCCATATGGCGCATACTTGTCATTACCCAAAATACGGAAATGTGCAATTTGCCAATTTTCGAAAGTCATTCCTCCAGAGTTCCACTGGTACTGGACGTAGTTTGGATTAGTGGAGTCCTGTCCCTCAAGCCTTTCTATTTCCGAGGAGGGGAGGGCAATAACAGACTGGATGCCATATTTATCATCGATATCCAGATATAGAAAGAAGTCTCCGTATTTAGACATTGTGCGAGCCCAGCCAAACAAGTTATATTGAACGTTTAAAATATTTTCATATAGAATTGCCAAGACCGCTTTTATCTCTTCATTGGGACACTTGATGTTCAGCATGGGTCGAAGATCAGAATAGGTTGTCATTTCATCCGCATAAATGTCAAGAGACGAAGCAATCTCTGGCATGTACTCCATCTGGTCAAAATCTACATATCTTTCGGCGCGGCGCTGGTTCTGAATCGCATTTGTTGCAATTTGGTCTAAAGGATTATATAAAGCCTTTTTGAATTGCTGACCTGACGCGGATTTAAATCGGCTAGCAAATTTATCCAGATGTTGGCGCCTAATCCGCCGGCCCGATTGAGAACGGAAGTTGATGATAGGCCCAGAGAACAATCTAGTCAGTGACTTAAAAAGACCTGACTGTTGGTTCTTGGGGTTGTTGCTTGGTTTAGTAGCCATTATTTTCTCACTTTATTATCCATTTATATTCTTCATACATTTTTTCTGCTTCACTCATTTTATCAAAGATATTGTCTTTTTTGTAGCCTTGCTGTCCTTTTACTTGTGCATTCATTGTTGTTTTACTGGTTATAATGGCGTTAACGAAGGCTTTTTGATAGTTTAAATCTCTAGCACTTGATTGAATCGCTGTATCTCTAACCCAACATGCAATTGCGAGCGCCATGATAAGATCATCATGGTATCCTTTCATTGCTTGGGGCTTACCATTCCTCCAAATAAAAGTTTTCATCTCGTTGAGAGTGCGAGTTGAATATATGGTAATTAGTTTATTTCTGATAAACTCCTCGAATTTCGCTACGATAAGGGGTCTAGTTTTCATCGATGTGGTGAAGCCGGGTACCGCTGAGTTGGTATTTTCTGCTTGATATTGCTCGATGTACTCGTGAGTTGACTTAATTGAGTGGTATACATTCGGGTAATCATAGTCGATTAATTTTGTCAACACGGAAAAACCAATGTTGTTATTTTCAACAACTAACATCGCATTTCCAAACTCTCGGCCTATCTGATTTAGCATGCCGGCGTACATATCGAGCGATGGTTTTCCTTGGTATTCTCCAATAACTTGGAGTGTTTCGAGCTTTATTATGTGAAATGTAGAATAATCGGCGCCGTCGCCGCGGGCAACATCAGCAACCATAAGGTAGTTACAAGTTGGATCAAACTCTTCCCAAATCCAAAAATTTCTATCAAAACCCGTACGGTGCTTGGGCTCGCATACATTCGTAAGGAGCCAGCCCATACACTCCGGATCAATGACAGTTTCCCCAGAGGTGTTGAAGTTACATTCTAACTCTTGAGCAATCTGTCGTTTAGACATGTTCCTTGTTTCTTTCTTGTACCACTCTTCATCCCGATCAGGGTGGACGATCCAAGGAAGAGTGGTTAGGTTAAAGTTGTTGGCGCCAGATTCGGCCTCGATGCAAATTTTATGAAACCAGTTACCAACACCGTTGGGCGTAGACAGTGCAATACACCGGCCGCCAGTAGACAGAGTAGGATACAAGCCAGTCCACAATTCTTCTAGGCCCTCAATATGAGCGGCCTCATCGAGAACCAAAAGAGACAGGGCTTCCGAGCGTCCAGCATCGCCGGAAGTAGAAGCTGCTTTAATCGAAGACCCGTTAGAGAGAATAAACGAAGTTCTGTTATCAATATCGATACTGGCAATACGAACCCAGTCGGGGAGATTCTTCATGATCTTCTTAACTTTATTAACCAAGTTGCCTGCTGTGGCAAATTTAGTAGCCATGACCAGCACCGCTTTATCACGATGGAAAAGCATCATCCATACAATATAGCCGGCAGTGATAGTGGAGATTCCCAACTGGCGCGCTTTTAAAATAACGTTAAAGCGGTAATCATTGAAATCTTGCAAAAGAGTATCTTGAAAATCATACGTATCGAAAAGAATCTGCCCGTGCATCGGGTGAGATATACGGGCGTATGTTTTAAGAAAATAAACCGGATCTTTGCCGCATTTAAGTATTTCTTTAACTTGCTGTTTCTTGTCTAACTTGAAACTCATACATCTTTCAGGGTCGCTATAACTTCTTCACGATTAGCAAGATCGCCTTCGCCATCTAACACAATCATTTCTTCCATGCCCTCTTTATGCATCATGTCGATCAATTCTGCATCTGACATCTTCTCAAAACCATGAGGATCCAAGGCGTCATACATCTCATCTCCGCCGCCCATGTCATGATAGTGCCCTTCTTCCAAAACTTTACGAATAAGTAACTTGAGTTCTTCCAGCCTAAAGCCGGCAGTCGGGCGCCCTTCAGCGCCGGGGGAGTAGAGAGTTTCCGGGTCCTCTTCGGCGTCGCTCATCTCCACATCAGGGAGATTGGCAAATACTATCTGAAAGAGTTCTGCTACATGATCAGGATCTTTTCCCTGAATCACTCGGTTGATGGAGGCGACGATATCATCATCAGTCATGTCGGATGGACCTGAGCGATCTTGAAATCCAGAATATTCACTCTCCGGTGCATCGTCACTTGGTATATTATCTGGAGGCGGGAAGGGCTGTGTTTCCAGCGCGCCAATATCTGAGCCCGGCACTTGGGGTGCCGCAGGTGGGCTTTTTCCACTCTTTCCATAATCGTCGCCAAGCCACTTTGGCTTCGGACCTTTCTTGTTAAGCCATGCCATGAACTCTTCAAACTTGTCCTGATCAAGGGCTTCAAGTTGAATCCCCTCTTCACTTAAATATTCTTCGGAGATAATGCGGCGAAGTCTACTACGAGAAATATTCATTTTACTTCTTCCGAGTATCGTTTTGTGGCCTCTCGCCACCTTTCCCGTTCCATCCACCCAAGTCCATAAACTTTCTCCAGTCGGAGTCGATAGCATTTTTATTGTCTGAGTTATCAATAGCCATTTCTTCGGATAAGCCGCCAATGGTATAATGTTTCTTAGCAACAAACCAAGATCTAACCCGAGACACGGTTTCTACATTAATGTCGACCTCACCTTCTGGTGTTAACGTGACCGAGTTACCGGTGATTTTACGGTATTCTTTTTTAAGAAACGAAGAAATTTCTGCAATGCGTCCCTCAATTTCATTCTCAAAACCATTTTCGTGAACTTCTTTAAGCTGTACCTCTGAGTGATACATGAGACACATCTTGTCTCCGTAGAATTTAACGCGAAAACCATCCAATACCCTCTTATCAAGAATTGGATCGCCATCCTCGCGCTGGAGGCCGGCCTTTAGCGGTTCTCCATTTTCGTCAAGCGCTCCGTCATAAGCGTTTGTGGCGGCCTGCGTCAAGCCCTGTACGATTTCGTAAACTGTTGCCATAATTCATTTATCCTCTTTTAAGTTTGGTCTCCAGCCTTTTATCCATCTTTCCTCTCTTCCGAAAATATATGTATCATAACAGATGCTACAACACTCAAATTTAATCAGACAGACATCATCCATCGATATTTTTGGGAAGTTTCCGCAGACAGGACAAGATTTTAAAGATTCTCTATTAAGTAGTTTTTTTGATACCTTTATGCCATTTATCTCGATTTTCTCTTGGTGCTCTTCATTTCTTTTAACTTTTTTATAGAATTTCTTCATTTGCTCAAGATATTCTTTTTCTTTATTCTCATCCCAGCTAGAGCGCGGATTGACTACTGCCTCTTCCCCATACTTTTCTGCAATTGCTTTTTCAGTGGCGGCGAGGCGGTCAAGATTCTTTTCATTCATTTTAGGACTCTATATGCGCCATATGAGGCCGCAGTACCAACGAGGATCCCACCAGCAAAATACAACCACTTGTGGCGGGGCGAAGTTTTTTTTAGTGAATCTACAAGTATATTGATTTCTTTATCCTTTTGTATTATAAACAAATCGTACTCATCTGTTAAGGCTTTATGTTCTATTTTTAAGTTTTCCAGTTTAAAGACATACTCTTCTTTTTGAATCTTCAGTTGGTAGTCTGTTTTTATGTCACAAGCATACATCGCAAGATCATAATCGGCCAGCAACTTTGCCATTGCCTTCTCGTCAAAGAGAACACCAGAAAATGGCGCCGGCGCTTTATACTCCAGTATGGAAAACTTGGCGGGTTCCGTTGCATTTGCCGAAAGGCTCAACATCAAAAGAAGATTAAGGAACATATTCAATACCAAATTTAGTTTCTATATCTTTAATTAGCGCCTGTTTATCGTGTCTGAATTTTCTTTTATATTCGTTATTCTTTTTCGCTCGAAGTGCTTCGAGTTCTTCTTGAGCTTTTTCATACTCTTCTTCAATTGCTGCAATCGATTCTAAGAAGCTTTCCATCAACAATTGCTTCTCTTCTATCTCTCGCTTGTGTATTTCTTTTAAGCCTTCGATTTGTGCCTCATGAGACTCTATTTGAGTTTCATATGCAGTTTGCATGAGCTTATAGTCGCGCCCATTCTTGAGGGCTATAACGACTAAAAGCAACACTATTAGTATTGCTTTCCAATTCTTCAGAGCAAATTCTAATATCTTCTGCTTAATCATTATATCCTTTTAGGCGCGCAATACCATCGATAACCGTTTGACCACCAATGTAAATCGCGGAAATAATCACCCAGTCATCGCTCGTAACATGTCCTGTAAATGTTAACCCAGTCGCTGTCAACCATACCATCAGCTTACGTGAAGTAAGCTTTGCTAGCCATGTGTCTACGAATGCTTTTGTTGTTGCCATCATTTATCACTCCAATGTGGGGGCCGACCGGACTCCTCTTCTTCGGGTCAGCCGTCTTCTTCTATTTTTGATGCAAAGGGGTGGCCCGGGGGAAACTCGGGATTACCCACTGGGCGGTCTGACATCATTTTTGCTTCAACTTTAGACTTGCACATTTCATCTGCCTCTTCTGCTGAAAGGCTTGGTGGTCTTCCATCGGCTGATTTATCTTTTTGCGCGCATGCCCATCGGCGTTGTTTTTCTGACGAAACTTCTTGCATGCCGGTAGCGTCTTCGGATGGTTCAGACATCTTCGCTGCAACCGCCTGTAATACAATCGCCCTTACCTCTACTGGGATTTTATCGATCTCTTTTTGTACAACGCCATATAACGCATCGACTTCTGGTTGTAAGTCCTGCAACTTCATTTGCTCCATCTCTTCTCGGATGATCTGCTTAAGTTGTTGCTTTGTGACTTTCACTTTATATTTTTCCCTGCAGTTTAGCTTTAACGGCGGTGTGTGCATCTTTAAAATCTGCCATGGCTGATGTGATCTTTTCCTCATCACAGGGCCCGGTATACCATTCTTCAAATAAAGCAACCGCATTGGTGCGATCGATGTCTTTTTGCTTGACACCAGCTTCGCGACACATGTGCGCAAATAAATCGCCGCAACATTCTTCCTCAACCACAACAAGTGTGGAAGAAACAGACGTTTTGTTTACTAACTTATTCCAAAGTGATTTTAATAAATTCATCTTCCTTTCCACCATTTTGTCTTTTTCTTCTCTGGTTCACATTTGGTCCCTGCTGGGCACCACTTGTATATATTTGATAAATAGTCACTAAGCTCTTCCTTAATAATCTGTTTAAGTTCTGTTTTTGTAATCTTCATGTCGCTAATCCATTCATGCTTTAATACCCTGTATCATATGCGGATTCGTCTGCATAATAATCACGCTCTCCGGTGTCTTCTTCAGCTTGCTTATGTTTGTGCCACAAAGCCGACACAACTTTGTCCTGAAACACTTTAAAGTCATAGCTTATGTTGTGATCTACGGCATCGCCCCAACCATCAATCTCAACTTCAGTTTCAGCGGCAACGATTTGAGCGATGCGCTTTTCATCAGCCATAGTCAGTCTGGGTTCTTTGTTTGGTTCCCCAAAGTCTTGAAGTCGAATGCCCTCTTCCCAAGCAAAATCAGCTATCGTCTCGGGGGTGGTATCTTCAAGGGCTTCGGTGAGGCGCCTGCGGCTGTGCTCTTCTTTAATAAGTTCCG
>TARA_R110000824_G_scaffold123444_2_pt1 | contig 11189 bp, 14 predicted proteins | sample TARA_R110000824 | Tara Oceans TARA_R110000824 (sample SAMEA4397747) | marine metagenome | biome: Polar Biome; feature: [MES] marine water layer (ENVO:01000295) within the mesopelagic zone...; material: water (ENVO:00002006), including particulate matter (ENVO:01000060) such... | reverse complement strand
TGCTGCCCGTGTCACCGTTGAACCGCACACCAACGTAGTCGTAGCCGGTGGTGGTGTTCAGATCGGTGCGGGCTGTCATCCAGATCTCAAGATGCTCATAATCCGTGGTCAGTGACGAGAACGTCACCGCCGTAGCCGTTCCAGTAAGAACTGTGCTTTCAATGATCTCGTAGGTGTAGTCAGGCATCAGGCTCTCACCCCATACAGGTCGAAACGTGAACCAGTGAGAATGTTGCCGCCACCTGAATCCATGATAACGAGAGAGGTAACGACAGCCGTGTTCTCATGAATCGCTGTTATTTGTGCAACGTCGCCCCTTGAAGCGTCAGCGACACCGCCCATTCCAGTAATCACCTTCCAGTTACTAGAGTTGATGTCGCTAACGTAGGCTCGTGCCCCACCGAACGTGTTTGCTGTCCACCCGGCACGGGCGGTATTCCCCATGCGTCCCCCATCGTTTGTTTCTCTTGCCATAGTTTCCGTCGTGTCGTTTCCCATCAAATATTGAAGTCGGTAAACCGACGACGCCGCATTTATTCGGACAGTTAGCCCACCCGCCCCTGTGCCAGCAATCGTGCCCTTAGCGTAAGAAATAATCAGCAGGTCTTGGAACCCTGTCCACGCTTCCGCAGACCCAGCCGAAGTCAAAGTCACCGACGAAGCATCCGACCCAAGCACCGTCGATTGCAACGCAGTAAACGCTTCAGGGATTTCGCTCCCCGAACTGACAACCGCCCCGATCAGCGCCTGTGACAAGACCATTGCTAAGCCGCCAGATTACCGAGAATGTACCACTCGTTCGTTTCGTGCTTGATAAGCACACAAGACGAATACTGTGTCTTGATTTTTGCCTTATCACCATCCGACCGGGTAGTTACACCGCTTCCCTCAACGACCGTGACCTGACCAGCACCTAGTTGCACAATCACGATTTGCGTGCCGACCGGAAAAGCCACTGACGAGTTCGGTGGGATCGTCAGATTTACTGCCGTTCCCTTGTTCATCTCGATGACTTTTCCAGCGTCAGCCAATACAAGCGTGTAGTTGTCAGTCTTGCGGTCTAGATCGACAGCCTGCCCGACAGCCACGCCTATGGTCGCCGTGCCACTGACTGTTACTCCCGTAAGAGTTCCGGTAGACGTAATAGCGGACTGAGCCGCCTGAGTCACGGTGAGCGCAGTACCAGAAGCGTTACCGGTTACGTTTCCGGTCAAAGGACCCGCGAACGCTGTCGCCGTTAGCGTTCCTGTGCCTGCGTTGTAAGTCAGACCACCGTCGCTCTTAGCGCCAAGATTGCCGGTCGCGGACTCGAACAGACCAACAGAACAAGAAGTGTCTGTCGTGTCAGCAACAGTAACTGTCGTGCCCACTGTCGCCGTTGCAGAGTTTCCTGTGCAAGACCCGGACGAACCAGACGCATTACCAGTCACATTGCCGGTCAAAGGTCCCGCAAGGGCAGTCGCTGTCAGTGTCCCTGTGCCTGCGTTGTAAGTGAGTCCACCGTCAGTTTTAGCACCGAGACTGCCTGTAGCACTCTCAAAGACCGCTACTGAACAGGAGGTGTCCGTAGTGTCAGCAACGGTTACTGTCGTGCTGTTTGTAGCCGTTGCCGCGTTGCCGGTGCATGAACCAGACGAACCTGACGCATTACCGGTGACGTTTCCTGTTAGCGGTCCTGCGAGGGCAGTCGCCGTGAGGGTGCCAGTTCCGGCGTTGTAAGTGAGTCCGCCGTCCGACTTGGGCGCAAGATCGCCCGTAGCACTTTCAAAGAGAGCCACGGAGCAAGAGGTGTCCGTGGTATCGGCAACGGTGATTGTGCCCGGAACGATGTTTGCTGTTCCATTGAACGATGTACCTCCAATAGTGCGCCCTGTTGCCAACGCGGTTGCTGTCGCAGCCAGTCCTGTGCAAGAACCTGATGAACCAGAAGCGTTACCAGTAATGTTTGTCGTAATCCCACCAGCGACAGTCATCGCTCCGCTGGAAGCAATGACCATCCGGTCGTTAGTACCCAACGCTGCGCCGTCACTGATCTTGAACGCATCCGAATCGGAGTCGTCAATGCCGATCGTGTACGTCTCACCCGTACCGTTGTCCAAGGCAAACGAAAGGTCTGCGTCGTGTTCGGCACCGGTTCTGGCGTAGAGCCTGACCAACTGGTCTGTGGTACCGGCTTTGACTTCGACGTGAAGGGCGGCACCGGGCGACGATTCGTTGACGCCAACTCGCAAGTTGGTGGAATCCTCAGTGAGAACGTCGCCAGTTAGAACACTGGTTACGCTGACCCAAGCAGATCCGTTGTACGTCTGTACTTGGTCAATCGACTTGAGGTAGCAGATCATTCCTTCACTAGCGGTGATTGCATTACGCGCTGTTACGTCCGCAAATACGAGGCAAACCTGATCCATCAGATAGGTTTGGACGTTCGCCGCCGTAACGACCTCGGTCGCGGACCATGTGCGGTATCCTGCTCCGGCCATTATCCTAGTTTATCCTCGTTGAGTTTGTCGTCCGTACGATCCATCACAAGTCCTCGGTGAGAAACGTCATGGTTGGGTATGTGTTGTTTTGGGAAGTATCCAAAGTTTAGCGCATACACCGTAGGTGCTGCTCCCGTACCGTCGTGCGAATAAGACCGAATGCGGACGTTGAACGATCGCATTGTGAATCCGCCGGTTTCACGCACGACGTGAGTCACTGTTTCGTTGCCAGCACTCGACTGATCGAACACGAACGAGCCGATAGGTCCGTCTTCTGACGTTTCATCTCTGAATATGTCAACGTGTACCAGCCCGCGACCTTTGAACGTCAGTCCGATTTCACGCAGATGAATGTACCGTTCGAAATCAAGAACCAGAGGTGCTGACCGCCAATAGTAAGTAGGAGCGAGAACGTCTGATTCCAACCGACATATCACACCCTCGCCCTGCTCTTGATACTTGCCGACCGCGCCATACGCGGCATCGGTGTTGTTGAACACCTGACCTGCTGGCACGTCCCAGTAGCGAATACGGTTGTCGAAACCGGATTCCTGCAAAGGATCTGACAGCCGCCACCACGCTCCCGTACGCTCGTCTAGCACCCATTCGTTTGGCATCAACACAAAGTTGTTCCATGCTTCCAACGAACCTGTGTGACCTTTACGTTTGGAAGCGTCGTCATAGTCGCAGAACCCTGTGTCTAGGAACGGCGACATATTGCGGCTGGTGTCGCCGCCATCCCATGCGTACACCGATCCTTTAGCCGTCGGGTAAATGAATCCCAAAGTGGACATTGCCCCGAGGCACGTTGCGTTACCCGTTACTTTTGGTAGAGCAATCACTGTTGGTGCTTCCAACGAGCCTGTGATGAGAACGCCGCCCCGACCTTTGATCAACAACAACTGGTTGGCTGTGATGCTGGTCCACGCCGTATAACCTGTTGCGTTCTGAATCTCGAACGTGATCTGTTCCCCAAACGTGTTGTGACCGCTGGATTCATAGTCGAACAACACGCCCGGAGGTGTAGAAAACACTATGTTCTCGTTGGAGGTAATGTCTGGTCCGTTGACTCGCGTAAACTTTGAAACGACAAAACCGACGATTCGGTTCTGATGAGAAACGATCTCAGTAGGCTTGTTCGTAGTCGGACTTCCGACACTGGTGGATTCAGACATCAGATACTTGGGAGAACTTCCACCAGAACCATCGACAGAATCCGGGTAGGCCACCACATCCCAGTCTGAAAGATCGTGCGCCATCCACGACGCGACGATTACCGGATCGCCGGGACGAAACTGGTCGTCCTCGTCAAACGTCCCTGATCGTTTTTCGCGCGTTGACGCAAACGTGATTGGTCGCCACAGTTCACTAGACATTGGTGACGGACCAGCAGTAAACGCTCGATCAAGTATCTGATAGTTAGCGTTGTCGGCAAGGTTGACTGATTCGATATGCACGTTCCGGCGATACGTTGACGCGCCGTCGTGTTCCAACCATTGCACGCCTACATACAGTTCGACTGGATAGTCGTAACTGTCCGAAGGACCACCGATCCCACCTTGGGACGAAAACCCGCAAACTTCAAAGTTGGAACCCTCGTACAAGGGATTCCCGTTGTAGTGCCACCCAGACGCGCTGTCTAACGCTTGGTCAGTGGTATCACCCGCTGCGCCCGTGCGGTTCAGTTGCTTGGCAGTACGAACCACTTGCATTTTAGGCAGCGGTCCCAAACCTGTTGTAGGCAGGGCAACACAACCCCAAGTATCTGTTTGCTGTGCCGTACCCGGTTCTTGCGTCGGTGAATACTTGTCTCGGATACCGGGACTGAAGTCAGTTAGTTGAAAGTACTTCAGATCGGGCATCTGCTACACCTAGTAGAATCTTGATTGTTGCTAGTTCCTCTTGCAGAGCAGCGATTTCACCCCGCAACTCAAACAGCGTCGTTGTTGAGTCTAGTGCGTGAAGTTCCGCATCTCGCTCACGGCCAGAAATAGACGTTTCAATACTGGCTGCGTAACCCCGCACTTTTGCTTGACGTTCCGAGGAAAACACCATTGCAGATTCTTCATGTAAGTTGGCGAGTTTGCCAGCCACAGCGCAATAGAGGGATCTCAGTTCTTCCACCGGCAGTAAGTGGTAGCCGGTGAAATCGTGGATCACTGTCGTTTGGCTCGTTTGGAAGCAACCGGTTCGGGGCTGTCTTCATCAGCGTCAGCGTCAGGCTGATCCGACCTGATCTGAGTCGCATACTGCTTCTTGAGCCGGTCTAGGTCTTTCGCCTGCTGACGAATCATCGACAACATATCTTGGTGTTCGTCTACTGTCACATCTGCATGTGACACTGACGTACCAGTGGGATCGTCGATAACAGTTGTTACCGGATCGTTGCCGTCAACGTCAGTTACTGTAACCAACGGCTTGGTTTCTTCCCACAATGCGGGATTGTCTCCGCTGCCGTATCGGATCAGTAGACGTTTGTATTCGTCGTCTCGTTCGCGCAAAGCACGTTCGGGCTTGTTGAATGTGTCCCAGTTGCCAAACCAAAGTTTGGCTGCTTCTAGAGGCACAATGGCTGTGCCCTTTGGGTCCACCGAGTATGTGGTCCCGTCGAACGAATCGACGAGGACCACATCTCGGAGGTTGGTGACCCTTACTACTGACATGCCGCCGCTGCCTTTCTTGTAGGTTCTAGAACTTGCTGAACCAGATTGCTGCCTGATTGGTGGAACCAATCTCGGTACCAAGGTAGACACCGAAGTTGTCGCCAGTGATGGTCCCTGCTACGGCTGGTGCCAACACCCCCGCCACGCCATCTGACGCGCCGATAATCACGATGTTGCCCATTGCCGGGGACGTGCTGCCGATGTTGCAGATGGCGTAGCCGTGAATAACGACTTCCACCACCTCGCCAGCAGCAGCCGCGTTCTTTGCCACACCAAGGACAAGTTCCGGCAATGCGTCTGAGACATCGAGTGTCTCAACCGTGATTGTCGTGTCCGTGTTGACAGTAGCGGCTACCGCTACGAGATCGCCTGCTGAAATAGCAGCGGCGGCCTCGAACGGTGCAACAGATTGGAAGTTTACGGACGATCCAGTGGACTGACCGTAAGCACCAAGTGGATTGGTGAGTACTTGATTCGCCATGTCGTCGTCTCCTTAGCCTGTGAGGGCAGACATTTTGCCCTGCAACTGACAGTTGTTGATGACAAGGTTACCAGCCCAGAACATCTTGGCAACCATCGCGTCCTGCTGGATTGGCGTCTGGAAGTCCTCTAGGTAGAAGTCCGCTCGCGGCGAAACCGCAAAGTGGATGAAATCTTCGTTGAGGAAGTAGATGTGCTGGCCGGAACCAGATCCAGTAGGTCCGTCCGTCGGAACGTGCGAATCCACGCACAGCGGAACGCCATTGAACAGCAGGTTGGTGAAACCAGCCTGCGCCAACTGCTCATCGACAGCGCCCTGACCGACGTGGATCTGCACGTCAGCCTGATTCAGCGCCCAGAAGCGGTTGTAGTTCGTCTGCGTGGTGATCAGCACCGTTGGGTGCCGTCCACCGTTCGAGCAGTTGCCGAACATGGTGTTCATCGCAGCCAGCGTCAGTGAAGTGGTGGAGCCGTCGTACTGGCTCTTCCACCATGTGTTGCTGGAACGGGCGATTCCGGCGTAAGTGCCGAGAACCGAGGAATCGTCAACAGCACCTTCGATGCCGTCGATCTGTTTGGTGTCTGTGGACCCGTCAGAGAACAGTCCAGTACCGAGCAGTTCTGCCATTTCCATTTCGGCCTGCTGAAAATACAGGCGAATGAAGTCAGCAACCGCTTCCGGGCTGTCTGTCTTGATCAAAGTCAATCCGTCAACGGTGACCGGAACGTAATACTGCTTCCAGTCCCACGCAGCGTTTTTGATGGTGTCTGACGGGGTTACGTCCAGAAGGTCGAATCCCGAGTATGCGCCACCCGCTGCCAGACGGCTGTGCATGAGCGGTACTTCGATCTGCGTGCCGCCACGAACGATCTTCTTGTTTGCTGCGTTCAAACGAAACAGCAGAAGGTTCGAGTTGTAGACGTTATCGGTTACCTCGGGGAGGATGTACCGACGCGCGATCGAAGTAACGACATCTGAGCCGATTGGCGTTGCCATGTGCTGTTACTCCTAATAGTTGGTTGGTTAGTTTCTTTTGCCCAACGCTGCTGCGATTTCGTTGACCATTGCTGATCTACGCCCCGCAGCATCGGCGGGTACTGCATCGGTGTCTTGCCTTGGGACACTGCCCGCAGTTCCACCAACAGAAGCCATCTTACGCTTTCGAGCGGCATCTTCTTCTACTCCTGCAAGCCGCTTGTTGAACTCTCGTTCTCGTCCGTTCTCAGATTGCAGATAAACGATCTCTAATGCGCGTTCTACCGCTTTGATTGGATCGCCAGTTTCTGCGTAAAGAGCGGGCACTATGTTTAGTTTGGCTGCCTCAGTAGCGAGGGTGTGGACTTGTTCGGTACTGAGATCGTACGCCGTAGCAAACTGTGCTTGTGCTGATTCGACATGCTTTTGATTCTGCGCTGCCTGCTGCTGCACCTGCATCTGCTGTTGCTGTGCAAGATAACCTTCGAGTTGATCGACTTTTTTTAGCCGTGACTGAACTGAATCAGGAAGCAAATCCCAATCTTCGTCGTATTCAGATTCGACATCTTGCTGATAACTCGAGTTCGATGTCTGCTGAACGGGTTGTGGAGGAGCCTGCTGAGGAGCCTGCTGAGGGGCCTGCTGACCATGAGGGATCAGTTGATATTCGCCAGTCATGTAACCGACGAACTTCATTGCTTCGTCCGGGTTGGTGTTCATCCAATCCCAGAACTTTGCAACACGTTCCGCTTCTTCCTGCGGAACTTTGACATCGCCTAACTGGATGTAATCGGTGGAGTCACCGCCGGGGGTTTCCCCCTCGGCGGCTGGGAGATAATCGCCCCCGACGGCGACATCTTCTGCTGCGACTTCGTTGTCGTCAGTGTCGTCAGCGAACTGGGCTTCCAAATCCGACACCCATCGCTCTGTACCTACTTCGGCACTGAACCCTTGATCTGCTAGGGAATCGTCTATTTGATTTTGTGTTAGTTCGTATTCAGTTGTCTCGTCGCTCATTTATCTCATTCCCGCTGATGCCACCAGACGCCTAAGTTCGTCTGGATTGGGCATCCCCGCCGATGGGGATGGTCCTGCTGGTCCTGATGGAGCCATCGCTGGTGCTGGTGCACCTACGCCCGCTCCTGCTGCCGCACCTAACTGCTGACCCATGCCGGGCGGCAATACGCCACCTGCTTGGGCCAGCGCCTGTGCCGCTTGCTGCATGGGTTCCCGCAACTTGTCCAAAATGGACGATTCAATAGCCGACAGAAACTCAAGGTTCGCGTCAGGCGCGGCCTTGAGTTGAGCCAGCGACGAGAGGAGTTGGTGCAACCCCTCCTGCATCGTGTTGTTCTGTCGGGTAGCCATGAGGCGCTACTTCTTGGCTGAAAGGTCCCTCGGAGACTGGTTCTTCTTGGACGTGGTGTTCGCCCCGTAGTCACGCCCCGAGGTGTGGCCCAACTTGTGAACCTTGATGCTCTTGCCTGCTGTGGATGCCGGTCCGGGCATGATTGCTCCTTGTTAGAGGTCGATCGCGTTGCGGCGATCGTTGTACTCGTTGTCTTCGTTCTCCGCCTTATTGACGGACTTGCGACCGACCTGCTTCGACATCACGGAACCCTTGTCGGAAGGACCCGACCAGCCACGCGGTGTTGGAGAGTTCGATGAGAACTTGTCAGCCATAGCAGTACCTTACACCTGTCACTCGCTCAACTTCAACATTGTTAGCCCGATCCTCCACCCGGTCCTTGGCGTGGACGGTTACGAGAACCCATGTTGTTTTCAGATTGCCCGATTCCGAGTTGCGCGCCAGCGTTCAGCCGTTGCAAGATGGATTCACGGTTCGGATAGTCATGGGCTTCGAGAACGGCTTGCGCGTCCAGAGCGCCCATAGCGAACAATGTTTCCGCTTCGGCAATGCGCGCTGCGCGGGAAATCGGCATAGCGCTTCCGGCGCGGACAAACAGCGAAAACTTCATTGGAGATGCTCCCTGTTCGTTGGGCACAAAGAAATGGCGTGCCCTCAACGCAAGCATGGATCGTTCTCCGTCTTGACCGACGATTGACATGACCCTCGGAAGCGAATAGTTCTCCACAACAAGGTTCGCCACGAGGTTCCCCGCTTGCGAAAGCGACCGCTCCAAGTTCCTGAGCGCCAGTCTGATTCGCACGAACGCCGACTCAGCCACGGAGTCAATAACTCCTTGCGCGTTTCGTCCGGTAGGAGAAAAACCGCGTACCACCCCAGAAAGTCCACTAATACGTTCCATTTCCGCAATGTAGAAACTGATGAGTTCCTGCAAGTCGTTCGGCATCTGTGGTGGTACCAACCACCCCGCTTCAGACCCTGCGCCTTTGGTAATCCTCTGACCGGGCCGATTGACGATCTTAGTGCGTGGAATGCCCGACCGGGAGTCCTCCATGAAGATCGGGTTGGATACCAGTTCAGCGTGCTGTTGCAGCGACGCCAACAGTCGGTTGATCGCCAACTGTGGGTCTGCGAGATGATCGACGAGTGCGATCCCCCACATATCTCCGATGTCGTGGTTGGTGTACCGAACGTACGGGTGTAGTCCGTGTTGCCACATATCCATCGCGCGTTCGTTCATCAGAACGTGAGATCCGGTGGTGACGATACAACGCCATTCGGTGACGTTGAACGGTTCACCCTCGTCGTCATCGGTTTCCGGCGAAAACAAGGTGTTTTCTTTGATCCACGCCTCAAACACTGTGATCGACCCGTCGTAATAGGCCGAATCGGAAACTCGTCCACCTTGTCCGGGTTTGCCGTACACCGGAGGCACCGTGCCCGATCCTCCGCTGTGGGCAGCAGGGTTAGCCATCGGGGCTTTGCTGCCCGAATCTGACGAATCTCTTGTCGGCAAACTGTAGCCAGCGCCCATGTCGGCTTCGATTACGTCGCCACGGTTGGGGAACCGTCGCTCAAACTCTACGAGAGACAGTTCGCGCGCCTCTATGATGTAGTTCGCGTCTTCAAGGCTTGTGGCGTTTGGGTCGATAAACAGTGTGAACGGGTCGCACCGTCGCATGACGGGATTACCGGCACCACCATCGGAACCGGGGTCGTACACGCATTTGAAGAACCCGGTGCCATAGATGAAGGAATCGAACAGGACCTTCTCTACTTCGCCTTCAAAGTTCTGGTTGACCCAGAGCGAATCTAAGACTGTTTCGAGGTCTTGTGCGAGTTTTTGCTGAAAGTTGGAATACTGGGAATGTGGATCGGACGACGCTACGCATTGAAAACGAATACGTTGATCTGTCATCCAGCCGACAAGTGCAGAAATGATTGGGTAGATTTCAGAAGCCGTAGGTGACGGCATCCACGCATCGCGTGTCGCCGCCCATCCCCGGTTGTGAACCAGCCGGTACGCTTTGCGCCACCGGTCATGGCGGCGGTTCATTTCCTTGCGCGCAAGGTCGAACAACCCGTTGATGCGTCCTGCGACTACATGGTCTTTGCCTTGTGTGTGTTCTACACGTTCCGCTACAGCCATTGCTTCACTTCTCGTTCGCCAGTGATTGTCTTATGACGCATCGTACTATCCATACCTTCGTCCGTTACTCTAAGCGATTCTTTATCGTTCAAGTCCACGGGGACGTAGTTGACTGGCCGACCAGATCGTTCGGATTCTTTTTCAGAAGCCCGTTTCAGTTCTTCCTTGAACTGTTTTGGATCGCTGATGGGTTTGCCAACCGTGTGGTTGTAGTGTTCGTGCATAACGGGCTGGACGGCGAACGAATACACTCGCTTCAAGCACGGAGACTGGCACTCAGGGCAGTCCACCATCGGATCGTCGGTGTGCTTCTGCCACTTCTCGCCGTGCGCTCCGCATCCGTGGCACCGGTATAAATAGATTGGCATTAGTAGTCGTAGGGGCTGCGGCGTTGTTGGGCTTCAGCATCGGCGCGGTCGCCGTCGCGTTCTTTCGTCAACTCTGACCATTCGTCAAAATGTTCAAGGGCCCAGTCTGCCTTTTTTGGAAACCCCGGATATTTCCTGCGTAGTGCGCGACATGAGGGGCACGGCGCTTGGCCGTACTGCTTGGGTTTGCCGTGGCACGACGCACACCAGTCCCATAGACCATGCTCATTGAGTTTCATACGGTTCCTCCATGTTGTGATTCTAATAGTTTTAGTTCAGTTGCTGTTTTAGGATTGTCGTGTATCCATCGGTGGCAGCCCCGGCATATCGCTATCGTGTTCTCGGGATCGAGAATCGACCCGCCACGGGACCGCATCAACGGTTCATGTAGTTCCGTCGCCCGTGCCCTACAGCACGCCACACCGGCATTGAGGTAGATCGTTGCTCCGGCTTCGCAACTGGTTCGTTCACCGAGTTCCTGTTCTACCAGTTTCTGGCGTTCCCGGTTGATCTTGGCCCGCTTCTTGCTGACCTTTCGTAACGGTGTTCGTTTCATGTCACACCCGCAGTTTCAGACCATTCTTCCCACGCAGGAGCAATGGGTAGCGCATCGCGTGGTTCTTCTGATCCCATAGGTCCTTCATAGCCATGCACAGGTCCCTCTGTGGAGGCGCAGATGCAGGCAATAGCCATTGCCATCACAC
>TARA_R110000824_G_scaffold3537_1_pt1 | contig 11191 bp, 5 predicted proteins | sample TARA_R110000824 | Tara Oceans TARA_R110000824 (sample SAMEA4397747) | marine metagenome | biome: Polar Biome; feature: [MES] marine water layer (ENVO:01000295) within the mesopelagic zone...; material: water (ENVO:00002006), including particulate matter (ENVO:01000060) such as...... | reverse complement strand
AAAAAAAATCCCCCCCTCTGAAAACAGAGGAGAGGACTTTCATTAATGCAAGTTTTGCTAAATTAATTAACTAGTTGCACCGGCCTCACCAAGGAGTCCACGTACAATAACAAGACCGTACATATCCGGACGAACCATCTTCTTACCATAACGAGTCATGACACCTTTACGTGGCACGAAGTCTTCTGGTCCGAAGATTGTTGGTGTGGTTTGCAGTGGCACATAAGGTGCATACACATAACCAGATTCTAAGAATGAACCACCTTTACGACCTACGAGAAGAACATTTCGTGGGAAATAAGGGTCAACCATAACATCAAATTTACGGCTCAAAGAACCTACCTTAACAGCGCCGATTTCGCCTTTGTCAGCATCAGCAGTAACATTAGCACGGAATCCAGCAGTGAATTCAAGAATGTTAGCAACTTCTGGAGAACAAACCACAAAGTTAGCACCACCACGAAGGGTCTTTCTGTGAATCTGAGCAGAAACATCATTGATAGTTTCAATGAGGGTCTCATACCATTCAGATACTGTACCAGTAAAGTCAGGAGCAGCAGAATTTTGGCCAATCTCAACACCAGTGTTTCTAATTACAAACAATCCTGGAGATCGAGCCCAATAGTATACAGCAGCAGTTGCGCCTTCAACAAGATCGTTAAGAATCTCACGATCAATTTCAAGTGCAATTTGTTCTGACAAGATAGAAGTTAACTCTACCTCAGCATCCAAGTTGTGATAAGCATTCAAGTCTTGTCCCAATTCAGGAGTCCACTTGGCTTTCAGTTTCTTGGTAACTGCAGTAATAGCAACACTATCTACTTTGATGTCGATTTCCGGAATAACATCTTTCGATATCGATCCATCAAACCCAGCATTGTCATTACCAGCACCTTCAAGTCCCCATTCTGCCTGACCGACAACAGACCCTAGTGCGCCACCGGACGTTAGATCATCCATCAATGGGAAGTAGATCTGAAGATCTTCTCCAGTAGAATTAGCTGCAGTGGCAGAGCTATCGCCATGCATTGTAAACAGCATGTATTTAGCTCCATCAGTACTCATAACAAAACGAGTCAAGCGACGAACTGGTCGAGTATTATTAGCTAATGTTTGACCGCCAGTTTCTGTATCTAAATTAATATTTACAGCAATTGCATTTTCTTTATTGATTGAGGCCCAAACAGCGTCAGTTAATGTGACAGTGATTTGGTAAATTTTACTGGTGGATGTCGCAGCCAAAAGATCCGGATCAAATTCAATCTGCTTCTTTTGAGCTTCTGTCAAAGAAGAAATCGCGGTTGCCGCAGCAAGATCAGCAGTAACATTATAATATGGAGTCTCAGCAGTAATCGCCGCTGCAGCCGTTACTGCACCACTGGCAATGACGACAGAACCAGTTGGTGATGAATAACCGTTATTAAGATTGTAGAAACCTTTATCGGCATTGTCACCATTTTCTGGGTCAGCATCGCGGACGCCATGGCTCAAGTCCACACCACCTGTGATTTGTGAACCAACTTTTCCTCCACCATAGAGAGAATCGCCGGCGAAGTAATCCAAACGTGCGTTGGAATAAGTGAAATCCATGAAGAAAATGAGACCACTAGGTAGACTCATTGGTTGAACGCTTACAAGATCGTTAGCGATCAATCCGCCGAATACACGACGAACAATTGGGAACGCAACAGCAGCGAAACCTTCAACGTCACCACCTGCCATAGATGATGCTTCACGAAGAAGTTCTTTTGCTTGATTTTCAAGCAAACGAGCCATGTTGTTTTTGTGATTATCTGATTGAAGACCTTCGAGTAGACCGGTTGATGACCACTTGTTAAGAAGAGCAGCGCCTTCTTGAGCCATATCGCGGTTCACGATGCCCTCAGTCAATTTTTCAATAATAGACATTTTTTTAAACCTCCTTAAAATTTATTGTTTTTTAATGCCTGCCAACTTCTGCATCTTTGCATAGAAAGGGTCAGAAGATTGACTTTCGTTTATATTTTGTCTTCGCGGAAGCATAGAAGATAAATTTGATCTACGATTAACTGATTCGCTAAGTGATTTTGGACCTTTTTTAGATTCAGATCCCACTGTTGCTTTAAGAGTTTCTTGTAGTCTTCTTGCTTCTTTTGGAGACTCCGCTTTAGCGATGGCTTCGACAATTTTAGATTTTTGTCGCTCATTCAAGGAGGCATCATTTATAGTGCGGTTTTGGTAGAGAAGCTTTGCGTTTGAAAGCAAAGTCTCTTCAAGTTTATTGTTTAATTTATAAACAATATTTTCTAGTTTTTTGTTCTGTTGTTTTAGAACGTTAATCGTTTCATAAAGTTCAGACGATTTGTCTTCTTCGTTTTCAGAGTCGTCTTCTTCTTCATCATGGTGAGCATCATGTGCCGCTTGCTTGTCGGCTTCATATTGCAGTTCACCTATGGCTGTATCAATTGTGCCACCTTTAGTGGCTTTCATATCAACTGTAATTTCTTCTTCTAGGGCATTTGCAATTGCATCAACAATCTCTTGTAATTGCAAATCTTCCTCATCATCTCCTAGATCGCCAAGACCAAGGTCTAATTCCTCTTCATCGTCTCCAAGGCCTACTAACCCTTCTTCTTCTTCCGGAGCCGCTGTGAGGTCTCCTAGAGGCTCTACCATGGAGGTTTCTGCTGCTTCTTGTTGTGACAGAGATAATTCAATAGCATCAAGATCAATCTCAATATTACCATCTTCGTCAACATTATCAAGCATTGCGGTAAAAGAAACATTTTCTGTCTCTCCGTAACGTGAGTCCCAAGCTGGAGGTGCGACAATATCAGAAGGCGGTGGTGTCATAGTATCTCCAGCGGCATCCATCTCTTCTTCTTGAAGAATATCTTCTTCGCTAGCTTCGGATAATTCAGCCTCGTTTACCACAAATGGTTTACCTTCACCTTCTCGTACGGTAATACTACCGTCGCCATCATTTTCATGGACCACTTCAACAGTCCGACCTTTGTACATTTTAGTTTCTTTTATTGTATCATCAAGCATTTCGGAAACCGCTTTTTTAATTTGCGGTGCATATTTTTCAATAATTGATTGTTCAGCATTTTTTAGTGCTGCTTCTCGCAATGTGGCGGCATCTATAATAGCCTGTTCTAACATGTTAGACATTAACATATCTCCTAGCAGTTGTCATTTCTTATTAAATAGTGTCAAGTCTAAGAAAAAGACAAACTGGGTTGGTTTACTCATTCGTAATATGATATTATGTATTCGTGACTGTACAAACAACACTAGTGTGACATACTGCTAGCCACTTTTCATTTGCACCCGGAACAACACATGTGAGTTGAACGATGCCACCTGCGGCAGCATTAGCGGGAATCGTTAATGTATCGCCATCGCTATCGAAAGTTACATCTGCGCCGGGTGTGTGAAGGTGAGCAAGAAAGTCATCGTTATTATCACTTGCTGCTCCGGCAGTTTTGATTACAACTGCCCCAGAGCCGTTGACGGCTTCCGGTAAGAAGAAATCATATTTTAAACCTACTGCTCCAGTTGGAAGAGTGATAGTTGCAGTATTACCAGAGAGAATTTCGCAGTGAATCATAAAGCCAGATTCTGCTGTTGATAAAGTGACTGCTAGATCGGAACCATCAACAATAACAGCACCCGATGCTTGTCTATGACCAAAGCCAGGTGAGTGTCCTTGTAAATTAGTTGATATGGTTGCACCGGCTAGTCCATCAAAGATCATTGCACATTGAGTTCCGTCAAATTGTTCAAGAACAATATTTTTCGCGTCAGTTCCAGCACCGATCTTAGCATTATTTGAGCTATTCTTGATGACTAAGTGATTGTTTCCATTGTCCAATAATTTGAATTTACTCTGATTCGTATCAATGATACAGTCACCTTCAACATCAAGAGTTAATGTTGAGTCTCTTGTTCCATCTCCAGTAGTAGCGATCGTTAAGTCACCAGTGTCTGCTACAGCGATCGTGGCAAAGTCATCAGTATCTGCATTAGCAACCAATTTAATGTGTGTTCCTGCTGTGTTGATCTCCAGTCCGATATTGGTATCTGAGCTATCAACATCAATGTGTATTCCAGTAGCGGTATGTGTCCCACTTGTAGCACCAACAACGTCAATATCTAGACCGACAACTGATGATGTTCCAAGACTCGCAGAGTTTACGTCGACATTAATTCCGATATCATTGTGAGCATTTGTCCCAGAACCAGCGACAGTTCTATCAAAGTCCACATGTAAACCAACCGCATCTTGAGCACCGGTGCCTGAAGTGTTTCTATCAATCACGATGGCTGCTACATTAGCCGCCGCAGCAGAAGTGAATGTAGCAGTAGGAGTGTCTACCGTTACAGCAGTTGATGCATCTATATCAACTGTCGGTGCTGTTACATTGATAATAGAATCAGCATCGATGCCCAATTGACCATCGGCCTGTTGTTGGACAAAGCAAGCATCGTCTCCAAACATTAATTTGGTTACTCCAATCCCAGAGTTATCACTTAATAATAGTCCCGTGTCATGAACGTGCGTTAAGGTAACTTCACCATCTGCTCCAAATTTCATTGCTGCACCATCAGTCTTCATACCAAGATCATGATTTATCTGAGTCTCGCCGAGTGTACCAACCAGAGATATGAGAGTAGTTGTTGTACCACCCTTCATAACTTGAAAATCCATTTTGCCGTCTTCACCACCATCGGTTATATCACCAATTTTACATTGTATGTTTCCGTATATTATCTCTTCAGGGGAACCAGCGTTGTTATCTGAATGGAAGGCTATGGTCCCAATTGAATCATCATTCGCTGCACCGGCACCGAGTTTCTTCAGTTGAATTTTTACACCGTTTGCATCTGCATTCGTATTCATTATGGTCATGACTGGCTTTGTAGATGTGGCGCTTTCAATACTAATATCTGACCCAGTTAGTACTAGGTCATCGTTACCGTTCTCATCGTATTCAATGGTCCAGTCGTCATTTGTCCCAAAGGTCAATGTTTTATCATCAATGATCTTAACATTATCACTATGGGTCGTTGTTCCTGTTACAGTAAGATTATCATTAACTGTAGTCTCGGAAGTACTGTGGCCGATTGAAATTGGACCACCAGAGGTGACCGTATTAATTGTTACACCGTTTGAAGTGTTCGTATTGTCAATCGCACAGGTGGTTGTCGAGTTCACATCAAAGGCAGATCCGTCCATTGTAAAGGTGCCGTCGATGTCGGTATCATCTAAATTAGCCGTTCCATCCACGGCTAGATCACCTGTGACACTCAAATTATCATTAACTGTGGTCTCCGACGTTGTGTGGCCGATTGAGACTGGGCCTCCGGAGGTGACCGTGTTAATTGTTACGCCGTTTGAAGTATTTGTATTATCTAATGCACAAGTGGTTGTTGCATTTATATCAAATGCAGATCCGTCCATTGTGAATGTGCCGTCAATATCTGTATTGTCTAGGTTTGCTACGCCGTCAACTGAGAGATCAGTTGTGATTACCGCACTACCTGCAACAGTTGTGGTAGAAGCAGCACCAGCGCCGATTGTTACATCAACTTCGCCGTCGGTTGCATGTTCTCCCTCAAGTATTAATCCTGCTGTTAATTGCGAACTACTATCGTTGCTTTCTGCGACAAAGAAAGATAATTTACCAGCCTCATCTCCGTCAAGAGATTCAGAAACCTCAGCCAAGATTTTAGCAAACGAAGTCTGTTCTTGCGCACTATTGTCACTGATAAACTCAATAGCACCAACATCATCACCATCGGCTCCGGCTGCTCCTTTGTCTTTTACAAATTGCAAACGAGCCGCGTTGGCGTCATTAGTGGTGTTCTTGATAATTAGTAAAGGGTCTTGAGAATTTGCGGAAGTAAATGTAGCTGTATCTAATGTTGCCGCCAAATCTGTACCATCAAATGTTAAATTTGCTTCAGATGAAACTGTTCCGTCACCGTCATCTGTAAGCAGTTGGTTCGCACTCCCATTCACGCCCACTGAGTGTAAATCAGAAACAACAAGAGTTGCTCCGGAACGATCCAGACCGGTCGTACCGACGGTACCGGCAATTACATCTAATAAATCTGACAGAGTTTCTTTTCTACTTGCGTTAGAATCATTGGCATCAATAAATACTATTGAGTCACCGTCGGCAATAGTTGCTCCTGTCAATTCATTTAAATCAACAGCAAGAGAAACTGTACCACTAGTGCCGCCACCAGATAAGCCATCTCCAGCAGTTACACCAGAAATATCACCCACGGCTGCATAGTCTGCTGAAACATCCATAAATTGAACTAGATACCAATTTGTTCCATCATAATTCCAAACAGTTACATCTCCGGCAGCAGTTACAATGTCTGCTGCGCCACCCTTTAGGGTTGTAGAAGTGACGTCAAATGTGACTGCATGAGCAGAAATAACAGTAATCATTTGTCCCGCAATACCGTCATCAAACGTTGTGATTGTTGTGGTTCCACCTGTTTTCCAAAGATTACCTGTCGCGACTGACGGCGTGGCGTCATTAGCAAGAGTGCCAAATGAACCCGCTACATTAGCAGCGAAAGCATCTACAACAGACACCTGAGCATTTTCATTAATCGCAATCGCGGTTGTTGTTCCTAGAGCGGACCCAACACCGATTACTAAATCATCGGCTGTGTCGTCCAATCCAAGATGAAAATCAAAAGCATTACCATCAAAGACTAACTTTGTGTCTTCGGCCACGGCGCTACCAATCGTAATAGATGGAGTAAATCGTACAACTTCCCCTTCTCCAGCAGAAGCGGACACTCGGAGAGAACCAGTTAACTGAATCCCTTCAGACCCTGAAACATACACGGATCCGGAAACTGATATCGCTTTACCAGTTACTACCGGATTTAGGTTGTTTACGTACAAATTACTCATGATTTTTTATTTCCTTTAATTAATTAGATTTATTATTAAATATCTTCTATATCTTTAATTTTTAAATTAGCTGTATTTTCTATGGTAAGACTTATACCGACGGGAATAGTAACTGGTCCATAATAGAACTGATTAAATCCTGCCGCTATTGTTGTGTCGGACTGTAGACTTTGATAATTTCCACCTCCAACGATTTCAGCACCATTGACCAGTAGATTCCCAGTTAAATTAAGATCACCATAAATGTTAACAGAACCGGTGTTCTCAAAACTACCAGAGTTACGAAGAGCACTGGATTTGAAGGTAATACCTGTTGCGCCCTGTGTTCCTTTTGAACCAGTGACAGAAAAAGATCCTGTCACTTGTAAAGCTTGTGATGCTGATAGATGGGTGGTAAAAATCATTAGTCTTCAATCTCCTGAAGCATCATTTTGTACTTCTTGCCAGTTTTATTATTAACTACACTTAAATAGTCTTCTTCCTCCACAATAGTCCAATCGCCTCTTTCATTTCTTAAGTGAAGGTCACCGGTATATATATTGGCCCATCTGTAATCCTCACTTCCAAGGTTTCTTGTATTATCGGCATCCGGAAGAACGTCTCCTCCGGCTGGTCCGAGAATGATGTCTCCATCAATGTCAAAAGTCAAATTAGCCGCGGTCGCATCATCATCAGTTGTGCTGATTGTTGTTGCACCATGTTGCGCGACAGTAACAGTAAACATGTCGCCTGTATCTTGGTCATCATGGATCGTAAAGGAAGTAGTGTCAACATTAAAGTTAAATATGTTTGTTGTGCCATCATGAAACAAAACGTTGTTTCCTGCTGGTTTTAAGGTGATATCTCCATCGACCGCCAATATTAAATTTGCACTGGTACCGTCATTATCAACAGTGGTAAGTGTGGTTGCTCCATTGGCGGCAACTTGGATTTTAAAATAATCAGCATCGTCGGTGTCGTCGTAAATTGTCAAAGCAGTATTATCACAATCAAACAAGAAGTGGTTTGATCCACCGTCTTTTATGTGAACTTGTCCACCGTCGGCGTCTAAAGTTATATCACCATCTATATCTATTGTAAGGTCACCACTGGTGCCATCGTTGTCGTTTGTTGCAAGGGTTGTAGCTCCATTGGCAGCAACAGTGATCCTAAAGTAATCTGCAACCGCGGTATCATCGTAAATTGTAAAAGCTGTGCTGTCACAATCAAACAGGAAATGATCATCACCACCGTCTTTAATGTTTAATTGACCTCCGTCGACATCAATGATTCCATCACCTACAATATCAATAGTAGCACTGGTCGCACCATTGGCAGTGAAGCGGAAGCTTTCTGTTCCTCCGGGATCAAATATATAATCGTTACCAGCAGCGTCAAATTTAATATCTCCGGGAGCATCAAGTTTGATGTCTGTTGTTCCATTAATGACAAAATCTAATGCTGTGGTTCCACCTGTCTTCATGGTAATATTGTTACCAGCAGCATCAAGAATAATGTCAGCAGCAGCATCTAGAAGGACATCAACACCAGCAACAAGATTTATGTCTGCGTCGCCTGCGAGTTTGAAGTCAGTTCCATCATGATGGATAAACACATTTGCATCTGAAAATTCAATCTTTCTACTTGAGTCCATCAAGAGAGAATTAGCCGAAGTATCTATCCTGAAAATCTCGGTGTTGTTTGAATCTTTAAAAACTGCATCACCGGCGGTGTCATTCAGATCAATATACAATCCAGTCTGGTCGCCATCTTGAAATATTATTTCACCACCATCAGCATTGAGATGAATATCACCAGCAGCGTCTAGTGTAAGATTTCCAGATTCTCCTGTTGCAAATATTGTATTACTACTATCAGCAACTGCTATTGTTGCAAAGCTATCTGCATCATATGAAAGCAATAATTGTGTACTGGTGGCCATAACCTCAAGTTTCGTAGCCGGGTCTGTCACGCCGATCCCGACGTTACCACCGCTCGTAATCCGCATTTTTTCACGATCATTAGCTCGTACCTGATCGTCGGTTGCAGTATGAAAAACCATAGCAGCATCAGTGTTGACATCGCTAGCTTGCTCTCTAATAACCCCTATTAGGCCTCCAAAACCTTGGCCAGAAGTTTCTCCAACATAAAAGTCAATTGAAGGTCCTCCACCGCCGATATTCATATCAACGCCTTCATCTTCCACCGTTAACCTTATCATTTCTTGCGGTATAGTAGCTGTACTCGCAGAATTGTGTATATGCAGAGATGCGGCTGGCTGATGATATTGAGTATCCCCAATAGTCATTCTTCCAACAAACATATGATTATCGTCCGCTGTGTCACCAAATTCGGTTGAACCTGTTGCGGAGAGATTTGTTATAGTTTTGTTGTGATGATTAACATTTAGTGTATCAACGTTTAGGGCGCCGCTGATAAACATCGTTCCTGTCAGGAACAAAGAGTTGTTACAGATATCGTAATATAGCTCCTGGCTGCCTGTGATTGAGGAAGGCCCGGTGGCCCATTGTAAAGACCCAGAACAAGAGGTCGCAATACCCCCAGATCCAGATATAACGTTACCTACGTACGCCCAGCCATAATTCGCCATACTAGAAACTCCTAAAAATTTTTAATTCATCTCTAAATAGTGTCGGCGAGGATAAACGGGTGTAAATAAAACATTCATGGATTTTAACTAGTTGGAGGAGTAATATCCCAATAAAACAAGACGCATCTTACTTGACCGGCGTTTGGATTGTTGCCGCCAACTGTAATTCTTAGAGTTTTTGCTGCATTAAGACCCATGACTGATGCCATGGCACCGGCGAATGCACCCTGGCCGTCCAATGGCATGGTCAACAGGTCGTCTGCTTGTTCAAGCATACCAGCATCGAGAACCCCATCTGGGTTCCCACCAGCAATCAAGGCGTCTTCGCTGTTGGTACCAATTTTGGTAATGTGCTTTCCACTTTCCAAAGTCTCAACAACACGTATAGAAAAAGCAATTGGTACCGCTAATGCAGGAAAAAATCCGGAGATATCATGGATCGCCTCGCCCGAAGTAATTTCATCTCCGAGGTCTACAAAAACCTCTTTAATTTTTAAACCGAAACCAGTTCCGTTTGCTCCATAAGCTGCCGTAATAAGGTCACCTGTGGAGTCTTGGTCAAGCTCTATGCAACTAGTAGCCGTTGCAGAGGCATGATCATTGGTTATTTTAAGAAGAGATCTGGCTGTAGTATCGCTACTATTTGAGGATATTGTGAAAGCATCACCAGATGTTAATCCGTCTGCTTTAATTTCTGCTACATCACCTGTTGTTTGATCTGAAATAATTCTAAATGCTCGTCCCGCTGTCCCGGCAGTCATGTCAAAATCAATATCTAATCCAATAATAGGATTGGTGTTGTCTCCTTCTGTTGAATCTTTCGTGATAGAAAGCATCTTATAATCATCTGTTGATGTACTATCAGTATATATGTCCAGAAGTTTTGCACCGTTCAACACATCAGAGTCGCCATTGAGAGCAAGCATTTTACCAGTTGTTAAGCCGGTGGCAGAAAGATTCATTAATTTTGCTGTAGTTACAGCGTTTGCAGTAACATCAATAACATTTGCATCAATGTTGGCTGCTTGAATTTCTAATGCTTTTTGGTCTGTGTCGTCATTATCTATAATCAAAGCCGTGGCACCGCCAGATGAACCGTTGGCAATTTCTGCTGGTGCATTTATTGTAACCAAAGCACCATCAGATGAAATACTGTCCAGAGAAACATCACCAACATTTGTTATGTTTCGATCTCCGAGGTCTAAGGTGCCCGCTATTGTGGTCACTGAAGCTGCTCCAGCGGCGACTGTTACATCGATCCGCCCATCAGCACCTGTATCGCCATCCAACAGGAGCCCAGTTGTTACCGTACCACTGCCTCCAGTCTGCTCGCATACTTGCAGATGCATTTTTCCTGCAGCGTCGGCTGCGGTGGCGTCTCCGATTGTGACAACAATTCCTGCATATTTTTGTTCGGCAGGAGTTCCTGCATCATCAAAACCGAAGAAGTGTATATTCCCAATAATATCACCATCTTGACCGGCTGCGCCTCGTGCTTTGTCGAAACGAAGAATCGGACCATTAGCAGAGTCATTAGAATTCTTTAGTAGTAAAATGGGCCTTGTGTTGTTTCCGGTGTCTTCAAATTTAACTGTTGCTCTACCAGCAGTGGGGATAGCATCGTTTCGCACTGTAAGAGGGATTGCACCGGTCGATGACGCGTGTTCATTAATAAT